>ERZ795031.3684-NODE-3684-length-13536-cov-4.460797_pt1 | contig 13536 bp, 15 predicted proteins | sample MGYA00375123_ERZ795031 | MGnify/ENA primary metagenome ERZ795031 (study PRJEB30166, sample SAMN05720159) | activated sludge metagenome | isolation source: anaerobic digester from wastewater treatment plant | place: USA | collected 2015-04-21 ... | reverse complement strand
TCTCAGTTGGATATCCTCCGATAATTAGAATTGATGGGGAATTAATTGATGTCGGAGAAAAGCTCATGACTCCAGAGGAAGCTGAGAAATTGATACTCTCCGTAATTCCAGATGATAAAAAAGAACTTCTTGAAGTAAATAGAGAGATTGACTTTGCTTATTCCTTCGAAGGTCCAAGGACTGCAAGATTTAGAGTAAATGCTTACTATACAATGAAAAATTTGGCAGCTGCTTTCAGACTTATTCCTACAAGAGTTAAAACCATTGAAGAATTGCTTCTGCCACAAATATATCATCAAATTGCTAAGTTAAAACAGGGTCTTGTATTAGTTACTGGTCCAACTGGTCACGGGAAAAGTACGACTTTAGCTGCTATGTTAGAAGATATTAATAGAAACAGGTTTGATCATATTATTACAATAGAGGATCCTATTGAATATGTCTTTGAGGGCAAAAAAGCATTGATTGATCAGAGAGAAATGAATGATGATACAAATTCTTGGGCAATTGCACTAAGAAGTGCAATGAGGCAAGACCCAGATGTTATCCTAGTTGGTGAGATGAGAGATTATGAAACTATTTCTGCAGCGATTACTTTGGCAGAGACAGGTCATTTGGTATTTGCAACATTGCATACTAACAATGCTGCTCAAACAGTTGATAGAGTAATCGATGTGTTCCCAGAAAATCAGCAAGCCCAAGTAAGGTTGCAGCTATCAAATATTCTTCAGGTTATTGTTGCTCAAAGACTTATCCCTCTTGACCAGGGAGGAAGACGAGCAGTTTCTGAGATTTTGTTTAATACACCTGCTGTCGCCAATCTTATTAGAGAAGGTAAAACTCATCAGATAGATAATGTCATTAGGACAAGTGCCGATATTGGGATGGTATATCTTGAAAAATCATTAGTCTCTCTCGTAAGGGAGGGTGTGATTACTGCCCAAAAAGCTCAGGAGTATGCTGTCCATCCTGATGAAGTAGTTAGATTATTAAAAGGATAAAATATGGGAAAATTTAAATACTCTGCAAGAGATAAAAACGGTAGAGAGGTAAAGGGAGATATTGAGGCAAGAGACCCGGGAGCTGTTGCTGATATCCTCCATGATCAAGGTTTGGTTGTTGTTTCAATTAAAGAAGCAAGCATATTAGATCCCAGTAGGTTTTCAGAGATAAACATTGGTGGAGTTCCAATGAAAGAAAAGGTTGTTTTTATGAGGCAGATGGCTACAATGATTGCATCTGGGTTGCCACTTAATAGGGCTTTGGAAATAATGGTTGACCAATCAAGCAATCCAATGTTTAAAAAAGTTCTTCAGAATGTCTCTACTGCAGTACAAGCAGGGAAATCATTGTCGGTTTCATTTAGAGAGCAGGAAGATGTATTTGACAATATTACACTCAACCTAATTGAAGCCGGGGAGGAAAGTGGAAATTTGGAAGTTATTCTTGGTAAGTTGGCTACAGAATTAGAAGAAAAAGAATCTCTTAGTCGTAAAATTAAATCTGCAATGATTTATCCTGTTATTATCCTTGTAGTAATTTTGGGTGTTATTTTGATGATGATGTTTGTGCTCGTTCCATCAATGTCGGATATCTACAATGATTTTGGTGCTGATTTACCAGTTATTACCAGAATGCTTATGACTGCAAGTGATCTCTTACTTGATTATTGGTGGGCCGTTATTGTTATAATTTCTGTATTTTATGTTAGTTTCAGATATTACAAAAGCACAGAGAAAGGAAAGAAGACAATAGACAAGCTTCTAATTAAACTCCCAATTATTGGTAAACTTATTTCAAAAACCCAGATTGCCCAATTTACTAGAATTCTGTCTTTGTTGCTTGGTAGTGGTTTGTCAATTGTTAAAGCTCTTGAGCTAACAGGACAATCTTTAAGTAATTCCATATTTAAAGATGTTGTAATGGAATCAAAGGAAGAGGTAGAAAAGGGAGGACCTTTAGCTCTTCCGATTGCAAGGAGTGAGTATTTTCCACTTCTTGTTAGTAGCATGATTTCTGTAGGAGAGGAGACAGGGGAGATTGATGCAGTTTTAGAAAAAGTGTCTCAATATTATAAAGAAGAGGTTGATACTGCTACTTCAAATCTTTCAACAATTTTAGAGCCTTTAATGTTAATAATTATGGGTGTTGCAGTTGGTTTTATTGCACTTGGTGTGTATATGCCTATGTTTGGTTTGTCTCAAGTTATGACATAGCTATTGACAATGTTAATAGCATTGTGTAACTTATTATTAGTTAAATTAACCTAAATATATAAAATATATGAAGAGAGCAACATACAAAGCATTTACTTTGATTGAGATGCTTATTGTTATGGGAATCTTAGTTATCCTTATGGTAGTAGGAGTAGCTGCAGGAAGGTTTGCAATTGATAGAGCAAATCAAATTGCACACCAGAATGGTGCTACACAGTTATATCAAGCATTACAATCTCATTTTACTGATTATGGGAGATTTCCAGATGGTACTAGAACTTTAAAGGTCATGACAGAGGATACTGCGAATATTGAGGGAGCTTTGGGAAAATATTTGGATATGGGTTCATTTAAGGGTGGATCAGAAGCTGATTATTACTATTTTGTAAATCCTACTAAACAAGCTGTTATTGTTTGTGTGACTTTGGGTGGTCAAGGAGATGTAACTGAAAAGGGAATATCATGTGTTGGAAATGGTTTTAGTGATGACGGAATAACTGTTGGAACAAACCAAATGATTACTAAGGAATATCACGAATATAGCACGACAGATGCAGAATATCTTGGAATCAAGGCTTCTACAAATAAGTCTTTCTGGAATGGAGATGGATGGGGAACTATTAATGTAGTTCAGTAAATTAAAGTTTAGTGATTTGTAATCTGAAACCCCTCTTCGGAGGGGTTTTTCTTTTGACAAGTATAACGATATTGTGTAATTTATAATAAGTAAATTTAAAAAAACAATTATGAAGAAAAAATCATATAAAGCATTCACGTTAGTAGAAATGCTAATTGTAATGGGGATCTTGGTAATTCTAATTGTCGTAGGAGTAGCTGCAGGAAGATTCTCAATAGACAAATCAAATGAGATAGCACATAAAAATGGTGCCACACAACTCTATCAGGCTGCTCAATCCTTCTATACTGATAATGGGGTATTCCCAGATGGGAGTCAACCTGATGGGACGCCAATTAGTATTGAACAGATGACTGCAGAGGGAGGAAGTCTTAAAAACTATTTAGATTTAGGTCTTTTTAATGGTGGTTCTGAAGCTACCTACTACTACTCTACTAACACATCTAAACAAGCCGTATTAATTTGTGTCACTTTAGGAGGGATTGATGATGAATTAAAAAAGGGAATAATTTGCGTAGGAAATGGGTTCGGAGACCCAACCATGGGAGAGGGGTTTGGAACAATAACAAAGGAGAAGTATCTACCTGTGGAAGATCCAGCAAGTTATGAATTGATAAAGAAAGCTAAAACAAGGTCAAATTGGGACGGAAGGACGTGGACACCAATAAAAGAGGAACCAACCTATGACCCTTGTGCTCCATGTGATCCTACAAAGAATACAAACTGTATTGATGGTAGACCCTCATATTGTGATACGGATGATGGAACAGATAAGACTTTGGAACCAATTGTTAAAGATATCCCATCTCCAGTAATACCTGGAAGCCCTGATGATCCATGCTCTTCTAGTTGTGTACCTGACAAAGACACAGAATGTCTTGATGTAAATAGTCCTGCCTGTATGTAATTAAGAAATATCTTTGAACCCCTCTTCTGAGGGGTTCTTCTTTTTTAAAAAGCTGTATATAATGTATACATGCTAATTATATATTTATGTATATTCTTCTTAGGTGCTTCCTTGGCCAGTTATATTAACGCTACGTTATATAGGATTGAAAAAAATATAAAGCTATCTGCTCTCTTAACGGAAAGTTCTTATTGTGAAAAATGTAAAAAGAAACTAACTTGGTATGAATTAATTCCATGTTTTGGTTATTTATTAATTAAAGGAAGATGTAAAAATTGTCGCTCAAAGGTAAATCCCTACTACCCTATCTCTGAAGCTTTCCTAGGAGGTTCTTTCCTTCTTCTCTATCTAAATAGTTCTCGCTTCTATATCTGGATAATTTTGCTATTCCTATTTATTCTCTCATACTATGATTTCCTCTACAAAGAAATCCCGAGAAATTTAGTTCACACTTTATTAATTTTTTCAGTTCTCGTTTTCATCCTCTTTATTCAAATTCCTCTGTCTGTAATTATTACCGTTGGGATATTATTAGGGATATTTCTATTAACAAAGATAATAAAGAAATCATTTGGTTTTGGTGATATTCTAGTATTACTCTCAATTGGATTGGTATTATCTCCAAAGCAATTTCTAACAACCTTTTGGTTCTCGATTGTATCTGCCCTACTCTATGCGATTTCCAATGGATTGATAACAAAGAAAGACATCAAAAAGATAAAAATTCCAATGATCCCTTTCATCTCTCTTTCTTTTGTAATTGGAGCTGTATATGGAGATGTGATTTTTAGTAAAATCTTACAGCTCATTATTCCACCTCTTTAAAGTGTAAGAAACATTGAATAGTATATTGTTTTATGCTAAATTGAATTAGTAACTTGAAGCTGCCTAATATGTTAAAAAAGATTTCAAGATATTCTGGTTTTACACTTATAGAGTTGTTAATTGTTATGTCCATAATTGTTCTTTTATCAGGACTTTCTTTTTCAACATATCAAAATTTTCAATCAACTATTAGATTAAATGAGTTTATAAATGGTTTTGAACAAAATATTAGGAAAGTACAAAGAGATGCTATGTTGCTAGAAAAAAGTTCAAATGAGGGATGGATTTATGGGTTGGGTATAGATTTAAGGAATATTGAGGATACTGTTAATGGAACTTTCGGAGTCTATTATCCGTTTAAATGGTGTTCAGGGTTTTCTGAGTATGGAGATATTAAAACTAGATCAGCAGTGCCTAATTTTAATCCAGAGGATGGAAGCATTTCTAATGGGAAGATTCCGATTTCAGCAGGACCCTTTGAATCTGGTCTTTGTGGGAACCAGAATCTAGATTATGACAATGTCCTAAAAGGATATGCTTTGTTTGGAGATATGGGTATAGGTAAGATGGGAGCTGGAAACCAACAGTTATCTGTTAATATTTTGCCTGTTTTTTCTGACAGTTATCCAGATGAACCCAATCCCAATGCTCGTCCTGCTTTTCTTCTTTTTGAATCAGTAACAGGAAGAGCTCTCTTCTATGATTCTGCTGGTGCGTTGCTGAATTTCGATTATGATACACATAAGCCTTTGTCTGAAACATTACCCCTTGAGATTAAGATTTCACGACCAGGAAATAAAGGTGGAAAAACTATCGTCATATCTCACTTATCAGGAAGAATTATTGTAAAAGGAAATGAAGAATAAAATTAAATACAATTTATATGAAGGAATGGGATTTATTGAATCCCTTATTGCCATAATGGTGGTTGGTGTTGCATCTGTTGTCCTTATGAGAATTGCAGCTTCTACAATGAGTGATGCTGTAGAAAATGAAAGAATAGATAAAATGACACAGTATGCAGTTGAAGGAGCAAATATGGCTGAGAATATAGTCCAGGAATTTTACGAGTATCCTACACAGGGTGATGCTACATTATTTTTTAATACAATAGCCACTGGAATCAAATGTTTTATCCCAGAGACAACAGGAAATCCTCAAGTTTATCAATTTAAAAAGTATGCTGAGGCTTTTGTTACGAAGCAGATATCTTCTCTTACAATAGAATCGATTAATATTCATGGAGAAGATTTTGAAGATGCAGAAATAATGACAAATAATGTTGGAAGTGGTTTCTTTAGATATGCATGTTTTTACCCCTACACTGCGTCTACGGATAAACAAATAAATGTTGGGATCGTGGTTGGTCATCTTGCAAGCGAAGGTACATATACTGCAAGAAGAAATGTCAAACACTATATATATTCAACTGTAATACCTTTAAGATGATAAAAATAATTAAGAAAAAAACATATGAAGGATTTAGTTTGGTGGAAATGTTAATAACGACTGTAATCCTTGGTTTCTTAATGCTTACTTCCGCTTTAGTCCTCTCAACATTGATAAGGGTATCCACAACTTCTACTAACAAGGCAAGAGTAAGAACGGAATCAGAGTATGTTTTAGAGATGTTAAGAAGAACACTCAGAACAACAGACCCGAGTAATGTTCGTCTTTATCGTAATACCAGAACGTTTAATTTTGAGAATGGAAATATAACAGAGCGTTCTTCTTTTGATGAAGTAACAGATCCTAACCAAACAGGTAATGAGATTCATTTCAAACCAAACGGCTCAACTGGGTGGATTTGTTTAGCCTTCTACAAAGGTGTCTCTACTGATGTGGATAATAGTGGGAATGTAAATGGATATATTCTAAGAGCTTCAAAACCTGATTTAGCGGATACTCCCGAAGATCATCGTAATTGTCTGCTATCCGAAAGTGAAAATTTTGTTGTATTAAACTCTAGATTTGTAAATATCGAGAATTTTACTATACAACTTAAACCTACAGTTGAGAAAAACAAAGTAATTCAATTAGATATGCTCTCTTCTGCTGTTAATTGGTACTTTGGGAACGGTGAGTTACTAAACAGACAATTCCAGAGGCAAGCAATTATTAAAACTGAAACGATAATATGGTAATATGTATAAACCAAACTGTCTAAATTCAACAAACAGGTGAAATGGATAAAAAGAAAACAATTCTAGTCGTAGAGGATGAGAAAGACTTGTTGGATTCTTACAAAGAATTAATTGAAACGGCAGGTTTCTTTGCTTTAACAGCCTCTGATGGATATCAAGCCCTAGATACATTGTCAAAGAACTTAGGTAACGTTGACATTCTTCTTCTTGATTTGATGATGCCTGGTGTTGATGGTTTGGAGGTTCTCAGGGCTATTAAAACAAATACTGGGAAATATGGAGATATGCCCGTAATTATCTTAACTAATATGACAAGTGAGTCTGTTATTAGAGAATCATTTAGCTTGGGAGCTTCATCATATTTAGTAAAAACTGATTTAGATTACGATGGCTTAGTCAAAGAATTAAACAAATATGTCGGCGAACCCGGACAATTGTAAAAGCTCTTTTGAAAGTTTGAATTAATATTATTTGAATTACTTAACATGGCAAAACTGCCCGATCATGTTGGGATAGACTTTGGAACGCACTCTGTAAAAGCTGTGGAGCTTTCAGGGATATCAACCAACAAACCAACATTAGTTAATTTAGGTTCACAAGTCACTCCAAAGGGAGTTATTAACAGTGAAGACATTGCAGACCAGAAGAAACTTGCTGATGTCTTAAAAAGGCTCTATGATGCTTCTGCTATTAAGAATAGGCAAGTAGTTATGGCCTTGCCTGAGTTCTCGGTATTTACGAGGTTTTTTGAATTACCTGGAGTAAAGAAAGAGGAATTAAAAGAAGCCGTTTACTACGAGGCCAAACAGTATATACCTTTACCTTTGAATGAGGTTCAACTAGACTATGTTCCGATAGGTTTTAATACCGAAAAAAATGCTCCAAGAGTACTAGTCGTAGCTGCTGCAAAAAAAGTTGTAAATATCTATGTTAATATTGCTGCTCAGGCAGGTTTAGATTTGCTCTCAATTGAAACTGAATCAGTTGCAATGGGGAGAGCTATGTACAAATCAACAGGGAAAAATACTTTGGTAATGTTAGATTTCGGTGCTAACAGTACAGATATGAGTATTATTTCAGAAGGATACCTAGTATTTTCTCAAAGTATTGCAATAGGTTCTGATTCACTGACACAGGCAATTGTAAATAAATTTAATCTCGATACCCAGCGAGCAGAAGAGTTCAAAAGAAATTACGGTTTAGTAGATAATGTATTGGAAGGAAAGATTCTGAGTGTATTAACTCCAATTATTGAGTCCATATTGGTTGAAGTACGAAGAGGTGTTGAGTTTTTCAAGAGTAGGACCCTTTCAATTGCTCCAACAGATTATGTCTTAAGTGGAGATGGTGCCCTACTTCCAGGCTTGAAAGAATATGTTGCAAAAAGCTTAAATGCCAATGTAATGATTGCCATGCCTTGGAACAATATTATTATTGATAAACGTTTCGAGGATATTGCGATGAAGGGTGCTCCATCATATTCAGTTGCGATAGGTTTAGCTTTAAAAGATGAATAAAGTAATTGAAGAAAACAAAAAGGGAAAAGAGGTCAAATCAGTAGTTAAGGAAGAGACTCCAAACCTTGACGAAGTATTTTTGGCTGATAATGATGAGAGCATTAACTTGGTTCCGATATTGTCAAAATCCGAAATAGTTCAGGAAAAAAAGAAGGTTAAATTAAACATTGGTTCAATATTAAGTATTATCATTTTTCTTACAATCACAATAATCATTGTTCTTTTTTCAACAATAAGTAAGATACAGGTTCAGAAAGCACAAGGCGAATTAAGTAAACAGGAAGTGGAAGTAAAACAGTTGAGTTCGGTTATTCTTTCTAACGAGGAGATATTAAGAAGAATATATCTTTATCAAGATATTTCATCAAATCAATATTCGGCGAGGAAGATTTTTGAATATTTTACCCAAATTGCCTCAAATCTAGGTGATATTGAATTAGATCAATTTGATTTCCAGAGTGTAAAATCGGTTTCTTTTGAAGGCAAATGCCCATCTTTAGATGATTTGGCTAAATTCTGGTACCTTTTAAGTGAAGATGAGCTAGTAAGCAGGGTAAGTCTTGAACAATTTAATAAGCTGGATTCTGTTGTAAAATTTGAATTCAAGATTACTATGAAAGAAGGAAATTTTAGTACTAATTTAGATGAAAAGAAAGAATAATTATGGCACTTCCTAACATGCAAAAAACTGTAAGAAAACAAGAGGGAATAAGTGAAAAGATTAAGAATACCAGATTAAAGATAAAGGATTTAATAATTCCCATAATTGTGTCTATGATTTTACTTTTCATCTCAATATTTGTTTTTATTCCAATGTTAAAGGAAGCCTTTAATTATCGAACTGAACTTAAAGAGATAAAGTCAAAACAGGAACAATTAATTAAACTAAAACAATCAATTGAGAGTATTTCTGAGGATCAATTGAATGATGATTTAATCGAGGTTAAAAGTGTTATACCTAGGACATTGAAAGTTGCTAGCTTCCTCTATTATATAGATGAATTAGCTAGATTAAAGAATTTGACATCGGATAAGATCTCAGCAAGCGATGTAAATATTGGGATTGTAGATAAAAATAGACAACAGGATTCTAATCAGTATAAGGGTGTTAATGGTCCTTTGGCTTACAAGGGATCTCTAGAAAATATACTGAACTTTTTGGATAACTTTTACTACTCTTCTCCATATATTGTTTCTCCACAGAATATTTCTCTTACAAAGAGTGCTGAACTTTGGGAGGTTGAATTAAGCCTGACTGGTTATTATGTTTCAGAAGAGGAAAATCTTGTTGTGAATATTTATAAACCTTTTAAACCTTATACTGACTTTGCAGATGTAATGGAGATATTAAAGGAAAAGTCGAAGAAACTTAATGCACCAGTAAAGTAAAAAATTCGCTATATCTCGTCCTCAAAAATACTTTCATCTACTTCTGCCTTTTCTTCTTTTCTTTCAGTTTTATCTCGCTCGTTATCTCTAATCAAAACTTTAACTCGTCTGTTTGTTCTAATGGCATTTATTGTTATAAGGTCTCTGATAGCATTGATTGTTCTTCCTTTTCTTCCAATCACAACGCCTTTATCTTCTTCTGCAACATCTATAGTAAGAATAGTTAAACCTGGGAAATCTACACTTTCCTTCTCCTCAACTTCCACAGCATCAGGATTGTTTACTATCGATTTTACAATATACTCAAGTAATTCTTTCATTCTAATATTGGTAATATATTATCTAAACAAATTATATACTACTCTTCTGACTTCTTCTCTTTTTTCTGAGTATTTGGTTTGGTTGAACCTCTGTGTAGTTTTTTCAGAATGCCAGCCTTAACAAAATACTGAGCTACTGTGTCAGTGGGTTGTGCCCCCTTTGCGAGCCACGCTTCTGCCTTCTCCTTATCAACCTCAAATTGATTAATCCTAGGATTGTATATACCAATTTCATCCTTAGTCTTACCATTTCTTGGTTGTGAAGACTCCATCACTACTATTCTGTAGTAAGGATCTTTACTTCTACCAACTCTTTTTAATCTTATTTTTAACATATTGCTGAATTCTATCAAAAGAACTTAGTTAATTCAAGATATATTAATCTTTTTCTAAAATATCTATTGCATTCGTTGCTGCATTTTCCTCAGCTTTTTGTTTGCTTGCGCCTTCTCCTTCAACAACTTTTCTATCTCCCATAAAGAGAGCTACCGTAAAAGATTTGTTATGATCAGGCCCCTCTTCTTTGAGGATTTCATATGTGGGTGTTATACGGTGTTTCCTTTGCATTATCTCTTGTACCTTTGTTTTAGGGTCAATAAAAAGCTTCTGACTGATAATCCTCTTAATTTTTTTGAAAAGAGTTCTCTTCACAAAATATAAACATTCCTCATATCCAGCATCTAAATAGATTGCTCCAAGAAGTGCCTCATATAAGTTGGCTAGTAAATATGGTTTCTCCTCTCCCCCAGAATCTTTCTCTCCTTTTGACATCCTAAGATACATTCCGAGATTTAACCTTTCAGTTTCTTTTGCTAAACTCTCTGTTCTTACTATTGCAGCTCTAATACTTGTAAGCTCGCCCTCGGCTTTGTCGGTGTAATTATGATAAAGGTTTGCTGACACAATTAATTCGAGTACTGCATCTCCTAAAAATTCTAACCTCTCATTATTTTCCAAATTCTTTCCTCTGTTTTCATTAAGATATGATCTATGTGTAAAAGCTGTTTCGAGAAGTAAGTGATTTTTAAACTTTACTCCAATTTTTTCTTCTATTTCGTTAATTTTCTCCATCTTTTTCTTCTTCTGATTTAATTTCTTCGTATATTGCGCCAAGAACCCCATTTACAAATTTCCCACTACTCTCCCCACCAAAATCTTTTGCGATTTCAATTGCCTCATCTATTGAAACTTTAGGAGGAGTAATTTTTGAGATAAAGCCTTCAAGAATAGCAATTCTTAGGATTTGTAAATCAACTAACTTCATTTGTTGAATTGGCCACTGGGGCGCGTATTTCTCAATCAATTTATCTATCTGTTCGATATTATTTACAACCCCTTCAGTAATTTTTTTAAATAAGTCTTTATCATAATCTTCAAATTCATCAATGGACAAAAGTTCCTTAATGGGAATCATCTCCATATGAATTTCTTTTTGCAAAAAGTATTTTGAGAAAAGTCCTTGAAGTGCAAGGATTCTTGCTAAATGTCTTGGATCAGTTGATCTCTTCATAATTACTTTTTATATGTTCCACAATTAGGACAGACGAAATGGCTCTTTTTTAAGCTTCCACATTTTGGACATTTTGAAACACCTGTTAGTTTCAATGCGTTATGTGATCTTCTTCTTCCTTTTCTTGCTTTGGATATTTTTCTTTTTGGAAGTGCACCCATGTTTTTTTTACTATATATTAACGTTCAAATTATATTTGATTAAAAGAATTTTTTCAACAATCTATCTATACAATCCAACTCTCCTTTATTTCGACCTCTTCTCCGGGCTTTAATGTTTGTTCTATAATCGCTTTGGCTATCTGTCCTTCCACATTGTCTTGTATGTATCTTTTTAATGGTCTAGCACCGTTGCCTGGATCATTGGCTTTGTTTGCAATGAGCATTGGAATTTGTTGAGTCCATTTTAGTGTAATCTCTTTCTCTGCAAGCCTTTTTGCAAGTTGATTTAGTTCCAGAACAGCAATTTTTGAAAGATTACTCATGTCATGAGGTTGGAATACAATTATGTCGTCAAATCTATTTAGTAGCTCAGGTTTTAAAACTTGTCTTAGCTCTAATAATACTCTTTCTTTTGCTTCCTCCCACATGACATTTGGTTCTGAGAGTGAATCTAAAAGAATTTTACTTCCGATATTGCTTGTACAGACAATTATTGCATGAGTGAAATCAACTGTATCACCTTGATTACTTGTAAGTCTTCCCTCATCAAAGATTTGAAGGAAGAGATTTAAAATGTCAGGATGAGCTTTTTCTATCTCATCAAAAAGAACAACTGTATGTGGGCTTCTTTTAATCCTGTCTATTAATGAAATTTCTGTTTGACTTAAAATGCTATCTCCCTCTGAAGAACCGAGGAATTTATTTATACTAGATATCTCCTGATATTCTGACATGTCAAGTCGAATAATGGTATCTTCAACTCCGAAGTATTCTTCACCTACCACTTTGGCTAAATAGGTTTTTCCTACACCAGTTGGTCCAATGAAGAGGAATGAGCCTATTGGTTTATTGGGGTTACGAATATCTGCCCTGGCTCGCCTTAATGCTTCTGAGATTACTGTAACAGCTTCATCCTGCCCTATCACTCTGTTTTTAATATTTTCCTCTAATTTGATTAACTTGTTACTTTCTTCCTGATTTATTTCGGTAATATTTATATTCTTCTGAAGTGAAATTGCTTTCGAAACATGTTCCGAAGTAATTTTCTGAATTCCATTTGCTTGTGCCCAAGAGCAGGCTGCTTCGATTGTTTGAACTGCACTACTTGGGAGTTTTCTCTCTTTAATATACCTTTGAGATATTTCAACTGCTGATACCAGAGCGGGGAATGTAATAAAGCAATTAAAATTGCTTTCCAACGAAGGGATTTTACTCTCCAGTATTGTAAGTGCATCCGCTGCCGATATCTCTTTTGTTTCAATATTCGTAAAACTTTGTCTAAGAGATTCATTACTGTAAAAATATTTTTTGTAATCAGAATAGTTAATACTCCCAATTATTGGGAATTTACTGTTAAGAATATATGGGAGCATCATTCCCGCAATTGTATGTCCACTCTCTTGTGCTTTTGTTGGAACAATTTGTTGAATTTCATCTATATAAAGAATTGTATTTCCCGCTTTTGATAATTCTGTCATGGCTTTAATCATTAATTCTTCCATACTTCCAGCATTTTGGGAGTGGGCAATAAGGGCATTAATATCTAATTCGATTATTCTTTTATCTTTCAACTGGATTGGTACATCTCCTTTATTTATTCTTTGTGCAAGACCAAGAATTATACTTGATTTACCAACTCCTGGTTCTCCAATCAACAAGGCATTTTTGTTTGTAACTTTCCCAAGAACTGATACAAGATTCTCAACTTCTTCATCATGACCTATACCAAAGATATCATTTGTCTCTGCAATTTTTTTGTTAATTTCTTTACTAAAGTGACTTAATATGAAGGTATAGCCGTAGATAATTTGTTTCCCAATTCCACCCTTTCTATAATATGGTTGATCTGGATCTAGGTATTTTGCTTTTCTTCTATTAAGAAAATTCTGAAATTTTACAACTTCTCTAAA
>ERZ795031.3671-NODE-3671-length-13555-cov-22.923037_pt1 | contig 13555 bp, 14 predicted proteins | sample MGYA00375123_ERZ795031 | MGnify/ENA primary metagenome ERZ795031 (study PRJEB30166, sample SAMN05720159) | activated sludge metagenome | isolation source: anaerobic digester from wastewater treatment plant | place: USA | collected 2015-04-21 ... | reverse complement strand
AGAGCCGCACCGACATCCTGGAGAAGCTGAGCGCACTGAAGCCCAGCGAGCCGACAAAAACGAGGGGAAAGGCCGCCCGCAAGCCCGCGGCGAAACCGGCCCGTGTGAAGAAGGCCGCCCTGCCGAAAGCGCCGGGACGCGCGGCCCCCGCGGGAAAACCGAAGGCGCAGCCCCCGCCGGCCGAGCCGAAGCCGGCCGCAGCGCCTCGTGTCGAATTCCTGTTTCCCGGGTATGCCGCGTATCTGGCTTACGGCGGCGCCTCCAGGACGGTCCAGGGCGTCTATGAGAGCTGGTCCCGGATCATCCGGAGCTGCAGCGACGCCGCGGCGGACTGCAACGAGATCTTTCTGAGGAGCCTTTCCTGCTTCACGGACCCCATCCGCTGGTGGCGGTTCTGAGCCCCGGCACCGGAGGGCGAAAACCGACAGGGGCCGCCCGTCGAGAGGGCGGCTCTTTTCGATGAGGCCGCCGCGCGCCGCCGGCGACGGCGCGAAAAGAGTCGTTGCGTGCCGGGCGGCGACGTGGTAAAAACGCAAAAAAAAGACATCATGAAGAACCGGGAGGGACAATGCCCGACTACTGGATCAAGATCACCGAGCGCGAGGATGAGGACATCCGCCACCACCATTACCTCATCGAGGCCAAGGACGAGAAAGAGGCCCGCAAGCTCGCCCTGCGTTTCATGGAGCGTTTCATCGACGATGACGAGAACCCCGAGAAGATCGACGACGGGTATTCGTTCTACAACAACGCCATCCTGGTCAGGCTCTCCGACGTCAGGGAGACCACGAAGGAGCAGTTCAAGGAATTCCTGCTGAAGACCCACACGATCAACCTGGCCTGACAGCCTTCCGGGTTGCGGAGGGCGGCGGCAGAACGGGGCGGTCTTCGGACCGCCTTTTTTATGGCCCTTCCTCCGCGGGATGCCGCGCATCCGGGGGCCCGCGCTCAAGTTTGGGCGGGCCGGGGCCCCGGGGTCCGGCAGAGAAGGCGACCGGCCGCGGCCGACGGGCATGGGCCTTGCAAAGTCCTCACAGGACAACACAAACCCTCGAGGAGGTCTCTCATGAAAAGGACAGGGATTGTCATTGCGCTCGCCGTCGCCGTGACGCTGTCATGGGCCCTCGCCTGCCACGCGCAGCAGGACCCGGCCAACGTGGGGACGCCCGCCTTCAAGCCGGTGTCGAGCAAGTCCGGGAACATGACGCTCAGGTACGGTTTCCTGGGGGCCTCGGTCTATGACGGCTCCACGAAGAAGTGGAACTTCCACAAGATGACGACGATCACCCGCAGCAAGGTGGAAGGGTTCGTCAACATGGTCAACGACAGGTTTGCGCTGGCTGCCGGCCTTCACGAGGTCTCCGTCTATGACTACGGCAAGCATCAGTGGGCCGTCTACAAGGCGCGCGGCGCCGACGACAGCACGGGCATGCTCAAGACGAACTTCGAGATGACCGGGGACTACGTCAAGGTGAAGACCCTCAACGGGCCCTGGATCCGGTACACCGGCGCCGCGGGCTGGCAGGAGGTATCCAAGTAGAAAACCATAGGAGTCCTTGAGGGGAAGACGGTTGGAGAAGCGGAAGGTCCGCGGTTGATTTCCGGTCCGTCCAGGGTTCTCACCTTCCCCGCGTCAGGATACAGGAAGGGGTGGTCGCAAGGCCGCCCCTTTCTTTTGCCCGCCCTTTGTGGCAAAAAGAAACCCGACGGGCACGCAGCCGGCGGGAAAGGAGGCAAGGGGGCGATGTACGACTTTCTGATGACGCCGTCACAGCGACAAATCGTGCAGGAGGCGAGGGATCTCGTGAAGTGGGTCCCCCGGCAGATGATCCTCGACATGGACGCCGATGCGATCCGGTTCCCGAAGGAGTTCCTGCAGGAGGCCGGGAGGCGTAACCTTCTGGGCTGCCGCTACCCGGAGAAGTGGGGCGGCCGGGGGATGGACTGGGTCACGACATGCATGATCATGGAGGAGATTGGAACCCTGGGCTACGAGATGGCCTGCGTATTCGGCGTGGGGGCGGAACTCGTCTGCGACGCGATCGTCCTGCACGGCACGGACGAGCAGAAGGAGCGGTTCGTGAAGCCCCTGCTGAGGGGCGAGCGCTTTGCCGCCGAGTGCCTTACGGAACCACGGGGGGGCTCCGATTTCTTCGGCGCCACGACGAGAGCGGAGGACCGGGGCGACCACTTTTTGCTCAACGGCCAGAAGCGCTTCATCGTGGGGGCCGAAGGGGCGGACTTCTTTCTTGTCTACGCCCGCACCAATCCCGGCGCGAAGCCCCGGGACGCGATCTCCTGCCTGCTCGTCGAGCGGGGAGCCGGCGTGGAGACGAAGTACCTCTACGGCCTCATGGGCTGTCGCGGCGGAGGCACGGGACGTCTCGTCTTCCGCGACGTGAAGGTCCCGAAGGAGAACGTGGTGGGGAGGCTTCACGGGGGCTACGACGTGTTCAACACGATGATGATCCCCGAGCGGCTGGGCACGGCGGCCATGACGATCGGATCGGCCCGGGCGGCCCTCGACGTGGCCACGGCCTACACGACGCGCCGCAAGGCCTTCGGGCAGGTGATCAACCAGTTCCAGGGCGTGAGCTTCCAGGTGGCCGAGGCGGCCATGCTGCTCGATGCCTGCCGCGCCATGGCGCGGATGACGGCCGGCGCCGTCGACGCGGGGGCGGACGCGAACCTCATCCGCCGGCTCGTCTCGGAGTCGAAGAAGTTCATCACCGAGTCCTGCCAGAAGGCCGTCCACAATGCCATGCAGGTCATGGGGGGAATCGGCTACACGAACGTCTTTCCCGTCGAGCGGATCTTCCGCGACATCCGCCTCGCGTCCATCTGGACGGGCACGAGCGAGGTCATGTCGCTGATCACGGCCCACGAGTGGTACCGGGAGCATCTCACGCGAAAGGGGAAGCCCCCGCGCGATTATGAGGCCGATGCCGCCGAGGCCCACGCCGCCGACGAGAAGGTCTACGACGACGAGGACATGTGGCGAAAGGGCTGGGCCTGACGCGTCGGGCCGGGACGGTCAGGCCGCCGGCTCAGGACCCGGGAAGGCTGATCGCGCCCGTGCTGCTGACGGACCCCGTGTTCCTGGGGGCCGGGAGCTGGCTGTGCGTGAGCGAGACCGTTCCGGAGTCGATTCGAAGGTCGCCGGAGCTCCATCCCACGCGGGGCGAAGCGAGCCAGCCCGCGGAGGTGAGCTTGACGATGCTGTCGATCGTTGCCCCCGGGTAGTCGGAGAAATAGGCCTGCGCGGCCGTGTAGGCGTTTTTCAGATCCGAGGTGAGTTCGGTCCGGAAGCCGCGCTGCCGGTATTGGATGAATTGCGGCACGGCGATGGACGCCAGGATGGCGATGATGCCCACGGTGATCATCAGCTCGATTAGCGTGAACCCCCTCGTGCCCCTCTTTCCGCTGAATCTGCAGATCATGGAAATCCCTCCTTCCTTTTGAACGCGTCCCGCGTTTCTTGTTGCCCTGCGGCTGCAGCATTCGGCCCGCCGGCACCTGAACGGCCGGGCGGCAACGGGACCGCAGCCCGCGGGGTGGAAGGAGGTTCGTGAAAAATAAACCCGGAACCCCGGAAAGTAAAGGGGGCAATGAGGCGGGCATGAAAAATACGACGCGGGTATTAGATGTTCGGACATTGGTTGCACGGCGGGCCCGCGAGACGACCCGGCCCCGGTTCCTTGCGGTCTCGCCCCCTTCTTTTCCCGGCATCCGATGGCCCCGGCGTGCCCCGGTAGGGGATGCGGCGATCAGCGGGTGCCGTACTCGAACTCTCCGCCGTCGATGACGCTCCGGCCCGTGGCGGCGTGGATCACCCTCCAGAGGGCGTTGCCGTCCGCCGTTTTCCAGATGAGCGTCCGGATGGGCTCGCCGGGGTAGAGCGGGCTCGTGAACCGGCAGGCGATGCGCTTGGTCCGCTCGGGCTCGCCCGGGATGAGGCACTGCAGGAGAGCCCTGCAGGCAAACCCGAAGGTGCACAGGCCGTGCATGATGGGTTTTTCGAAGCCCGCGGCCCGGGCGAACGCGGGGTCCACGTGCAGCGCGAAGAAATCCCCCGTGAGGCGGTAGAGCAGGGGCTGGTCGGGAGAGGGCCGTGCGTCGACCGCGCCGTCGGGCTCGCGTCCGGGGAACTCGACGGTCCGGGACATCCCCTCCTGCCCGCCGAATCCTCCGTCGAGCCGGCTGAAGATGCTCATGACGTTGGTGTAGAGCCGCGTCCCGCTGGAGTGGACGGTGGTGCTCTCGCCGCGGATGATTGCGCCCTTTTTCCCCTTGTCGAACATGTTCGTGATGGTCCCGTTCGTGGTCAGGGTTCCCGAGACGGGGATGGCGCTGTGAAAAACGACCTCCTGCTCGCCGTGCAGGGCCCCGCGCGGGTTGAGGTTCGAGTGTTTCGCGACGGCCCAGAAAAAGTCGAAGATCGTCGCCACGGAGAAGGTGGGGATGACCTTGAGGTCCTTCTCCCAGGTGTAGAGCGGCTCGTCGAACCCCGCGCCCACCGACAGGGCGTAGAGGATGACGTCCTTCCACCCGTATTCGCGCACGATGGGGCCGATGGGGCGTCCGATGGCCGACAGGTCCAGCGCCATGACCGATCCCTCCTTCCGTCGCCGATGTGCGACCGTTGAGCTCCAGGCAGATCCCGCTGGGCCCGCAGGCCCCTCAAAAAAGCTCGAAAGCGCTGATCGCTAAGCCGTCGACATTCTAGGGGCAACGGCGGCGCCTGTCAATACGCGGCAGGCGCCCGGCGGGCAGGTACCGCCGTGGATCTTCGGGCGATCGTCCCCGGGGCGCAGGCAGGGGACCGGCAACCAGGGAACCTCCGGGGTTGATCGGCGCCGCGTTTTGTGTGATTCTTCCCCCAGTACGTCACCCGGGGAGGCAGAACCATGACCAGGCAGGAAGCGCTGGAACTGCTCGGGCAACACGTCCGGAGCGAAAGGATGATCGGTCACAGCCTGGCCTCGGAGGCCGTGATGCGGGCCCTGGCGCGCAGACTCGGCCGGGACGAGGAAAAGTGGGGCCTGGCGGGCCTGCTCCACGATCTGGACGTGGAGCTGTGCAACGCCGATCTCGACGTCCACGGCCTGGAGGCGGAGCGCATCCTGAAGGAGAAGGGCCTGGAGGCCGACATCATCGACGCCATCAGGATGCACAACGAGAAGGCAGCCGGAGCGCCGCGGAGCACCGAGTTCCAGCACGGGCTTGCCGCGGGCGAGACCATCACGGGCCTCATCACCGCAACGGCCATGGTCTGCCCCGACAAAAAAATCGCCTCCGTGAAGGCGAAGTCGGTCATCAAGCGCATGAAGGAGAGGGCCTTTGCCGCCTCGGTGAGGCGCGAGAACATCCGCGAGTGCGAAAAAATCGGTATCCCGCTGGAGGAGTTCGTCGAGTTGTCCCTGAAGGCGATGGGCGAGATCAGCGGCCGGCTGGGGCTGTGAACCGGAGAAGGCAAGAAGGTGAGAGGGTAAGAACGTAGGATAAGCTGCGGCCGTTGTCTGTCTCCTGTTTTCCAGCCTTCTCACCCTCATACCCTCTTGCCTTCTGTTGACCGAGGGTGCCTCGTTCGGAATGAATGAGGGGGGCCCCCTCGAAACCCCTTGGAGGAGGTCCCCCTGCTATGGAACCATCCCCTCGGGCCGCGCGCACCCTCGGGGGATGTTGCGGTGAGGAAGAGGCGGCGGGAACGGGAACCCTCCCGGGCGGGGGTTCCTTCCCGAATCGGTTCTGCTGTCGCCTCGGAGAGGACGATTGAATCAGGGTCGGCGGCCGGTATGAGACGGGCAGCGGCCTTTCCACGGGAAACGGGAGCGCAGGGCCGAACCGGTGAATCGAGAAAGCGGGGACGGCGAGTATCCGGACGACGAGGAAGAGAGGTTCGCAATCGATGCGGTGCTGACGCCAGTAAACACTCTCTCGCGGGAGGTTGTCAAGCGATCTTTTTCCCGGCGGAGGGCCCTCGACCATTGACAGCCCCGCCTGCACGGATATCGGAGAGGGATCTGTCCCTGTCCTTCGACCGGAAGCCGGCGATTGTCTTGAAGCAGGGAATGTGCTAAGGGAGCGGCAACGCGCCCGCGCCGCGGGCAGCCACGAGAGGAGACGGGATGGACATGGATGATACGGCACAGAGGAAAGTCAAGGTCAACCTGCAGAACCTGTACAGGGAAGAGATGTACACGGACATGCGAACGGCGGCCCTCCGCCAGCTCACACCCGTAAAACCCAATGGGGAAATCGACAAGACCCGCAAGTTCCTCTTCGTGGGACAGACGAACATCATGTCGCCCCAGGGGCCTCTTCCGGTGCAGTTCCCCATCGACGCCAAGAATCTCCAGGAGGCTGCCGAAAAGTTTCCCGAAGTGATGGAGCAGTTCCTGGCGAAGCTCGCCGAGGAGATCAAGGATGCCCAGCGCCAGGAACAGTCGCGCATCATCGTTCCGGAGGGCAGCCTTGCGGACCCGAAAATCATATTGAAGTGAGGAGGGCTCAGGGCAAGGAAACGGATCGCCTTGAGCCCTGTCCCCTGCACCCTGCCCTGGCAGGACTGGCCGGCCCATGCTCGACCGTGAAGAAACGATAGCGCTGCTGTCCCGCTGGAACGACGCCTGGAACGACCATGACCTCGACCGCGTCATGGAGCTGCTGGACGACGAGGTGGAATTCGAGAACTGGACCGGCGGCCGGATCCGCGGCAAGGAGGCCCTCCGCAGGGCCTGGGCCCCCTGGTTTGCGAATCACGGCGGGTTCCGGTTCACCACGGAGGACCTCTTCGTCGACGAGAAGGCCGGGAAGGTCCTCTACCGCTGGCGCCTCGACTGGCCGTCCGTCGAGAAAGGCCGCGAGGGGCAGCCCGAGCGGCGCCGCGGCGTCGACGTGATGCACTTCCGTGGCGGCAGGGTCGTCCGGAAGTACACCTATTCGAAGACCACCCTCGAGATCGGCGGCAGGCCTGTGAAGCTTTCCGCCGAGCAGCCCTGAGTCCCCCGCAGCCCGCGTTCCCGGGGCCGTTATCACCGACGGTTGTACAGGTCACGACCGCGCGTGGCGGCGAACAGGCAGGCGATGTTCACGACGATGAGCGCCAGCAGGGCGCTCGAGAAGAGGTACACGGTCCCCAGTGACCAGCGCGCCGAGACCCATCCGACGAGGTAAACCGCCAGCGCACCGACCCCGAAGACCAGAATCGCGGCCAGGCCGTACCCCGTGCTGCGCCAGCGGGGCGGCGTGAAGGCGGCGACGAGGCTGTTCTCGACGGGCTGGATCCCCAGGGCGAAGAAGACGTAGGCCGCTGCCGCGGCGACCAGGTACTGTTCCGTCAGGAACGCCATGAGGAGCGCCAGGGGCAGGATGGTGGCGTTGAAGAGGATGTAGAGACGCCTGAGCTCGTGGCGGTCGGCGATCCGTCCCCCCCAGAGCTGGCCGAAGATCCCCGCGGCGTAGATCAGCGACGTGAGCGAGGCGGCGGCCATGGTCGCCGTGGCCGCCGCGGCGGGGATCTTCAGCAGGTCGTGCAGGGCTGAGGCGAGGAACCCCGCCTTGTATTCGAGGAAAGCGGGAAGGGCGACGATGTTGATCCGGTAGACGAGCCCCCCCAGGGTGACGATCCAGAAGAAGAGGATCACCGTTCCGAGCGGGAAACCGCTGCCCTGTTCAACGCCTTCGCCGGTGTTTTCATGCGTCACGGGGGTCTCGTCGATGCGGACGAAGAGAAGCGCCAAGCCCCACAACAGGCTCACGACCCCCATGACGGCGTAGGCCACCGTCCAGCCCGCCAGCCAGTTCATGAGACCTGCGAGAAAGGGGCCCACGATCAGACCCACGGTCCCGGCCACGCTGAAGACCCCCAGGGCGGCCCCCCGGTTCTTCGCCCCGTGGGAGATGAGGCCCATGCCCGCCGGGTGGCAGATGCAGGAGAAGGCCCCGATCAGCGCAAGCGACCACAGGATCCCCGAGGGCGTCGTCGAGAGGGCGGTGAGGAAGGAGCCGGCGGCGGAGCCGAAAAAGCCGATCGTGAGGGCCAGCCGGTTGCCGAAGTGATCTGCGAAGAACCCCCAGGGCAGGGCGCACAGGCCGAACAGGAGGTACATCGGGAACCCCAGGGCGAGAACATCCTTGAGTTCCATCCCCAGCGAGAGCGTCAGCGGGATCGCGAGCGCGGGGAAGGCGATCTCGTAGAAGTGGAACAGGAAGTGGGATGCCGCGGGGAAGAGGATGATTTTCTTGTCGTTGTCCATGGTCCGGCTGCAATCCGGGGGATGAAAGCCTCACGGAACCATACGGGAGAGGCCCCGAAAAAGCAAGGGGCAACCGCGCCGAAAACGCTTTCCACGGGCGGTCCTGTCGTGTATGATCGGATCCGCCGGACAAAGGACGGTGGAGCCCCATGGACAGGGAACAGCGGAAGAAACGGGTCGCGCTCCTGTCTGTCGTATCCAACGCGACGCTCGTTGCCTTGAAACTCGCCGTGGGCCTTGCCATCGGCGCCGTTTCCGTCCTGTCCGAAGCGATCCACTCCGGGGTCGATCTTGTTGCCTCAGGCATCGCCTGGTACTCGGTCCGTACCTCGGGCGTTCCCGCCGACCGCGAGCACCCTTTCGGGCACGGCAAGATCGAGAACGTCTCGGGCGCCGTTGAAGCCCTCCTGATTTTCCTGGCCGCAGGGTGGATCGTCTACGAGGCCGTCGGCAAAATCGTCCGGCCCGAGCCTGTCGAGCTGGCCTCCTGGGGGGCGGCCGTCATGCTCCTGTCGGCCGCGGTTAACACCCTCGTGTCGCGCAGGCTCTTTCGGGTGGGCAGGGAGACGGACTCGGTGGCCCTGATCGCCGACGGGTGGCACCTGCGGACCGACGTGTATACCTCTGCCGGCGTCATGACGGGCCTGGGAGCCATCTGGGCCGCGTCGCACGTAGCTCCCGGGGTGGATCTGAACTGGGTGGACCCCGCGGCGGCCCTCGGCGTGGCCGTGCTGATCGTCAAGGCCGCCTGGGATCTCACGAGGCAGTCGGTACGGGACCTGCTGGACGTGCAGCTGCCGGGAGACGAAATCGCATGGATCGAGGCCCTGATCGTCAGGCGCAGACCCGTCGTGAAGGGGTTCCACCAGCTGCGGACCCGCAAGTCGGGGCCTTTCCGCTTCGTCGAGTTCCACGTCAAGGTGGATCCTTCGATGACCGTCGAAGCCTCCCACCGCATCACGCAGGGTCTCACCCGGGAGATCCACGGGCATTTTCCCGGCGCGAGCGTCACGATCCACGTCGAGCCCTGCGACGGCTCCTGCAGCGAGCGGTGCATCGGGGGGTGCCTGCTGGACGAGGCGGAGCGGAGCGCCGTCGCGGCCGCCCATAAGCATTGACGGGAGCCGACGCAGGGCCGCGGTTCCATCCGGGATGGAGTTCTGGTATCCTGTCCGGCAAGCAAACGATGATAAGGAGGCGGAACAGATGAAACGAAGCGCCGTTGCGGCCTGTCTGACGATTCTGGCGGTCCTGGTTTCCGGCTGTGCCTCGCTGTTCTGGATGGGGGAGAAGCCGCGCGTCGACATCGTCAACATCACGCCGAAGGAGATGCGGCTCCTGGAGCAGACGTTCCTCATGGAGCTGCGCATCCAGAACCCCACGGACGCGGACCTGGAGGTCAACGGCCTGTCCTTCGAACTCGAGATCAACGGGCAGCCCTTCGCCCGCGGGGTCTCCAACCAGAGCGCGAAGATCGAACGCCTGAGCACGAAGGTCGTCCAGGTCGAGGCCTACACGGGCCTTACCGGCATCCTGCGGCAGCTCTCGGAAGCAAGGAAGGGCAGCTACGCCTCGGGGTTCACCTACCGCCTCAAGGGCTCGGTTCATACGGGAGCCCCGTCCTTCCGCCTTCCCTTCGACGAGACGGGCGAATTCAAATGACGTCGTCACGGGCTGCGGACCCGCGCGCGCCGTTGCGCGGCGGGACCGCTAAGCCCGACGGCGGCGGCCTGTGCGCCCTCCCGTCTTCCCCGGCCGTCCCGCCTCTCACCCTCCCCGGCAACACCACGTTCCCGATGCGTTGCGGCGGTGCGCCCGCCGCCCGGAAGGAGCAACGGGCCCTCAATGAAATCGAAAATCGGCCGACAAGTAACAGTGGATTCTTTTCCGGGGCGGGGGGGTGTGCCGATGCGGTTCCCCGCCGGCGACCGGACAGGGAGCGCAGAAGATGCTGAAAATCCTGATAGGGCTCGTCCTGGTCCTGCTTCTCTTCGTTGTCCTTTTCTTCAACCGGCTCAAGGAGGCGCTCCATGCGGCCGGCATGGCCGTCCTGCTGGCGATCATCCTGTCGCTGTCGGTAGCGGCCGGCTGGCTCGGGTTCATGGACAGCGGGAAATCCGCGAAACGGGCCGCGCCCGTCCCGGCAGGCACGGCCTTCCCCCCGGCTGCCGGGGCGCCCGTCCAGAGCGTTGTCGTGCCCGGCGATCCCATCCCTGCGGCGCCGTCACGGGAAGCGGCACCGGGCGAGGGGTTTCTGAGCGTGCAGGAGATCTACGAGCGGGTAAGCCCCTCTGTCGTGGTGGTCTACAACCTCAATGAATCCGGGCAGGTCCGGACGCACGGGACGGGGTTTTTCATCGACCCCTGGGGAATGGTCGCGACCAACTATCACGTCGTCGAGGGGGCGGTGTCCCTGAAGATCAAGACGAAAAGCGGCTCGACCATGGACATCCGGGGGATTGCCGCTTCGGACGCGGAAAACGACATCGTCATCCTGGCAGCGACCCTGCCGGTGGACGCCGTCCAGACCCTCCGGATGACCCCCTCCCTGCCCAAGGTGGGCGACAAGATCGTCGTGATCGGCACGCCCTATCACCCCCAGCTTGCGCAGACCATCACCGACGGGCTCGTTTCCGCGATTCGGCCGCTGGCCGGGGGCAAGAGGCTGATCCAGATCTCCGCGCCCATCTCGCCGGGTTCGAGCGGGAGCCCCGTGGTGAACATGAAAGGGGACGTCGTGGGCATTGCGACGCGCGTCCACCGCCAGGCCTCCCACATCGGGATCGCCGTGCCGGGGGAGATCCTCTCGGGCCTGACCCCTGCCAGCCCGTTTCCCGTGGCGAAGCTGCCCGTTGTATACGCCGGGCAGTCCCTGTCGGTGGAGCCGGCGCCGCAGCCCGGGGATGGGCAGCGCAAAATGGAACAGGAGAGGCAGCGGGCCCTGGAGCAGCAGGCCCGGGTGGAGGATGAGCGCCGGAAATGGCGCGAACAGCGGATCGGCGAGGCAGCGGACCTCCTCGACAAGGCGAGGCACAACCTGAGCTTCGACCGCTACGACCTGGCCTTCAGCCAGTTCGAGAAAGCCCTGCAGATTTTCCGGGGGATCGGGGAGACCCAGGGCATGGTCGTCTGCCTGGAGCAGATGGGCGGGATCATGTACAAAAAAGGCCGGCACGACCTTGCCCAGGAGTATCTCCGGCAGGCCGCATCGCTGCGGGGCCGGATGTAGAACCCGGGACCGGCCCCTCCCCCGGGGCACCCCTTCCGTCCGGGCGAACCGGATGCCGCCGGCAGCCCAACCGCTCGATTTTTCCTCTTAATTTTCGTTTAAAACAGCCGATACTCTATATGCGGGGCCGCCCTTCGAGGGGCCCTCCGGATCCCGGTTTTCCACAGGTACACGGATGATCGTCGTCGCGTCGCTGTTTCTTGTTGCACTGCTGTTTGCCGTGCTCTTCTACCGGAGGCTCAGGGAGTCCTTCAGCCGCCGCGCCCTTTTTTTCCTGGGGGCGGTTCTGGCCGCCACGGGATTCGCTTTCGCCTACGGCGATTATCTTCTCCTGCGTCAGGCCATCGAGGTGTCGCAGAAGCCCTCCATCGTCATCCGCGGGCCGTTCTACATCACGATCCTGCTCACGGTATTGTTCTACCGGAGGCTCCGGAAGCTGCTGCGCCGTCGTGTCGTGCTGTCCATCGTTCTTGTCCTGGGCGTCATCACGAGCAGTTTCGCGACGTACCATTTCGCGGCATTGCGCGAGTACCTCAGCGGGAGCCGCGAGTACCAGTTCGCCAAGCGGGTCAAGAACGCCGCCCAGAGGGTCGTCGTGAAAATGACCAAGCCGGACGAGCCCGTGGTGTACGCGCTCAGCAACCAGGATCTCTACAGGAGGGTGGCCCCCTCCGTCGTGCTCGTCAGCTGTCCGGGAAAGGGCTACGGCACGGGGTTTTTCTACGGCAGAGACGGGATCGTGGCCACCAATCACCACGTGCTGCGGGGGGTGGAGCATGCCGAGATCGTCACGCAGAACGGCCAGCGCTATCCCGTGCACGGCATCGTGGCCGAGGACCCCGCGCACGACCTGATCCTGCTGTCGACGGGGATTCCCCCGTCGGACGCGAGGTCCCTGCCCGTCAATGCCGCTGCCGCCGACCCCGGCGACCGTGTCATCGTCGTGAGCCGCCACAAGGTCTTCACCGACGCCCTGGCCGAAGGCACCGTGTCCCCCGTTCCCATCCACCCGTGGATGGGGATCCGGCTCGCGTCGCCCCTGACCTACGGGGCAAGCGGAAGCCCCGTCGTCAACTCGCGGGGGGAGGTCGTTGCCGTCATCTGGGCCGGAGACCAGAAGGACAGCCTGACAGGCTTCGCCGTCCCGGCGGCGCGGCTCTCGGCGCTCGCCGCGCGCAAGCCCTACCCGCTCTCACAGATCAACGTCTCGGAGCCCCTCGACACGACCATCCTCGTCACGACAGCCGCGCAGCGGTGAACGGCGGGCTTGCCTGCAGGACATGCCGGGCCCTCCCGCAGGGGGGTCATGGTGGGCCCTTCAAATCTCTGCCGAGCTGTGATAGGGAGTGAGAGACGCTCTTTTGCCTCGCTTCGCGACCATTCATTTCCCGGGGGGTGATGTGACATGGCCCGACGAAAGCAGCCGGCCGGAAGGATCGATCTCAAGGGGCTCGACGCATCGGAGATCCGGGTCCGCCTGAAGGAGGTGGGCCCCGTGGCGGAGATACGGCTCACCCGGGCCAATCTTCCGCTCTTCGAGGAGGACGAGTTCGAGCTTTCGCTCGCCTGGGGAGGCCAGCGGAAGAAGTACAAGATCCCTGTCCGGGAGGGGAAACCCCTCTTCGGCGCGCTGCCCGACTCGGTGACGGGGCTTGTCGACCGGAAGCCGCAGAAGGGCGCCGGGAACCTCATCCGGGAACTCACGCTGGCCGGCGCGGCGGGCGAGGCGACCTTTCCCATGAGTTGGGGGTACGCGATCCCGGAGGAGTGGAAACCCCTCGAACGGATCTACAACGGGGTGATCGAGATGGCGAGGAGATTAAGCGGCTGGCAGGTGTTCTGACGGGATCGAAGAGCAATTCTCCGCCCGGTCCTGCCGGACCGTTTTCCCGCCTCGCTTCACCCCGGTGTCAAGAACCCGGCAGGGCGCCATTTGCGCGCGGCCGGGGCCCTTCCTGTCAAGGAACCGACACCAGAAAATAATCTATAAAAATCAGATACATATGTGTCAGTCCTTTTTCCGCGTCGAGGTCCGAAATGGCATGGTACCTGCTTGTCCCAGGGTAAT
>ERZ795031.3667-NODE-3667-length-13560-cov-5.111810_pt1 | contig 13560 bp, 3 predicted proteins | sample MGYA00375123_ERZ795031 | MGnify/ENA primary metagenome ERZ795031 (study PRJEB30166, sample SAMN05720159) | activated sludge metagenome | isolation source: anaerobic digester from wastewater treatment plant | place: USA | collected 2015-04-21 ... | reverse complement strand
ACCGGTTCCCACGGGATAGACGTAAGGTGGGGCGAACCTCCTCTGGCCCAGGCCCGGAAACACCATCAGCGAGGACGAAAATCCGTCCAGAACCAGGATGTCGGCGATACCGTCAACGTTGATGTCGGCAATCGCCGTCGCCACCGGGGCCTTCGCCGGACTCTCGAGTGCAACCGGCGCTTCGAACGCGACCTCGCTCCCGGCCACATCCTGCGCCGACTTGTCCAGCGAATAGGAGACCAGCACATGGCGAGTCAGCAGGGTCACCAGGTCTGGAAGCCGGCTGTCGGCCTCGGCTTCGTCAAGGTTGTCGTCAAGCCTGGTCCTCAGGTATCCCGCCGCGATGTCCACCGGCTGCCCGCCGACCGCGTGATCCAGGCTCCCCAGTTCCTTCGGCCTGAACATGCCGAACCCCATGGACAGCAATATGGTTACGTCGCGGGTGAGCTTGTTAAGCACCATCAAGTCGGGCGACGACGGGTCTTCTTCAAGGTATCGCTTCAGCGACCGCCTCATCGCGAACGCCTTCAGCCCGAACGGACGGTTCAGTTCGCCAACCGGTACCGCACCAAGCAGGCCGGCCTGTTCGCTGATATTGCTGAACGTCCCGTCCCCGGCACCGAGCATCGGCTGCACCAGCCAATTGCGGTATTCGCCGTCCAGAAGATGCCACATGAACGCGACATCCATAGCAGCCTTGCCGCCAACGCCCGGGTCAAAATCGCCGACCGCCGCGTACATCGGTGATTTATCGACGAAGATCCCTACGGTCTGCGCGACCGCGCTGTTGTGCCCCGCCTCCTGGAAGAGGATGGCCCACGCGGTATGAGGATTCTGGGGCGAAATCGTGTCATCGCTTGTTACGATCAGGTCGTCCAGCCTTGTCAGGGAAGTCGCCCCGCCACCGTTCAGGTCGATGTCGAAGTTGCCCGCGACCAGCCCGGTGGGGTACTTGGGCGACAGAAGCAACTCCCCCGCGAACGACACCGGCTGCCCGGATACCGCCTCGGCCGACGCCACCGTAAGGGCAGGCCCGCGATTGTCCGGTAACATGTACAAAACCGCCGCGTCAAGGAAGCCGGCGCGCGTCCCCGACAACGGTTCGACGAAGTGACCGACCGCCAGCGAGATCGGGGCGGCCGGCACAAGTGCCTGCCGGGAGCCGGCCATCCATCCCCCGGCCGCGCTCTTCCGGTAATAGACCACCTTCATCTCCCGCTTGCCGGTCAAAGCCACCACATCCAGGTAGCCGTCGAAATCCATATCGGCCAGCGTCACGTCGGTCGCCGAACCGACCAGGAGCGGGCGCCCGTCGGAGACCGGCTCGTAGTAGCCTCCCTCCCTGACGCCCATGAACACGTCCACCATGTTGGAACCGCCGCACAGGACGGCGATGTCCGGCGCACCGTCCACGTCGATGTCGCCTGCCGCGATGTCCGTGGGCATGGCGCCAGTGGGCCACTCGTGCACCGATTCCACCCTGCGCGAGGCGTCCTGGCGCAGGCGGGCCACGCCCAGCACCTCGACGTTGCGGGAATCGACGACCACCAGCGCGTCATTGTCCTGGCTGGTTTTGCCGAAATTGACCGCAACCATGTCGGAAACGTCGTCAATAAGAAGGTTGTCAGGATCCAGGCTGCTGTTTTCGCCCATGGAAGGCACGCCGCTTTCATCAATCGGATAGGCCGTGACAAGCCCGCTGCCGGACGCCCCGACCACGACTGCGTTGTTCTGGTCGTCGGAAAAACGCCCGATGGCGACGTGCGTCGGCCTGACCGCGCCCGAGTAGAACGACGGCGGCCCGTATCCGAGAAAGTCTCCGTACTGGTCCGTGATGGACAGCATGATCCCGGTCCACAGGGGCTGGACGTCGGAAACGAACGCGATGTCAGGGAAAGTATCACGGTTGAGATCGCCTGCAGCCAGGTCCTTGACCATGTGTTCGGTCGGATACGAATCGGCCGCCACGAAAGCGCGATCCGCCCCCTGCAGGAACACGACGATACGTCGGCTGGCGCCCAACCCGCACCAGGCCAGAATGTCGTCCATGCCGTCGATGTTCATGTCGAATATCTTGTGAATCTGGCACTCTTCGGCCAGCACCGTCCCGACCTGAACCGCGTGACCGGGGGTGGATCTCTGGAAAAGCACCAGCTCGTATCCGACCTTCTTCCGGACCCTCCCCAGCACCGCCCAGTCACCGTCGTCCGCAGGCCCCAGGCGAATGCCTTCCACGCTTTCAAGCGCATCGTTTTCGACAAGCGGCAGAAAGACCCTTTCGCCGCCATCCAGCCCCGGCCTTTCCACAAACACCAGGGGGTGCTCGACCACCGCGTCACGCCCCGCGACCCCGTCACGGGCCACAACCTTCATGACAAGGTCAGCGCCACGCCACCCCTCTGTCGGAACCACGACGTCGATGTATATTCCCTTGGCGGCGTCCTCGACAATCCTTGTGTCAACCTCGGCCGCAGGCTCCCCGTCCTGCGGGATCCACTCCCAGGTGAACTGGCCGATGGTAACCCTGACGAAATGAACCTTGCTGCCCGAATCCGTCACGCGAACCCGGAACGAAAGGTCATCGACAAACCCGGCACCCGCTGCGGGAGTGGGTTCCAGAATCTCGATTTCGGGCCGGTTGTTGTCGACCAGGATCTTACCGTTCTTTGAAACGGTCCTGCCGTCGCTCGAAAGCGCGATGATTTCGACCGACCGGTTGCCGTCCTCGACAAGGGTCGTATCGACATTTATGGAATAGGTGCCAGGCCCGTCCGCCTGAATCACGTATGGCTGTATTTCCGGGTGCTTGTAGAAGCCGGCCGTCAGAGTGGCCGGCTTGCCTTCCGGATCCGAATAGTCAAAAACCACCTGGTAAATTCCGGAAACGACCGGCCTTGATTCAGGGGCTGGTGTCGTAAAGCGGATCGCCAGATCCGATATCGCGACTTCAGGCGAGATATCCGCCGGCAGATCGCCTCCACCGGTGTCAAAGGGGAACGGCTTATCGCCGCAGCCGGATGCAGCCGCAATGAAGACCAGCACGAAGGCCGGAAACCGGGCCTTCACAAGGCGTCCGTCAGTCATTTCATCCCCCCGCGAAACGATCACTCATCGACGTCGAACGTGGCTGCCTCGGCCCTCTTCTGCAACCTTCGGCCCTTGATCGTGAACCGATCCATCCAGATATAGACGACCGGCACGACGATCAATGTAAGAAAAGTCGAGGAGATGACGCCGCCGATGACCGATATCGACATGGGCACGCGGAACTCGGCCCCCGCACCGGTCCCGATCGCCGTCGGAAGCATGCCCAGAACCATGGCGGCCGATGTCATCAGGATCGGACGCAGCCTGGTCGGCCCGGCTTCCAGAAGGGCGTCGGTGATGGACAGGCCCTTTTCGCGAAGCTGGTTCGTGTAATCGACCAGCAGAATCGCATTTTTGGTGACAAGCCCCATCAGAAGGACAATCCCAATCATCGCGATGATGTCCAGGCTGATCCCGAAAAGGAAAAGGGTCACCAGCGCGCCGACCAGCGCCAGCGGCAGCGAAAGCATGATCGTCAGGGGATGCACCAGCGATTCGAACTGGGATGCGAGCACGAAATAGATGAAGACCACGCCCAGAATCAGTGCAAGGGCCATGTTCGCAAACGTTTCGTCCATCATCTCCGCGTCGCCGGCGAATTCGATGCGGTAGCCGTCCGGTTTCTGTATGGTTTCCAGCTTCGGCTTCAAATCCTTGATCACGCTTCCAAGCGGCCGCCCGGCAAGGTTCGCCGTTATCGTCACGTACCTTTCACGGTTCTGGCGTTCGATGGTCGCCGGAAGAACGGTGTCCTTCACATTGACCACGTCACGCAGCCCGACCATTCCGCCGCGGTTCGTCGGAACCTTCAGGTCAAGCACTGATTCCACGTCGGCCCTGTCTTCCGGACGAAGCTGGACGCGCACATCGATGTCCCTGCTTCCGTCGCGGAACCTGGCAACGGGGGCACCGGTCAGCCCGATTCGCAGGGTCATCGCGGCCTGGGCGAAAACGACGCCCATGTCGCCCGACCGCTTGCGATCGACGACAAAGCTCTTTTCCGGCATGCCCGGTCGGAACCCTTGAAAGGGCATAATCCGCCTTGGTTGTCTTGTCCAGCGGGGCCGGCGTCGTGCCCTCGGTCAGCCCTTCGACGTACTGTCCCCATGACAAAGAATCAACAACTTCCATATTTTCGCCTTCGCCAAACACCAGCCTGAGTCCGCCCCTGGGGCCGTCCCAGGGAAGGATGACCATGTCATTCGGGGCAAACCTGTCGCACTCGGCCGACGAAAGCGAAGACACCGCCTGTGAACGGCAGATCACGTAATATCCGCCGGGTTCAAGGGTGACGTCTGCCGACAGGTTAAGGGTCATCTTCGGGTGTTCGAAATCAACCGGCAGGTTGGCGGTGTCGTAAAGCTCCAGCGCATAACCGGCCAGGCTGAGCGAGCGTGTCGTAGTATTCTTGAATTCCACGAACTGCGCCGACTTGTTGTACTCGGACTGGTTGTAATCGACCTCGTTGATGACAAGAGGCGAATAGTCAAGGGCGAACGCCCGCGAACCGATAAGGAGAAGAATCAGTAAAGAAGCGTTGAATATGTGCCGCAACAAAATTTCCCCCTTCATCACTAATGAAAGTCCGGATTATAAAGGCGAAACTATCCGCAACGAGCCCTTTGGTCAATACGGCAAATTCCCGACGCATCCCTTTGTGCGACGATTACAATGAAGTCCGGCCATCCCGAACGGCACCGACCCCGGCCGGTGGATCCGAAGGCGGTTGAAGCAACCCCGGTCGATCAACTGTTGAATAATCCGCCACATCAAGTACCATCTCAAAGCTATATTGCTAAATAAACGAAGGAAATCATGAACAGATTCATGAAGAGTCCTTGTTGGTCGGGCTATGTTCCGCCTAGCGGCATCGTCGCAGCTTCCGCCTTCGTCCTGCTTGCATCCCTTGTTCTTTCGAACGGTTCGCTTCAGGCAGGCCCCCTGGATCGCGTCTTCCAGACACAGATGTACGCGCGCGACATAAGTTCGTATGAGGCAGGCATCACCGATGAACGCGAAATAATCCTGGAAGTGTATGCCTGGTGCAATTACGGCGCGCTTTCAAGCGTCCGGTTCAAGGAAGGCGACGGCGACTGGGAATGTTCGACCAACGCCTGCTCGCTTTATGATTATAAGACCTACAATCCATTCAGCTATTGGACCCTGCAGCCCGGTGACGGCCCGAAGTATTTAAGAACTCAAGTGACCAATTCGTGGCTTGATCATGCGGAAGCGCTGACAGTCATTTACCTGGATACCCAGCCCCCGGAAGGCCAGATCGAAATCAATAATGGACACCTTCTGACCGGGGATCGAACCGTGTATCTGAATCTTCACGCCGAGGACTCCGGCGGCGGACTGGGATCCTTTGCCGTTCGAAACCAGGGCGATTCCGAATGGAGCTGGTGGACCCTTTCAACGTGGCTGGATCAACGCATCGCCATTGATGACAACGTGATGGCCTGGGAGCTTCAGGATGGGAACGGCTCCAGAACCGTCGAATACAAGGTCGCCGACAAGCTGGGCCATGAATCACCGGTATATTCCGCCACAATCGAGCTTAACACCCAGGAACTCAAGGGGTTTGTGGAACTGTTCGGCAACAGCGTCAGCATCGGGACGGACGGCCTGGGTAAGACTGTCAAATACAGCAATTACCAGTCGTTGATGGCCCGCGTGACCGCCCAGGGCGCCGCGTACCGATTCAAGCTGCGCGAGACTGGGGACGCCTGGGGCGCCCTTCATGCCTATCCTTCGTCGCCAGTTTCAATGCGGCTCAGAGACGGCGCCGACGGCGCAAGGACCGTTGAGCTTCAAGTCTTCGACACAAGCGAAAAGGCCGCGCCGGTCGCGACCGATACCGTGATTCTGGATCGCGCCGCGCCGTCATGCTCGATTGTAATCAACGGCGACAACGAGACAACGACCCTTGAAACGACGCTGACCCTTCTGTCAACGGACGCACTCAGCGGCACGAAACAGATGCGCTTCCGCAACGAAAGCCAGGCGACCTGGTCGAACTGGCAGACCTACGCGACAAACGCCGACTGGACACTGAGCAATGAAAACGCATCGGCCCAGGGTGCCTATCCGCGAAGGGTCTATGCACAGTTCCGTGACCAGGCCGGCAACATTTCCGAGTGTTACGACGATATCGTCCTGCTTGTCGACTCGACACTGCCCGAAGGCTGGGTAATGGTCGATTCCGACAAGGTTTATGTGACAACGCCCGATCTGACCCTGATCGTCGCCGCCTGGGACGTGGGTGGCGTGAAAAGCATGCGGTTCAAGAATGACGACGGCGAATGGCTCGACAACTGGCAGCCATACGCGACCCGCGCGAACTGGACCCTCAGGAACCAGGACGGCATCAGGTACATCTGGTACCAGTTCGCCGATTTTGCCGGCCATGTCAGCCCCCCGGCCAGCAAGGCAGTCATGCTGGACACCACGCCCCCGTCGGGCCAGATGACAATCAGGGATCCTGGGGGTACCGGGATAACGACGACACGCAACGTGACGCTGGATCTGGCGGCTGCGGACTCAGGAACCGGCGCCAATGCCGTAAGGTTCAAGAACGACTCGGGAAACTGGTCGCCCTGGATGACGCTGTCTTCCAGCGCCACATGGACACTGACCGATGGTGACGGGCCAAAGACAGTCTGGGCGCAGTTCCGCGACGGGGCGGGCTTTTTAAGCGATCCGGTCCAGGACGGCATCGTCCTGAACTCCAATCCGCCCGTCGGCACGATCACAATCAATCACGGTGAACCATTCACCAATTCGACGAACGTCACCTTGTCCGCCTGGGCGAACGATCCCGGCGGAACCGTCGTTTCAATGCGCTTCGACAACAACAACGGCGCATGGTCCGACTGGATGGCGTATCCGGCCGGCGGCGGCGATATCGCCTGGATCCTGAGTTCAACGGAAGGTACCAGGACGGTCCGCGCCCAGTTCAAGAACAATTCCGGAATCACCAGCACCGCGGTCGCTGACTCGATAGTTCTGGACACGACCGCGCCATATCCCTGCTGGAACGCTCCCAGGGGACTGTCGATTGCCGGCGGTGTCGCCATGGTCGGCAGCCGGGAAGTGATGCTGACGATTTGCGGCGGCGATCAGGATTCGGGCGTGTCGCTGATGCGCCTTCGCAACAAGAACGGCCAGTGGACCGAGTGGATGCCATATGCAACATCGGCACCGTGGACACTGGAACCGAACCCGACGAAATCATGGGTAAACAAGTGGGTCTTTGTGGAATTCCAGGACGCGGCCGGCAACGTGTCAAGTTGCCCGGGAACCAGTTCGTACGACTGCTGGGACGAGATCGGCCTGGACACCGCGCCACCCTCCGGAACAATCAAAATTGACCAGGCAATGGATTGCTGGACTCCAAATGCATGCCTGACATCCCGTGACGTGACCGTGACCCCGAATGTGGGGGATGAGTCCAGTGTCGTTTCAACACGCCTTCGAAACAGCGTTGACGACGAGTGGTCCGAATGGATGCCTTATCTGCACCAGCAGCCAATCCCATGGGAACTGACCCAGCCCGATGGACGGGTATCGGTTGAAGCCGAATTCATGGACGAGTTCGGAAATACCGGCATCATCTCCAGCACCCCGATTGTCCTTGATACTACAGCGCCGGTTGGATTCATCAGCATCAACGACGATCAGGAATGGACGACCAGTGAAAAGGTGGTTCTGTCGGTTGGCGCCACCGACGCCTGGCCCGTCATCTGGGTCCGATACACGGAAAATCCCGATTCCGGCTGGGGACGCTGGGAAACCCGGGAATCATTCCAAGTAACCCGGGACTGGACATTCCAGAATGGAACCGGTGTAAGAACCATCCATGTCCAGTACAGGGACGTCTGGCAGAACATCAGTCCGACATATTCGGATTCGATCAATCTGGATTCGGTGCCGCCGACGGTATCGATCTCGATTGACGACGACGCCGAGTTCACGGCTTCCGGCCTGGTGGATCTGACGATACTCGCGGACGATGTCGGATCCGGGCTGGACGCGATGCGGCTTCGCGGCGGAACGACCCAGTGGTCCGACTGGATGCCGGTGGCCGACCGGCAGACGTGGGTTCTGACCGGCGAACAGGGCCCCAACGTGGTCGAAATCGAAGTGCGGGATCTTGCGGGCAACATCACGGGCAGTTCCGACGGCATCTATCTGGACAACCGGCCACCGGAAGGCCAGTTGGTCATCAACGATTCGTCCGAAATGACCCAGACCGCCGAAGTCACCCTGACCATCGAGGGGCACGACGAAGGATCCGGCCTGGCCCAGATGAGCTTCAGCAATGACGGGCTGGAGTGGTCGCCGTGGGAGCCCTTCGCCACGTCAAGGGAATGGATTCTGTCTTACCGGCCCGGAATCAGGACGGTAAGCGTAAGGTTCATGGATGCCGCGGGCTCGATCGGGCCGGCGGCCCTTGACACGATCCTGCTGGATTCCCTTCCCCTGGCGGAAACCGGCGGCCCCTATTTTGTCGAGGTGAACTCGAACCTGACGCTTGATTCGACGGCAAGCTCCGATCCGGATATCCCGGCAGGCGACAAGATCACCGAATTCCTGTGGAACCTGGACGGCGATGACGTCTTTGATGTCAGCGGCGAAACGGTCGTCCTGTCGTGGGAAGAAATCGAACTGGCAATCTGCGATGGCCCGGGGACATGCGAGGAAGGTCGTGAATACCCGATCACCTTGCGGATCACCGATTCCTTTGACGTTTGGTCCGAAGCCGGAACCACGGTCACCTTCTTCGTGAATCAACCTGTCGCCCGCATGAATGCCAGCCATGACGCGTGCGGCTGTGGCGAGACGGTCTCTTTCGATGGCAGCGCATCCGACAATTCCGCCCCGGATCGGGAAATCGTTGAATACGCGTGGGATTTCGATTTCGACGGAACGAATTTCGATGTCGATGCAACCGGGCCATCCACGACACATTCATTCAACAGTTTCGGGCATTTCACTGTCGCTCTGCGGGTTACGGACAACAACGAACCTGCATTGACCGACATCACGACCAGGACGGTTTCGGCGACGCTTGGCAACACGCCGCCGACGGCGGACGCTGGCGGGCCGTATGTGATGATTGCCGGCGACCCCCTTGAAATCGATGCCGGCGCCTCGTTCGACCCTGACACGGCATGTGGCGACCGAATCGCTTCGGTGATGTGGGACCTGGACGATGACGGTTCATTCGACGACGGTTCGGAATTGACGTTGGCGCTTTCCTGGGCCGACGTGGAATCCCGTTTGTGCAATGGAACCTGCCGGATTCCCAACCGTTACAGGATATCGGTCCAGGTTTCCGACATGCTTGGCGAAACGAGTGTCGATCGCCAGGCGGTCAGCATCCTTCAGCCGCTGGCAGACGGATGTGGCGACAGGCTTTGTGACGACGGCGAAAACGCGATGAACTGCCAGGTTGACTGCGACCGGACAAAAGTCGGGATTTCGACGGGCCCGGGGGACGTTGACGTGCTGACATCCGCGGCCCAAAGACTCGGCGCCCGATCCTTCAGCGTGGAACTGCATTTTTCAGGCATCCTGCAGGATGACACGAATTTCGACTTCCACGACCTGACGGATTTCCTGGAAACGGATAAGGCGTCCGGAAGCATTCTTATCCGAACCAGCTTCCAGCCGGACGAGATCGATTTTTCGACCATGGATCCGGAAAGCGCCTTTGCCAGATTGCTTGGGGGACTGTCGGAAGTCACCACCGGGCACACAGTCTATTTCTCGACCCCGGTTTCATGGGATGGGCCGACCCACCTGGCGATGACACCATCCACTTACGAAAAATTGATTCGGATTTCGGCCGGTGGGGTGCGTTCCGGCAACAGGACGGCGGGACTGGTGATTGGCGACTTCGCTTTCGGAAACAGCCCGGCCGAACAGGCCTGGTGGACTGAATTGCTGGATCTGATTGAAGTGCGGCAGACGTCCGCCATGTTCGACATACTTGGCGTTCGGTTGTTCGGCAGTCCCGATGAAATTGCCGGACAGGTCGGGTGGCTTCGGCAGGCCATGGATGCGCGGCCGGGCATCGCGGGAAAACCGATCTGGATTACCGGCACCGGCGGGCCGACGCCTTCCCAGATGGCTTACAAATGTCCTGCCGAGGCCCAGAGCCTGATGGCCGAGGCCGCGATCAATCCGTGCATCTTCGCCGGCGATCTGTCCGACTACCCGGAGGCAATGCAGTTGTTCTCGTTCGCCCCGGGAAGGGATATTGGACTGGACGTAAAACGCGACCGCATGCAGGCACGCGAGCAGGTCGAAAGAATCCTGGTTTCCCTGACTTCCGGCGCCGATCGTGTCTGGTGGCATTCCATTTCATCACCGACGGTTCATGACTGCGAAATACCGATTGGCGACATCGAGCTTGGAAAGCTGCGCCTGGTTGACGGTGGTTTTGACGACCTGCCGCCAACCGACCTGCCGACCTTCGAGTACATGCGCAAGACATTTGAATGGCTGGGGGAACCGACGGCGGTCAACCGGTTGAACATCGGCGGCGATTCAAACCTGATGCTGTTCGAAGTGACCCGGCAGGATGGCGAAACGGTTCTGGTCGCGTGGCAGAATCGGGACAGATTTGACGGCGGGGATCTTCCGCCCGAAGCGATTGAAATCCCCATCGAATGGGCCAGGGCCAGGGTCGAAAGCCTTTTTTCGGATGAAGCCCTGATTCTGACCGGGCCCGGTTCAATCACCCTGAATCTGACAAACGATCCGGTTCTTATTTCCCGGGCAGAGGATCCGATTCCCGATGACCCGATAGTTGAAACGGTGGAGGGGCTGGTTCCAGAGGTGGCGGAAGAGCAGGCCCCCGAGACGACGGAAGTGCAAGTCGTCGAAGCGGCTGAGGAATCTGTCGTCGAATCATCCGAGGATTGCTGCGGGGACATCCAAAGAATCGATGCGTCCGTGGATTCAGGTTCCGATTCGCTTGACAGATCCGACGTGGGCGATGCGTTCCAGGACGACCTGAACGAAGACCCCGTCACCCCGAAAGGCGGCTGCAGCAGTGTACCCACGACGGCACCGGGCTCGTCGCAATTGCCCGTGGCCATGCTGCTGGCCGCGATCCTTGTTGCGATTGCCGCGTTGCGCCGCTTTGGAGGGTTCTGCAAACCAACCCGTTGACAGGCTGAATACAAAGGCCTAGCCTTCGGTCAAACAACTCTCGGAGGCCGAACCATAAAGATCCAGAACTCGGTAGTTGCCCTGATAATTTTTGCGGCAGCCGCGGCTTCAGGCCAGGAAGCCAACTCCACAAAAGCCCCCGGGGACAGCGCACCAGCCCTGCAGGCAGAGGAGGAATACAACGAAGCCGCAAGAGTTGCCGAAGGGCACGGCTACATTGCCAGACTAACCTGCCCTGGCGGCGCGCCGGCGAAATTCATAAGCGTCGGCTCCAGCGTGGACGACAAGAAACGGTTCATCGATACCTATCAGGTGGGTTGCCCTGACGGGAAGACGGCAAGCGTCGTGTTCATGCCGACAGGCCCCGCCCCGGAACCCCCGGCTGGATTCCGCCTGATTGATAAAGATGTCTGGAAGCAATTCAATGATGTCAGAAGGTCCATCGGGACAGACCCGACGGGCGCCCTGGCCAAGGCCAACGAACTGATCAAAAAATGGCCGGATGTAATCACTTTCGTCTATCTGCGTGCCCACATCCACTCCGCGTTGAAGATGAACACCGAAGCGCTGCAGGACTTTGCAAGTGCGATAAAGGTATTTCCAAATCCCTCGTGGCGCCTGGAATACTTAAAGACGGTATGTCTGCATGGCGAAATCAGCACCTGCATTCCGGAGTTGACCAGGCTGAAGAACGAACTGGATAAGAAATCCGAATTGCTTCCGGAAGTTACATGCTGGACTGGTGTAATGCGACACAATAACGGCGACAAGGAAGGAATGAAGGACATCGAAGCCGCCTGCGCAATGGGCTATAAGTATTGCTGCAAGGATTAATGATCGGGCAGCCCCGGGCGCGATACGTCCGCCACCCCGAATACCTTGATCATGCCACCTTTGTTCCGCGAGTCTTTTGGACCCAAAAGGTCAGGCATATGAACATGATCCGGCTTTCTAATAACAATCAACAAATCAGCCTATTTGCAATTTGCCGGCGGCTCTATTTGCAATTTGCCGGAAGATCTAATTACAATTTGCCGGTCATTGGCAGGTTGAAAGAAACGCCCAATGGAAACACCACTCCTTCCGCGTCACCTCCGCACCGAGGTTGAAACCGCCCTGCGGGCGGCACGGGTCGTAAACGTCATCGGCCCCAGGCAGGCCGGAAAGACCACACTGGTTCGGGATCTGCTGGGGACAGGACGCTTCATAACGCTGGACGATACCGGCGTGCTGACCGCCGTCGAGACCGATCCATACGGCCAGATGACCACTATGGCTGCCGCCGCCGGCGATGCCCCGGTAATCATTGACGAAATCCAGAGATCCCGGTCGCTGGCGATCGCAATCAAAAGAATCGTGGATGAACAAAGGCGGCCGGGACAGTTCCTGCTGACGGGCTCGTCCAATGTTTTTGCGACCGCCAGCATTGCTGACTCACTGGCCGGTCGTGTCCAGACACTGACACTCATGCCCTTGAGCTCCGCCGAGATTCACATGAAGGGGCCCGCGAAGATACTTGACTGGGGCGCCAGCGCCAACGCTTCCCCGCAGGAACTGCCCCAGCCACCTGTCATGGAAAGAGGTCGCTACATCGATCTTCTTATCCGAGGCGGCTACCCCGAAATTCGCGTCCTGCCCGACCGGATCCGTAATCGGCGCTATCGCGATGTCATCAATGCGATTGTCGAAAAGGATGTCGCCGACGTGCTGAAAGTGCGAAAGTCCGACGCACTTCGGCGGGTGATCGACCAGCTTGCGGCGCGCACGGCCGAAGAATTGTCGGTCGAGGCATTGTGCGCGGTGTCCGGAATCCAACGCGCCACGTTTGAACAATATGTTGACGTGCTGACAAGCCTGGGCTTGCTCACCCGCCTTGGAGCCTGGGCCTCGGGTGCGACAAAACGCGAAATAAAGCGACCCAAGGTTCATTTCATGGATTGCGGCGTAGTGGCTGCTTTAAGGGGCTTTGACAGCGAATCATTCGGCCCGAACGGTGACCCCGTTGCGTTTGGTCATCTTGTCGAAACATTCGTATTTACCGAACTGGCAAAGTCAATTCCATTCCAGTCCCGGGACTGGCGCCTGTGGCACTGGCGCAACCAGGACGGACGGGAAGTCGATATTGTCGCCGAATGCGGCAACTGGCTGGTGGCCGTCGAGGTGAAGGCATCCTCGACACTGAATGCCGACGACATTGCCAATCTGCGCTGGTTCAAGTCGCATGGCCCGGGACGCACCAGGAATGTGACGGGAATAACCTTTTATCTTGGTGATCAGGTTCTTTCGTTC
>ERZ795031.3656-NODE-3656-length-13579-cov-5.888938_pt1 | contig 13579 bp, 11 predicted proteins | sample MGYA00375123_ERZ795031 | MGnify/ENA primary metagenome ERZ795031 (study PRJEB30166, sample SAMN05720159) | activated sludge metagenome | isolation source: anaerobic digester from wastewater treatment plant | place: USA | collected 2015-04-21 ... | reverse complement strand
GCGGAAAATGTACTTTCTGCAGGGTTGGAACAAAGAGAATGCTTGAAACCCTTGAGCTTATTACAAAAGGGAAGGGGACTCTTGAACATGTTGATTTTCTTGAAGATATAGGACCAAAAATTATAAAGGGGTCGCTTTGCGGACTCGGTCAGTCTGCTCCTAATCCTGTAATTTCAACGCTGAGGTTCTTCAAAAACGAATATCTTGAGCATGTAACTGATAAAAAATGCTCGGCACTTATCTGCAATGCACTTGTCGATGTGAAGATCTTCCATGAGAAATGTATCAAGTGCAAACTCTGCATCAAGGCGTGTCCGGTGAATGCGATAAGTGATGACTTTGTCGTTGACAACTCGCTCTGTACAAGATGCAACAGCTGTATCGAGGTGTGTCCGAAAGATGCTGTGGGCAGAATTCCGGCAGGAGGTACAAAATGAAAATGATAAATCTTAAAATTAACGGTACGCAGATTTCTGTTCCTGAAAATACCACCATTCTTAATGCGGCGAAAACGCTTGGAATTGAGATCCCTACGCTCTGCTTTAATGAAAAGATAACACACAATACGAGCTGTTTTGTCTGTGTTGTGAAAGATCTTAAGACCGGAAAATTCACTCCGTCATGTGCGGCAAGGGTCGCTGAAGGGATGGAGATAGATGCCGGAAGCGATGAAGTTCTTGATATGAGGCGTACCTGCCTTAATCTTCTCCTTTCCGAGCATAGAGGTGACTGTGAAGCACCTTGCACGATCGCCTGTCCGGCACACGCAATGGTCGAGGAATATGTCCGGCTTGGTAAAGAGGGAAAACATCTTGAGGGATTGAAAGTAATAAAAGAGAGAATATCTCTTCCGATGAGTATCGGTCGTGTGTGTCCGAGGTTCTGTGAAAAGGAGTGCAGAAGGAATGTTGCCGACAGACCTGTTGCTATAAATGAGTTCAAAAGAACTGCGGCTGATCTCCATTACGCTGAATATATTGAGGAAATGAAGCCGCTAAACGGAAAAAAGGTTGCGATAGTCGGTGCCGGTCCTGCCGGACTTTCTGTTGCATATTTTCTCCGTCTTGAAGGGGTTGCAAGCGAGATCTTTGACATGAACCCTAAGGCCGGCGGAATGCTCAGATACGGAATTCCTGAGTACCGTCTTCCGAAAGATATTCTTGATCTTGAGATATCACATTTTAATAAGATGGGTGGGATAAATTTCCATTTCTCAAAGAAACTGGGAACTGATTTTACTGTTGAAGAGCTTGAGAAAAAATATGATGCAGTTGCAATATGCATAGGAAGCTGGAAAAGTTCAAGTGCTCAGGTTAAAGGAGAGGAATTTACAGAAGGCGGCATTCAATGGCTTGAAAACATTGCTGAAAATGGATGGTCGGGCAAAAATCCCGGTAAGGTGATAGTTATCGGCGGCGGTAACACTGCAATGGACTGTCTTAGAACTTCAGTACGGCTTGGAAGCAGTGATGTCAACTGTTTTTACAGAAGGACAGAGAAAGAGATGCCTGCTGAAAAGATCGAAATCCACGAAGCGAAAGAAGAAGGGGTCAATTTTCATTTTCTTGTCGCTCCGGTAAGTGTGAGAGAAGAGAACGGCAAAAAGATTCTTACCTGTCAGAAGATGGAGCTTGGTGCTCCTGATGCATCAGGAAGAAGAAGGCCGGTCCCTGTTGAGGGAAGCGATTTTGATACTGTTGCTGACCTTGTGATTGGTGCAATCGGGCAGAAAACTGATGCTCCGGCAGGGGTTCCTGTGAATAAATGGGGTGATGTTGCGGTAAATGAAAAGAACCGTCATGCAGGTGGAAAACTTTTTGCGGCTGGGGATTGTGTAAGCGGTCCGGCTACTGTAGTTGAAGCGGTTGCAGGGGCAAGAAGGGTGGCAATGTCTATTCTTAGCTTTTTTGAAGGCAGGGAATACAGCGAGCCGTATCTCATCAATGTTTCAAGAGGTCACTGGAACTATCTTAAAAAAGAAGATCTTGTTTTTGTCGGAAAGCCCGAAAATTACGACAGAAGAGAGCAGCAGCTAATTTCAATTGAAGAGAGAAAGACAACATTTAAAGAAGTTGCAAAATCTTTCACAGTTGAAGAACTTGCTACTGAAGGAAAGCGGTGTTACGAATGTTCCTGCACCGATAAGCACGACTGCAAACTTAAAAAGTACAGCGAACTTCTTCATTGCTCACCTGATCTTATCAAAGGGGAAAAGATCGAAATAAAATACGATGCAAGACACCCCGAAATAATCCTTGATCCAGGCAAATGCATCAAATGCGGAGTCTGCATCAAACTCAGCAAAGAAATTGTTAATAATCAGATACTTACATTCAAATTCAGAGGATTTTCCACAACTATCGGCACAGCTCTTGATGCAGCAGTAGATTCACCCCTTGAAGAACTCAAACTCTATGTCGAAAACTGCCCCACCGGAGCACTCGCAATAAAGAATAAGTAAGGGCGAAAGATTTTTTGCTGTCACTCAAATACTTTCAGATGATCTGCAAAATGAACTCAAAGGACTGAGAGGTTTTTCTTCAACAAATATTAAGCGAATGAAACAATTTTATGAAGCTTGGGAAGCATATTTTTTAATTAGTCCGTTGTCAACGGACCAATTGGAAAACAACTCAGATAAAACGAGAATAATTGAAAATAGTCCGTTACCGACGGACCAATTGAAATTGGAAAAAAGTTCGTTAATGACGAACCAATTTGTTGAGAAGTTTCTGCTTGTGAGTTTCACTGCTCATTATGAGATACTATCAAAGAAAAAGAAACTTGATGAAAGGAAATGGGAGTTGCCACTTATGAAACAAGTGAAAAACTGCCTGAAAAATACCGGAACATTCTGCCTGATGCGTCGGTATTTAAAAATATTTTATAATTTTTTCGAGTATATTTATATTTCACGCTTCCACATTTACACATTTACACGGGCGAACACATGGGTTAGCCCCTACAAATAATTTGATATCTCACTCTTAAAGTTTAGAATAATCGGGATTGGATAATTTATCGACTCGGTAAAAATGTTTTGCCATTTGTTTCTTACGACAAAATAGGTCGGGTGTGTTGAGTATAATGTTCTTGGATTGAGTGGGGGAATATAATGAAAAAAGCAGTTCTTAAAATGAGTGGGATAAAGCTTAAACCTTCACAGGTTCACAAGATGAGGGGATTTATCGGTGATGTTTTTAAAGAACACGATCTTGTTCACAACCATGATGTTGAAACAGGCAAGGTGATATACCGCTATCCTCTTATTCAGTTCAAGGTGATAAATAACACACCTGTCATAATTGCTCTGACTGAAAAAGCTGTAAAAATTTTCGGTGAGATTTTCATGAAACTTGATCACATAAAAATTGAAGAGTTGACAATTCCTGTGAATGAAAAAGAGTTGTCAGTTGAAGAAGATCAATTCGGCATGTCAAAAGAGATGATCCAATATGAATTTATTCATCCATGGGTTGCACTAAATCAGGAAAACTATAAGAAATATCATGAACTTGAATCATTTGCACAGAAAAAGGAAATGCTGAGCTCGGTAATAATTGGAAATATTCTTTCAATGTCGAAATATCTTGATTATACTGTCAAAGATGAAATAAAAATTGAGACAACATTGAAACCGGTGAATATCAACCTTAAAACAAAGTCAATGATGGGATTTATCGGCGGATTCAGAACAAATTTTGAAATCCCCGACCTTTGCGGACTTGGAAAAAGTGTGTCAAGAGGATATGGAACGGTAAAAAGAATTAAAGGATAGGGGAAATATTGAAAAAAAAGAAAATATTTATCAGCAGTGTTCAGGCGGAGTTTAAGAAAGAGAGGGAAATGCTGTTTGATTACATAACTAATGATCCGCTCCTTGAAAGATTTTTTGAACCGTTTATTTTTGAAAACCTCCCTGCCACGGATATTTCCGCTTCTGATGCATACATTAAGAATGTTGAAGAATCCGACATTTATCTTGGGATATTTGGCAAAGATTACGGTTATGAAGATAAGGAAGGAATTTCTCCGACAGAAAGAGAATTCGACTATGCGAAACTGCATTCTAAAACCAAACTGGTTTTCCTCAGCAACAACAAAATTTCAGAAAGGCACCCTAAAGAAGTAAAGCTTATAAAAAAAGCGGAACAGTTTGTGGTGAGAAAGCAGTTTTCTTCAACTATTGAGCTTAAAGCAGCGGTTTACGCTTCATTGGTAAGGTATCTTGAAGAAAATGAATATATCAGAACAGTGCCGTTTGATGCTGAATTTAATAAAAAGGCGGAGTTTGATGATCTCGACAGCGAAAAGATTCGCTCTTTTATCAGAACAGCCAGAGGGAAAAGAAAATTTCCTTTTAAAGAGGATGAACCGCTTGAAAATGTGCTCACACACCTCAGTCTTATTGATAAAGGGAGAATAACTAATGCGGCGATTCTGCTCTTTGGTCATAAGCCTCAAAGATTTTTTATAACATCTGAGATAAGGTGTGCGCATTTTCATGGAACTGACACAGTAAAACCGATTCCTTCATATCAGGTTTATAAAGGAGATGTTTTTCAGCTTGTTGATCAGGCGGTAGATTTTGTCCTTTCCAAAATTGATTTATCAACAGGAGACAGAAGTCAAAGCGTTTCAGTCCCTGTACATTATGAACTTCCTCCTGCCGCAGTTACAGAAGCGATAGTTAATGCCGTTGCTCACAGAGACTATACTAGCAACGGAAGCGTTCAGGTGATGCTTTTCAAAGACCGCCTTGAAATATGGAATCCTGGAACTCTCCCTTATGGACTTACTCCGGCAAAACTTAAGGAGCCGCATAATTCAATACCGGGGAATCCACTTATTGCAGAGCCGATGTATCTATCCGGATATATTGAAAGAATGGGAACAGGCACAAGAGAAATAGTTAAATTATGTAACGAAGAAGGACTGAAAGAACCCGAATTCATACAGGAAGAAATGTTCAGAACAATAATCTGGAGAAAGCAGGCAAGCGAACAAGTGACCCGGCAAGTGACCCGGCAAGTAACCCAGCAAGTGACCCAGCAAGTGACCCAGCAAGTAAAAAGATTGCTCTCGTGCATAAAAGATGAGATGAGTCGTGCTGAAATAATGGAAATGCTCGGGCTGAGAGACAGGAACAGCTTTTCTGAAAACTATCTGATACCAGCTTTAACAAATGAGCTTATAGAAATGACCCAGCCTGATTCTCCAAACAGTCCAACCCAGAAATACAGATTGACGGAGAAAGGGAAACAGATGTTAATGAATAAAGATAAAAAGAATTAAAAGGATAGGGGGAGAAACATGCTTGAAGCAATGAGAGTTTTGGCACTTAATTTTTTAGCAGAGGAATTAGGAGAAAATCCAGAAACATCTTTAATTGAGTGGTTTGAAGAAATAAAGAAAAATAATCCCAAGAAGATTTTTTCATATCTTGTTGAAGATCTGGGAAAAATAGAAAAGGTTTTTTATCTTGAGCCGGATAGAGAGGATAAAGATTTAGTTTTTTTAAGAACAATGGCGATGAGTAAAGAAAATCAGGAATTTTTCCCTTTTGTGAAACCTTGTGGCGGTAGATCTGGACAAATCGGTCCTGTAATAAAAAAATCAAATTTTAGTCCAACAACTACAACAATCTCAACAACATGCAAGAACTGGAGAATTATAGCTAAAGATGTTTCCATCCCCATTTCGAGTTACTATAAAGAGATTTTAGATATTCTGGAAAGACCAAGGTTGTCAGTTTTTGATAAAGAAATATCTAATTGGAACGAAACTCATAACAACATGCTTGATTTTGCAGTAGATATAATCGGGGCACAAAAATCTACTGTAATTCTAACGGTGAAAAACTTAGAAGGAAAATTCCCTGGAGAAATTAAAGAATATCTTTCTTATTTGATAGAAACGCTTGCTATATCTAAATACGAAACTATTAAAGCTCCTAAAATTAATGATAAAACATGTTGTCTGTGTGGAAAAGATAATGTTTCAGTTTACGCAAACGGAATGAAGGGAGCAGGAATAAATTTTGGCAATATTGATAGAGACGGTTCTTTTTCAGGGGTTGATTTAAATAATGCTTGGAAAAACTATTCAATTTGCGGAGATTGTGCTGATTTACTTTTTATATTTAAAAATCATGTGCTTAAAGCAAATTCTAATACTAATAATAATAGAACAGCTCCTTTTCGTGCGGAAATTGCAGGAGAAAAAGCTTTGATTCTTCCTTGTTTTTATTCTTCAGAAAAAAATATAAGAAGCCTTTTGCGTAAAATTAATAAACTGATTCCTGAGGCTGGGAAAAATACTGTTGAAACGGAACGGAGACTACTTAATGCTTTAGTGGAAGAAAACAGTATAATGAATTTGAATTTTTACTGGTTGTCTGTCGGACAATGTATTGATGACTTGCACGGTTCAATACAAGATGTTCTTCCTTCAAGATTGAGAGAAATCTCAACATTCAATGATAATGCTAAAGCTTGGCAAAGCGCTGTATTTCCTAAGTTAGAGGTTGAGAAATCATTAACTCCAGAGCTTTCCTTAAATCAGATAAAATCAATTCTTAGAAAGCCAGGTGGAAAAAAAGTAGAAAAAGAAAATAAAACAAAAAGAGTTTCAAACTTGAGAAGAGCAATCGTTTCATCAATATATAACAAGAAAACACTGAATGAAGATCGATTGTTTGACGAGATTGTTTTAACAGCACAATGTTATTTGAACGAGATAGTGACCTCGGATAATCAGAAATCATTTTGGGGATTAGTTTTAGAAGGGAAGAACTCTAAAAAGAATGAAAATTATTTTACAGTTTCAGGATGGATAAGACATGTTGCTTGGTGGCTATATTATTTTAGAAAATTGGAGGTGATGAAAATGTCGAAAACAATTTATCAACCGGAATCAGAAAGTTTAAAGCCTTATTTTTCTGAAGAATCTGGAATTGATTCTAAAGAAAAAGCATTTGCTTTTGTTCTGGGAATTCTTTTCGGTCGTTTATTGACATTACAAGGAGCAAAGGGAGTAAATGTCGGCTCGAATGCACTAACTTGGTTAAAAAGGCTCACTTTGAAAGGAAGTGATTTGCCAGAGCTTTATGTTAAAGTTAGAGAAAAACTGATTTCTTACCGTGATGAAAGTAATGAAAAAACAAGAGAAGTTATCCATGAATTAGGTAAGATCGGCATGGAATTAGGCAGCAACATTGTGCTTGATTCTGTTGCAACAAATTATTTTCTGTTATTAGGACAATCAATAAGTAATGATGTAATTCCAGGGAAAGGAGGAAAAAAATGACAAACACGAATTATTTATCAAATCGCAACGAATTCTTGTTTCTTTACGACATTAAAATGGGAAACCCGAACGGAGATCCTGACGAAAATCGTCCTAGAGTATTACCGGATAATACTTACTATGTGACGGATGTTCGCTTAAAAAGGTTTATAAGAGATTATCTGAAATCTACGGGTGAAGAGATTCTTGTTGACACAATTGAAGGTAAAACGACAAATTTAACTGGAAGAGTTGCTGATTATTTGAAAGAAAACAATATGAAGCAAGCTACGGGAGCAGAGATAGTAAAAATTTTGTTGGATGCTTTCATAGATGCAAGGCTTTTCGGGAGTTCTTTTGCTTTTAAAAGCACAGATGCAGAAGAAGAAGAAAATGAAGAAGATATTCAGGATGAAACACCTGAAGAAGGGAGAAAAGAAAAAAAAGGTAAGAAAAAAGATCAATGGGAGCCAAAACCAATTCCCAAAACGCTCACCGGACCAGTTCAATTTAATATGGGAGAAGTTTTGAACGATGCTGAAGAAATAGCAATACATGGCACATCTGTTTTTGCAAGCAAGGAAGAAAATAAAGCAGGAACTTTCACTGATTTTTATGGCTTGAGATATGGCTTAATAGCATTTTCAGGAGTCGCAAACGAAAACAGCGCGAAAATTTCTCATTTGTCAGATGCAGATTATGAAATTTTTATAAAAGCAATGTGGAAAAGTGTTCGGGAAAGCGGGAACACCAGAACAAAAAAAGGACAAATGCCACATTTTCTTCTGAATATCAAATACAAAAAAGGAAGCGAATTCCAATTCGGAAGATTGCAGGAATATGTTTCTTTGACAAACAAAGCTGCTACGCAACCAAGTGAATATGAAATTGATATTTCTAAGCTTTTAGAACGCATAGATACGCATAAAGCAAAGATAGAGAAGATTTCTTATACAATATCAGATGATTGTAAATTGGCTGAAAAATCTAAAATACCCCAAGATGACCTTTGGGAAAAACTTGATTTAGATATTTTTGAAAAGAAAGCAGAGATTGAAAATGAGGTGAAATAATGCAATTACCAGTGGTTCATTTTGCTTTGAAAGGAAGATTTGGACATTTTTTGCATGCAGAAGCTAACAAAAGTCTAAAGTCATATCCTTTTCCATCTAGAACATCTTTGCTGGGTTTAATTGGGGCAATACTGGGGCTTGAGAAAGACAAGCCCCAGATAATGCTTGATCCTTGCAATATCGCAATAAGCGGACGAATTCCTGAGAGTTTTTGGGTTAAAAATAAATTTCAACAGACTCTACCGGCTCCATTGCAGTTTAAAATAACAAAAACATCAAAGGGAACATATTCGTATCAAAAACCTTCAAAAATACTTTGGCAGGAATGGCTGTTCAATCCTTTTTGGGAAATTTGGGTGTCTTTGCCAGATATTTTTCAAAATGAATTTGCAAACAGGATAGAAGAAAGCCGCTATCATTTTTCTCCATGTTTAGGAACAACTGAACATATCGCAGAAATTTCTTTTATTGACAAGGGTTTTGCTGAGAAATCGCCATTCGGTGATTATGCAACTTCGACTGTTTTTTCTGAAGAGAGTGCTCTAATAAATATGACAAAAGTAATTGAATGCGAGCAACTGGCAATTAATTCTTTGAAGATGCCTTGTGCTCTGTCGGAAGATAGAATTTTTCAGTATAAGAAATATTTCTTTGAGAAAAACTCGAAGCAAATCCCAGTATCAACAGCAAATTCTTATAATTATAAAGGCAAAAATATTATTTTTATGTAGTTTGTTATGACCATATTTTCTCACTATCCAGAAAAAACACTTAAGCAACATATTGATGATGTCAAAAATGCTGCAAATTTACTTGTTATGTCTCATTCAAATCAGTTAAATGCTGCAAATTCTAAAATAATTCAAGGCATTATAGATTTTCACGATGTTGGGAAAGCTAGTAAATTTTTCCAAGAATATATTAAAAATCCTGAAATTTATGAGGGGGATAGCGAGAAGAAAGAACATTCAAGACTTTCGTCTTTAGTCGCTTGTTTATTCTTTTTGAATAAAAGCAAATCATGGCAAGATGTTTTTACAATTTTTCAAGTAATTTCCGGACACCATTCAAATTTAAGGACTCTTCAGGAAGTGAGTGAATATTGGAGCAACTCTCAAAAGGTTAATATATTGAGTGAACAATTATATTGCCTTCCCGTAAATGATGTTGAAAAAGAAATTGATTTACCGATAACAACTTTGAATCTTAAAAAATATTGCTGGGATGAACTGGTTGACTTTTTAGAAGAAATTCAAGATAGAATTGAAAAATTATCTTTGAATGATGCTTTGTTTTTTAGATTCAACCTTCAATTCGTTTATTCAATTTTATTGGAGTCGGACAAAGCTTTTTTAGCCGTAGAAGACCATAAAATATTGCTTTTTCAAAAGGGACATTCTTGGGAGCTTGATTGGATAAATTCTTTTATTGGTTCCAATGAAAAAGGAGCGGTTAACGATTTAAGAAAAACCGTCAGAAAACAAGTTTTAGAAAACTCATATCACACAAAATCTTCAATAAATACTCTTACTGCTCCGACAGGTGTCGGGAAAACCCTTCTTTCTATAAGTTGGGCAATTATTCAAAGAAATAAAATTGAAAAAGAGTTCAGAATTATACCAAAGATCATAATTGTTTTACCTTTTTTGTCGATTATTACTCAAACCGTTGATACTTATAAAAAAGTATTGGAAAATTCAGGCATTAATGTTGACGGGAGCTGGTTATTGGCTTCTCATTCTTTGTCTGACGGTAAATATAACAACTCTATGCAGGAACAAGAAGAGCGATTTTTTATAGATACCTGGAAAAGTGATTTAATTATAACAACTTATGACCAATTTTTGTATGCTATTTTTGATCCTAAATCTAAATATCAGATGAGATTCCATAATATTTTGGATTCTATTGTGATTTTTGATGAAGTCCAATCGATCCCACCTAAATTGTGGGAACCGTTCAGTCGGATTCTGAACGCCATCTCAGAAATTTCATCATCTAAATTTCTGTTAATGAGCGCTACTCTGCCGGCTTTTGTCTCAAATACAGAATCGTTGCTTCCTAAATATGATGCCATTTATAAAAAACTTAATCGTTATAAGATTGATGTGTCAGAAATAAAATCCAACTCCATTATTTCGTTAGAAGAATTGTCTGAAAAATTATTAAGAGAGCTCGATTCTTGGCTGGAAAACAATGATCGAGTTCTAATTACGCTCAATACTCGCAAATCAGCAAAAGTTGTTTTTGAAAACCTTTATAAAACCCTTGAAAACCGCAAACTAAATTATCCGATGTTCTTTATTAGTTCGGATGTAATACCTTTAGATAGACTTGAAAAAATTGAAAGTATTAAGAAAGGAAACCCTTGTATAGTTGTTTCCACTCAGAGTATTGAGGCTGGAGTCGATATTGATATGGATAAAGTTTACAGAGATTTTTCTCCAATAGATAGTCTTGTCCAAATTGCGGGAAGGTGTAACCGAAATGGATTAAAAGAGCAGAAAATGGTTAAGATTTTTCAAATAAAATCAAAAAATGGGAAATTATTTTCAGAATTGATCTATGATGAAATTTGTCTTCAAAAATCTAGGCAAACAATTAAAGAATATATGATGGATTATATTGATGAAAAGAATATTTTAGAAATAACGGGGAAATATTTTTCATATCTTCTGAAAAATGATGGTGTCAATACTGGGATGGAAAACATTAAGGATTTTGCTTATTGGAAAGAATGCGAAAGTATAAAGGTTCTTTTACGAGGCAAAGAAACAGAAAATTACGAATTCATTTTGATTGAAAAAAATCCAAGTCTGAAAAAGGAACTAAAAGAAATTTGTGAAATTGATAATAGATGGGAAAAACGAGAAAAATTGAAACGCATATCTTCTAAATTAGCTGAATTAACGGTGTCTGTAATTGCACATAGGAATTTTGATCCTGAAGAAATCTCAGAAAAATATTATGGAATGAATATGCTTCGTTCTTGTTATTATGACAAAAACACCGGAATTTGTCCGCCAGACACAAAAAATGGATGTTTAATAATATGACAACTCTCCTCACACCCTCAGAAATAATCGAATATCTTTACTGTCCCCGTTTCACTTACTTTATGTTCGTTCTTGACATTCAGCAGCACGAGGAAAAACGCTACAAGGTTCAAGTCGGTCGGGAGATTCACGAGGAAAAAGCTCAGATTAACAAGGACTATCTGCGGAAGAAGATCGGTGTGACTGCAAAGGAGCAGGAGGTTTATCTTTCAAATGATACACTTCATTTAAAAGGGATTGTTGATGAGGTTCTGACTTTGGAAAACGGGACGATGGCTCCGCTTGATTATAAGTTTGCAGAATACTCGGACTATATGTTTTCGACTCATAAATACCAGTCACTTTGCTATGCACTTCTGATTGAGGCAAATTATGGTTTGCCGGTGAAAACAGGGTTCATTGTTTACACTCGGTCGAACAATAAGCTGATTGAAATAGAGTTTAAGGATGAAGATCGGGATAAACTCAAAGAGATAATTCGGGAAATGGTGCTGATTATTCAGAAAGGTTTTTTTCCGAAAAAGACAAAAAGTACGGCAAGATGTGGTGATTGCACTTATCGAAATATTTGTGTGTGAGGGGCTATGCAGTTAGTAATCAATTCAAAAGGGGCTTACATCCGCAAAAGAGGCGAATGTTTTGAAATTATGATTGACGAGAAAAAGACTGAAATCGCCGCTTCAAAAGTCCAGTCAATTGTCATAACTACGGCAGTTCTTATTTCTACTGATGCAATATTGCTGGCAAATGAACACAATATTGACATAGTGTTCCTTGATTACTACGGCAACCCTTTTTCAAGAATCTGGCATTCAAAATTCGGCTCAACGGCATTCATCAGAAGAAGACAGCTTGAACTTTCAATGAGCAGTGAAGGTCTTGAAATTGTTAAGGGTTGGGTGCGTGAAAAGGTTGAAAATCAAATTGCACTACTTGAAAAACTTTCAAGAACCAGAGAGTCAAAAAGAGAAGAAATTGAACAGTTTATCCTTAAAATTGCTGAGTCAAATTCAAAGCTTACAAATATAAGTGCCGGAAGTGTTGACGAAGTAAGAGGCACAATAATGGCTTTTGAAGGTGCTGCAGGCAGGACATATTTTGAAGCGCTTGCTTTTATTATTCCTGAACAATATAAGTTCGATGGCAGAAGCAGAAATCCTGCACACGATCATTTCAACGCTTTTTTGAACTATGGCTATGGCTTTCTGTACAGCAGAGTTGAAAGAGCGTGTGTAATTGCGGGACTTGATCCGTACATCGGTTTTCTGCATACTGATAACTATGGCAAAAAATCCTTTGTGTTTGATATAATTGAGATATTTAGAGCACTTGTTGATGAAGTTGTTATAAAACTTTTTTCAAAAAGAATGGTTAAAAACGACATGTGCCGGGAAATAAAAAATGGTTTGACTCTTGAAAAAGAAGGAAAGCAACTGCTGATTGCCGAAATAAATAAAGAAATGGAAGAAACAGTGAGATACAGAAATAGAAACATTAAAAAGTGTAATATAATTGAGTTCGAGTGTCACAGGATCGCTAACAGTTTTATCGGAGACAACAAAGATGTTGACATGGTTGATTTATGACATTTCAAATGACAAAATGAGGGGGCTTGTTGCAAAGGCGTGTAAAAATGCTGGATTATACCGTGTTCAGAAGAGTGTTTTTCTTGGAGATATTGAAAAAAACAGACTTGATGAACTTCATTTAAAATGTGGGGAAATGATTGACAAACAATCGGATTCATTATATATTTTCCCGATGTGCAAGGAAGATTTCCAGAAAGTGAAAACTGCTGGAAATGCTTTTGACCGGGAGCTTGTAAGTGATGAAATTCTTGCCATGTTTTTTTGAAAATTTGTGTTTTTTATAGAGAGTTTTGTGATCTTTGACAATAGAGCAAAGGAATTATTGAATTTTTAGAACACAAAACTATGTGAAGGTGGACAAAAAAAGGAGATTTTTTATAGAAAATATGTTAAACATCAGAAAAACAAGCTCATTAAAAAAAGAGTTAACCCTTTTATTTCAGAAAGGAATATCCTCGGGGTTGGTCGCAAAGGAAAATCCACTACAACAAGGATTGAAACCCTGTGTTCATCAGGGTATGTCATCTATGTTTGAGCCGTCGCAAAGGAAAATCCACTACAACAAGGATTGAAA
>ERZ795031.3653-NODE-3653-length-13585-cov-7.870362_pt1 | contig 13585 bp, 13 predicted proteins | sample MGYA00375123_ERZ795031 | MGnify/ENA primary metagenome ERZ795031 (study PRJEB30166, sample SAMN05720159) | activated sludge metagenome | isolation source: anaerobic digester from wastewater treatment plant | place: USA | collected 2015-04-21 ... | reverse complement strand
TTTCTTTTATATCATATTCATTGTAGGACAGAGCTTTAAGTGCAGCTCTTACAACTTTATTAATAGCCATAATACCCTCTCGATTATTTTACACTATTATATATATAATTATTATATATGTCTATAAAAAGGTAGGGACTACTTATCAAATAAAGAAATCTTTTAATTGACATTTTGATAATATAGTTTAAAATGTTATATAAGTTAGTTACATAAAATTGGAGGAGGATACTATGCAAAGATATGTTTGCAATGCATGCGGTTATGTTTATGATCCGGCTGAAGGAGATCCGGATAACGGCATAGCTCCCGGTACTTCATTTGAAGATCTTCCGGATGACTGGGTATGCCCATTGTGCGGAGTTGGTAAGGACGAATTTTCACCTGAATAAAGGCTAAAAAAAATGGCGAGCAATCGCCATTTTTTTGCTTAAGAAGATACAAGAGCACTTTTTATTCTTGTTTAGACGCGGAAATCGTTGCTGTGCTATCACCTTTACTGTAGGATGCCACAATACTTATTCCATTTTCATTGCTTCCCATATAAGTTATTGTATCTTCACTTTTTGTCTCATAAGATTCTTGAGTGAATTCCCCCTTAACTTCTTGGTAATAATCCATAAAGTCATTTTCTTTAACATCTTCGATTATTACCAGCAAATATGCTTCACTATTCATCACACTTACTATATTCCCCTTTTTAAACTCAGGAATCTTATCGGAAATTCCGGAATCAGGCCATTCTGTGGAGCCAAATGTAACATCGCCTTCTTCAGTCTTTATTGTTACCTCTTCGCCGTCTATGTCTATATCTGCACCTCCCATAGCCTTTTCCATGACCTTTTCTGCAATTTTCTCTTCTATTTTTGCCCTGCAACCGGTGAGAATTATCAATAAAACAATGATTATAAAAATATAGGATGTCTTTTTCATATTCCTTCCCCCTTTGATTTTGTTATTATTATATAGTTTTTTATGATAATTGTAATCACCCTGAGGGTGATATTTTTAAAAAAATCAGTATGAAATAAGGGTTAATTAAATGGATTTTTACTTGGAAGTATAATTTAAATGTGGTATAATAAAAAAAATCGTTTACATGGAGCGTCATTATGAAAAAATTGGTTGTATGTATATTGATTTTTATAATGCTTTTAACAGGATGCAAAAGCAATGAACCACTAAGCGCAAAAAATCCCGTAACAATTAATTTATGGCATAATTACGGAGGTCTATTGAAGGATACAATGGACCTTCTAATAGATGAATTCAATGATACTGTAGGAAGAGAAAAGGGCATTATTATAAATGTAACTTCACTCACAGGCTCGGCAACAATAGCGGAAAAATTAAAAATGGCAGTAAACGACGAACCCGGTGCACCTGAACTGCCTGATATTACAACCTTATATCCCAATACTGCATATATGTTGGCCGAAAAAGGATTGTTGGTTGATATTGAATCGCTTTTTTCCAAAGAAGAATTGTCATTATTTATTCCTGAATTTATAGAAGAAGGAAGGCTTCCCGACGGGAAAATTTATGTGCTGCCTACGGGTAAATCTACGGAAGTTATGTTTTTAAACACAACAATATTCAATAAATTTATGAAAGAAACAAATGTGAGCTATAATGACTTGTATACATTCGAAGGACTTATAGATATAGCTGAAAAATATTATAAATGGACAGATAACCAAACACCTGATATTGATAATGACGGCAAAGCCTTCATATGTTATGACTCTGTTTTTAACATGGCTCAAACAATATACAAGCAATCCGGCGATGAGTTGATTGCAGACGGAAGCTTGAATTTATCTTCCGATGCATTTAAAGATGTTTGGAAATACTGTTTTGAGCCTGCCGTGAAAGGTTATTCGGCCATATATGACGGATATGGCTCAGACCTTATTAAGACCGGCAGAGTTGTTGCAAGCATTGGATCTACTGCCGGTGTGCTTTTTTACTCTGATATAGTTACATATGAAGACAATATAACTGAGCCGGCAGAGTTTTTGATTTTGCCCTATCCGGTTGTAGACGGCGGGAAAAAGGTTGCAATTCAACGAGGCGGTGGTATGTGCATTATAAAATCCAATGAAGCGAAAGAATATGCGGCAGGAATTTTTCTTAAATGGTTCACTGCTCCCGAGCAAAATCTAAAATTTGTATCATCTACGGGATATGTTCCCGTAACGCAAATGGCGGTTGAAATGACTGTTGTTAATGGAGATGACATAGACGACAAAATTATGAAACTTCAAAAAACCACAAAGGAAATGGCTGAACAATATACTTTCTTTTATACTCCCGTAATAGAAAATTTCGATGAACTGCAAGAAAATTACGATAATAATATAAAGAACTATGCAATACAATGTAAAAATGATTATTTCAATTTATTGAGCAATATGAATGATACTGATGCATTTAATACGGCTACTGAGAACAGATATGAAAAATTTACCGGGCAGAGGTGAGAAGTTTGGCTGTAAAAGATAGAATTAAATACACCTTGCGCCTAAGATTGTTTTTGTTTTTAGTAGTTCTTGTAATAACCATATTGTTAGGCGCTTTGATAATACTGTTTGTATCAGGCAACATTACCGCAGGATTAAAAGAAAATGAAAACTTTATAAAAAGTGAACATTCACTAATTATAAAAAATACTGTCGGGTTTTATGACAATCTTGCCGCTGAAGCCGTAGCCTTTTCACGCTCTATATCCATGAGTATAGAGAGCAGTTTGAGGGACAATGACCTGACTGTTGATGACCTTAATAACAATCCGGAGCTTTTGAAGGAAATATTATCTGATGAGCTTCATCAGATAATCTTTTATTTGCAAAAATCCAAAAGCAGCGGCGCTTTTATAATTTTGGATGCCACATCAAACAGCAATCTACCCGATTCGGAATATTCAAAGGCCGGAATATATTTACAAAATATGGAGCCGAATATAGTCAGTTCGTCAAGCCCTACAATTTATGTATTGAGGGGTATGGCTGATATTGCTTATAAGAATTCCCTGCCTCTTCACCCTCAATGGAGAATGGAATTCAATGTAGCAGATGCACCCTATTATAATTTGCCCATGGATAAAGCGAACAAGGATACCTCTTTATCAAATCTTTATTATTGGAGCGAAGCATTTACATTCCCAAAAACAAATGAAAAAATAATGATGTGTTCTGTTCCTCTGATTGATATTGAAGGAAATGTTTTTGGTGTATGCGGTTTTGATGTGAGCTACATGCTTTTTAAGCTTTTAAATATGCCTGACAACAGTAGATATGAAAGAATTTTTTGTTTGATTTCCCCGATTGAAAATAATATTTTAAAAACAGACGGCTCATTGTTTTCAGGGGGATATTCGGCAAGGAGTTTAATTAACAACAATGATTTGAAAATTTCTTCCGGAAAAAGGTCTCTATATATTTATGAAAACAATGGAAATAATTTTATAGGTTATCATGAATTATTGAAACTCTACCCTGAAAATTCATCTTTTGCCGATAATGAATGGGCTTTGGCACTGTTAATTCCGCAAGAAGATATAAGCAGTGTCATAGTAAGTACAAATTTAAAATTCATATATATAAGCGCCTTTCTAATGATACTGGGAATTATTATCTCGTATATTTTGAGCAAATATTATATTTTACCAATATCAAAAGGGTTTGACATAATTAAAAACAACCCAAAAGAAAAAGTAAAAACAAATATTTTTGAGATTGACGAATTAATAGAATTTCTTTCAAGCAAAACAGAAATTGAAAAAGGGACAGACTCCAGCTCCATAATCCTCAAAGAATTTCTGAAAAATATAAAGACTCTCACCCCTGCTGAATACTCTGTTTTCAGTTTGTATGCCAGACAATACAACGCTAAGGAAATTGCAGAGAGTTTATGTTTAAGCATCAATACAATTAAAACTCATACAAAACGAATATATTCAAAGCTAAATATTAATTCAAAAGAAGAATTAATTCTTTATGTTGAAATGCTTAGGGAATCCGGAATGAATATCAAGTGATTGTCCCTCCGCCTATTACTATATCTCCGTCATAAAAAACAACTGCCTGACCGGGTGTTATTGCACGCTGCTTGTGAATAAATTCGACGATAATGCTGTCTTCACCGTCAGGATGGATTAATGCTTCAGTTTCTTTCTGACTGTATCTTGTTTTAACGGTTGCTTTCATGGTAGAGGTAAGTTTTTCAACAGCTATCATATTTAGCTCGGTAGCTTTCAATGTTTTTGAATAAAGCTCTTCTTCGCTTCCAATGGTAACCGTATTAAGTTCTTTATTTTTATCGATTACGTAGACCGGCTTTCCCAATGCAATTCCAAGTCCTTTGCGCTGTCCCACGGTATAATGGATGATTCCTTTGTGCTCACCGATTACATTTCCTTCAGTATCTACGAAATTACCTTTTTTTGATTCTACGCCCATCATATTTTCCAAAAACCCTGCATAGTCACCGTCTCTCACAAAGCAAATGTCCTGGCTGTCAGGCTTTCTTGCATTTATTAAATCTCTTTCTTCAGCTATTTTTCTGACATCAGCTTTTAACATTCCACCCAATGGGAAAAGTGTTCTTGACAAATCATGCTGGGTCAGCACATAAAGTACATAGCTTTGGTCCTTTGACAAGTCCACAGCCCTTTTTAATAAGTATCTGCCGCTTGCATTGTCGAATTCTATTCTGGCATAATGGCCTGTGGCAATATAATCTTTTTCCATTAAAATTGCTCTTTGAATCAATTTGCTGAATTTTATATATTTGTTGCAGTCAATGCATGGATTTGGTGTACTGCCCTCTTCATATTTTCTTTTGAATTTCTGTATAACTTCTTCTTGGAATGTTTCCTTAAAATTAAAAACGAAATGCTCTATTCCCAGTTTGTGACATACGCTTCTCGCATCTTCCACATCCTCTAAAGAGCAGCAAGTTCTATACCTGCTGCAAGACGATAATACGTCTTCATCGCTGAACAATTTCAAAGTTGCTCCGCATATATCATAACCTTGGTCTTTAAGCAAGACGGCAGCAACAGATGAATCAACTCCCCCGCTCATTGCAACCATAACTTTTTTCTTCATAAAAACTCCTTTTAAAGTATTATACCCCTTCGTTAGTTTATTATAATTACAGTAATTCATTATATAGGTGTAAAATATCATTGTCAATAATTTAGACATAACCAAATATTTAACATAAACTTGATTTAAATCAAAGAAATATGGTATATTAAGTAATATAGTGCATTTATTATTAAATCAAAGGAGGAAGTATGTTTAAAATAAGTGATACGGTAAGCTGGGTTGGTAAAATCGACTGGGAATTAAAAAAATTTCACGGCGATGAATATTCCACCCACAAAGGTTCATCTTATAATTCTTATTTAATAAGGGATGAAAAAACAGTCTTAATTGACACAGTCTGGGCACCATTTTCAAAAGAATTTGTTGCTAATTTAAAAAAGGAAATTGATTTAAACAAAATTGACTACATAATAGCCAACCATTCGGAAATAGACCACTCAGGTGCATTAGCCGAATTAATGGAGGAAATTCCCGATACACCTATTTATTGCACCAAAAATGGAGCTAAAATTCTTAAAGGTCATCACCATAAGGATTGGAATTTTGTTGAAGTAAAAACAGGAGATACCTTGGATATCGGTAAAAATAAACTTATCTTTGTTGAAGCAAGAATGCTTCATTGGCCGGATTCAATGATGACATACATGTCGGGAGAGAATATTCTTTTCAGTAATGATGCCTTTGGCCAGCACTATGCTTCAGAGTTAATGTACAATGACAAGGTAGATAATGATGAGTTGTATGATGAAGCATTAAAGTATTATGCAAACATCTTAACTCCCTTCAGCAAATTTGTTGTAAGCAAAATAGAAGAAGTTGTTGCTTTAAACATACCTATTGAAATGATTTGTCCCAGCCATGGAATAATATGGAGAGATAATCCTCTGCAAATAGTTAACAAATATATGGATTGGGCTAAAAACTATCAGGAAAATCAAATTGCAATTGTTTATGACACAATGTGGAACGGTACAAGAAGAATGGCTGAAGCAATTGCGGAAGGTATTAAATCTAAGGACAAAGATGTTGATATTAAACTGTTTAACTGTGCAAAGCGAGATAAGAACGATATAATTACTGAAGTTTTCAAGTCAAAAATGATTCTTGTAGGTTCATCTACAATAAACAGCGGAATTCTTACCGCAACAGCGGGAATTTTGGAAATGATAAAAGGTATGAAATTTACAAATAAAAAAGCTGCTGCATTCGGCAGCTACGGTTGGAGCGGCGAGGCAGTAAAAATTATTACGGAGCAGCTGAAAGAAGCAAAGTTTGAAGTTGTCAACGACGGTATCAGGGAGCTTTGGAATCCTGATGAAGAAGCCTTAGAAAGATGCAGGGAATTCGGAAGAAACTTAGTATAATATAATTCTTGGTAATTCTGAAAGCAGTGAAGAATCTCAAAAATGAGATTCTTCATTTTCTTTTATTGCATATCTCTTAATCCTTCAATATCCGTAATTATTATTTTCCTCTGCCCTTCCATCCTTATAAGCCCTTCATCCTGTAAAAGGGTAAGTTTACGGCTGAGAGTTTCTTTGGTTGTTCCCAATATGGAAGATAAAACACTTTTGGTTATCGGCAGGTTTATTATATATTCATTATTTCTATTTTTAATATTGTTTTTTTCCACCTCTGCAATGAGGTAATTTGCTATTCTTTGCTCCACATCCCTTAAACCTATTTGCTCTATTATCTCTTCCGAATGTTTAATTCTTTCAGCATACTTTTCAAGAAACTTAATTGCTATTTCCGGTTTTTGCATAATAATTTCACGAATTTTTTCGCTTCTTATTATACAAATTTCAGTATTTTCCAATGCCTCGGCAAAATTAGTCATCACCGTATCCTTGAACAGCGACAACTCTCCCATAAAATCTCCCACCTCAAGAATTTTTAGTATTTGCTCCTTGCCCATAGCAGAGATTTTAGAGAGTTTAACCCTCCCCTTGATAACAATAAACAAATAATCAAAATAATCTCCGGCGTTAAATATAATTTCGCCTTTTTTATAAGTTTTATGGTTGGATGAATCCAAGATGTCTTGTTTAATTTCAAAAGGCAAGTCTACAAATATGGCAACATTATCTATACAATACCCATGGCTGCAGTCGTGGCTGCAGTGATTACATTTTTCCATGCCACCCTCCCAGACTGTTTTAATTAATCATAACAGTTAGCTTACTTTTATTCAACAAAAAAGATGATTAAATCCGCCGCTTAGGCTCATGATGACATAGGGGTTTATGCTCAGGATAAGATAAAGGTGTGACAATAAATACTTATTATTTATAATTGTTTATATATAGACAAAGACGGGTATAAAAAAAGAGCAGAAAAAATTGTTCTTTAAAAATTATTGTAACAAATGTTACAGAAGTGATTTTTAAAATATATTATAATCGTGTCATAAAAACAAATATAAGAAAATTGAAAGGAGAACAATTTATATGGGTGCAAAAGAAAATTTGATGTTTTGTTATCAATGTCAGGAGGCGGCAGGCTGTAAAGGCTGCACTAAGGTAGGAGTGTGCGGCAAAAAACCTGACACTGCCGGATTACAGGATTTATTAATCTATGTATCAAAAGGATTATCGGAAGTAACCACAAAATTAAGAAATGAAGGAAAAGAAGTATCAGCCGATGTTGATCATTTAATCACTTTAAACTTATTTACGACTATTACAAATGCCAACTTTGACAATGATGTATTTAATGACAGAATAAAAATGACTTTAAACGTTAAATCGAACTTATTAAATCAATTATCAGATAAAGAAAACTTATCGGAAGCAGCCTTATGGACTGCAGATATAGAAGAGTTTGAAAAAAAAGCAAACTCAAGTGAAGTTGGTGTTTTAGCCACTGCCAATGAAGATGTAAGAAGCTTAAGAGAGCTTATTACATACGGATTAAAAGGATTAGCAGCATATATGAAACATGCAAATGTGCTCGGATATGACGACAATGAAATAAATGCCTTTATGCAGAGCACATTGGCAAAGTTGCTTGATGATTCATTGACAGTTGATGATTTGGTAGCATTGACATTGGAAACAGGAAAGTTCGGAGTTAGCGGAATGGCATTGCTTGATAAGGCAAACACAAGCACATACGGAAATCCTGAAATAACAAAGGTTAATATAGGCGTAGGTAAAAACCCGGGAATCTTAATTTCAGGTCATGACTTGGGAGACCTGGAGCAATTGTTAAAACAAACCGAAGGTACCGGAGTTGATGTTTACACTCATTCAGAAATGCTGCCGGCTCACTACTATCCTCATTTAAAGAAATACAAACACTTAGTAGGCAATTATGGAAATGCCTGGTGGAAACAAAAAGAAGAATTTGAGTTATTCAACGGACCTGTTTTGATGACTACAAACTGTATAGTTCCTCCTAATGACAGCTATAAGGACAGATTGTTCACAACAGGTTCGGCAGGTTATCCGGGATGTAAACATATAGAGGGAAATACAGGCTCTGAAAAAGATTTTACTGAAATTATAGAATTAGCTAAAAAATGTGCTCCGCCGACAGAAATAGAAACAGGTGAAATAGTGGGAGGTTTTGCCCATGAACAAGTATTTGCCTTAGCTGATAAAGTTGTAGATGCGGTTAAATCAGGAGCTATTAAAAAATTCTTTGTAATGGCAGGCTGTGACGGCAGAGCTAAATCAAGAAACTATTACACGGAATTTGCAAAAGCTTTGCCCGAAGATACGGTTATTTTAACAGCCGGCTGCGCAAAATATAAATACAACAAATTAAATTTAGGTGATATAGGCGGAATACCAAGGGTTCTTGATGCAGGGCAGTGTAACGATTCATATTCATTGGCTCTTATAGCGCTTAAATTAAAGGAAGTATTTGAATTACAGGATATAAATGAATTGCCCTTAGCATTTAACATTGCATGGTATGAGCAAAAAGCGGTTATAGTACTCTTGGCGCTTCTATATTTAGGAGTTAAGAATATTCACTTAGGACCGACTTTACCTGCTTTCCTTTCACCAAATGTCGCAAATGTATTAGTTGAAAAATTTGGTATAGCCGGAATCGGTACTGTAGAAGACGACTTAAAGATATTCTTGGGAGACTCAACTGTTACTGCATAATGAATTTTAATTAATAGATTGGTAATGATATCAAGAGTACAAAGGAGGTTTTTTATGGCAAAAGAAATAACTAAGGATATGTATATAGGAGAAATACTGCAAATAGACCCAAGTTTAGCCGAAATATTAATGGAAGCAGGAATGCACTGCCTCGGATGTCCTTCTTCACAAAGAGAATCAATTGAAGAAGCAGCCATGGTGCATGGTTTTGATGCGGATGAACTGGTTAAAAAGTTAAATTCTCATATAAACTCTGCCAAATAAATTATAAGAGAGCATGGACAACATGCTCTCTTGTTTCATGCTATGAATGGTTTATAAAAAATGTATCCCTATTAATATCCAACAGGAAAATTAAACATTAAAATTTCAATTGTAAATAATATTAAAAGAAAGGCAGGTGACAAACCTGATTCGAAACCGCCCAACAATAAATAAATATGTTGTCGGGTACTCGGAAATCTTGTTGTAAATGCAATAAGATAAAAAGCATAAGGATAATATTATGTTTAGAACCAGGAACTATGGAATTTAAATATGAAAAAGACAGGATATACCTAGTAAACCAAGTAGGAGAAAGTATTGCTGAAGTAACTTTTCCCCAAATATCCGAAAATGAAGTTAACATAAATCATACTTATGTAAACCCCGCTCTACGAGGTCAAGGCATCGCAGATAAATTAGTTTATGAATTGGCTTCATATCTGAGAAAAAATAATATAAAAGCAATATCAACATGCTCCTATGCGATAGACTGGTTTGAAAAACATCCGGAATTCAAAGATGTGTGCAAATAAAAATATTTTTTAAAAAACACTTTACATTTATAAATATTTGTGATAATGTATGTAAAATGATAAATGCCGTGACAAGGAATAGTAGATATAAAAGTTTTTTATAGAGAGTGCATGGTAGGTGGAAATGCATAAAAACCTATATTGAACACACCTTTGAGCAAATGGATGAAATTCAGTAGTCTTATTCGGAAATGCCACCGTTACAGGGCAAGAGTATGTTAGTACTTAGTGAGGCTGATGCTGTGAAGTATCAGCGAAGTGAGGTGGAACCACGTGAATTTCTCTCGTCCTCTAGGAAATCCTAGGACGAGAGTTTTTTTTATAGACTTGACCCAATTTATTTGACCGAAGGGAAAAGAAATTGTTGGTAAGTCTTACACAGCGCAATTCCAATTTGCGCGACAATCATAGTATGGGGACACACCTCTTCTATGGGGTAAGTCTTTGCAGATAGAGGAATGTCCCCAAATAAGCAAATTGGTGATGGAGCCTGTGATATTATTAATAAGAGGAGAAGAGAAAAATGAAAAAAAATGTATTAAAAAAGGTTAAATTGGCGGTATTGCTTATCTTAACCGCAATCTTGGCTGTAGGTTGTGCAGCACAATCATCACAACCTGAAACTGAAGAGCTAATAATGGGACTTGATGATACCTTTGCGCCCATGGGTTTCAGAGATGAAAAAGGAGAATTGGTAGGATTTGATGTGGACTTAGCAAATGAGGTTGCAGAAAGAATCGGTGTAACAATTAAATTCCAGCCTATCGACTGGTCAATGAAGGAAACCGAATTAAATGCAGGAAATATTGATTTAATTTGGAACGGCTACACCATAACTGCCGAGAGACAAGAAAAAGTGGCATTTACTAAACCTTACTTGGAAAACAGCCAAATAATCGTGACCTTAGCCGACTCAGATATTAATACAAAAGTTGACTTGGCAGGTAAAAATGTCGCCGTGCAAGCTGAATCCAGTGCATTGGATGCAATAAATTCCGAGCCAGAGGTAGCTGAATCCTTTGGGGAATTAGTAGAGTTTTCCACAAACAACGAAGCATTCAGCGATTTGGAATCAGGGCGTACAGATGCTTTGGTAGTAGATGAAGTAAATGCGAGATACTTCATGAAGCAAGTCGGTGAGGAAAAATACAAAGTATTAGATGAAGACTTTGGTGATGAAGAATATGGTATCGGCTTGAGAAAAGAAGATACGGAGTTATTGAAAAAAATAAACGACGCAATGGACGAAATGAAAAAAGACGGAACATATGATGCTATTTATGCAAAATGGTTTTCTGAAAATTAAAGGAATGTAATATGGAAGCAAAAGTTTTGAGAATGCTTGTGCCCATGGCATTGGAAGGGCTAAAGGTAACTATGGGGGTTTTTGCGGTTACATTGATTATGTCCCTTCCTTTGGCCATAGTGGTTGCAAAGCTTAGAATGTCAAAAAACAAAATAGTTTCAAAAATTACGGGAACTTATATTTATATAATGAGGGGTACGCCGTTACTATTGCAGTTAATGTTTATATTCTTCGGATTTTATCGTGTGCCATATATCGGATATCCCTTCAGCAGAGAACAGGCTATTGTCATTGCTTTTGTTTTAAATTATACTGCTTATTTTGCAGAAATATTCAGAGGAGGAATAAATTCCATAGATGTTGGCCAGCAGGAAGCATCTCTTGTATTGGGCTTAAGCAAGACGCATACATTTATGAAAATTATTCTCCCTCAGGTTATAAAAAATGTTATGCCCTCAATAGGCAACGAAGTAATTACATTGGTAAAGGATACATCATTGGTTTATATATTAGGCTCAAGCGATATTTTAAAAGCTGCAAGGTCTGTATCGAATGTTTATGCAGCCTTCAGCCCATACATTTATATAGGGATCTTATACATGGTTATAATTGCAATTCTTACAAAAATATTGGACAAAATAGAAAATAAGTATGATTACTACAGATAGGAGGTTATTATGGTTTTATCGGTAGAAAATTTAAGCAAAAGCTTCGGAAAAAATATGGTGTTCCATGATATCTCCTTTTCTGTAAATAAAGGTGAAATTGTATGCATACGAGGTAAATCCGGAGAAGGAAAAACAACCCTCTTAAGATGCCTTACATCGTTGGAAACTCCGGATAAAGGCTCAATTAGAATTAATGATATGTATTTATGCAAAGAAGAAAACAATATTATCAAATATGCTCAAAAAAACGAGCTGCAGGCAATCCGCCAGGAAATTGGACTTGTATTTCAAAATTTTAATTTATTTCCTCATATGAATGTAATGGAAAATTTAATGGAAGCACCGCTATTTTTAAAAAAGGATACTCATGAAAATATTAAAAATAGAGCTGAAGAACTTTTAAAAAGTCTTGAATTGGAAGGAAAAGAAAACAGCTACCCATTTCAGTTGTCAGGAGGCCAGCAGCAGCGTGTTGCAATCGCACGAGCATGCATGCTGAACCCTTCCGTATTGTGCTTTGATGAACCTACTTCAGCCTTAGATGATCAAACAAGAGGTCAAATATCAAAAATAATAAGATATTTGGCTTCACAGGGTATTGCAATAATTATTGTTACCCATGATAATGCATTTGCAGATGAAATAGCACAAAAAATAATTACAATGAAGGATGGAAGAATTACTATTGAAGAGCAATAGCTCTTTTTTTTTTGCTATCACACTTGCCGTTTATAAATGGTAAATCAGCGCAAAATGCATAAATCAATCCTTGTATTATTTGCCCGAGTATCAGTCTGATATTAAATTGTATAAAACGTTAAAAAATGTAAATACTTAACAAGAAGATGTTTATGTTTTTAAAACAATTTGAATGGAGGGATACTTTGGAAACATTAATGAACATCAACAGCGCCATAAACAGCGTGGTATGGGGTCCTGTCTTATTGATTTTAGTATTAGGTACAGGAACTTATTTGTCATTTATGACCGGATTTTTCTCAATTACTAAAATAGGCTACGTACTTAAGAACACCTTGTTTAAGATGTTTGCAAAAGATGACAAAGGTGAAGGTGAAGTAACTGCATTCCAGGCAGTTGCCACTGCTCTTGCGGCTACAGTCGGAACAGGTAATATTGCAGGTGTTGCTACCGCAATAGCTCTTGGAGGACCCGGAGCGGTATTTTGGATGTGGCTTGCTGCAATAATGGGTATGACAACTAAGTATGCGGAAGTTGTATTGGCTGTAAACTACAGAGAAAAAACTGAAGACGGCCGTTTTGTAGGCGGTCCTATGTACTACATTACAAACGGCTTAGGCAAGAGCTGGAAGTGGCTTGCTGTTTTATTTGCATTTTTTGGTACTTTTGCTTCTTTCGGTATTGGCTGTATGGTTCAATCAAACTCCGTTGCTCTTTCAGCACAATCCACATTTGGTATACCGGTATTAGCAACAGGTATTGTTTTGGCTATATTAACAGCAGTTGTTATAGTTGGCGGTATTAAAAGAATCGGTGCTTTCACCGAAAAGTTAGTTCCCTTTATGGCAGCACTTTATATTCTTGGTGGACTTTGGTTATTAAT
>ERZ795031.3652-NODE-3652-length-13585-cov-8.922690_pt1 | contig 13585 bp, 9 predicted proteins | sample MGYA00375123_ERZ795031 | MGnify/ENA primary metagenome ERZ795031 (study PRJEB30166, sample SAMN05720159) | activated sludge metagenome | isolation source: anaerobic digester from wastewater treatment plant | place: USA | collected 2015-04-21 ... | reverse complement strand
TCTGCGCGGCCAGCTTCGTTTTCAGCGTGATAGAATCGGTGGTGAATTATGACAACCTCCACTGGGGATGGGCCTATATTGCAGCGCTGGATTTAAAGAGAGGCGCGTTCCCTCATTCCGAAGTTATTATTTTTTATGGTTACATTTACACGCTGCTTCAAAGTTTTGCGTTGCATGTTTTCGGCGAAAGGTTAATCAGCGTGGGAATCGTTACCGGGTTGTTTTATTCCGTGACGTTGTTGCTTTCCTATCGCATTTTCCTGAGATTTCTGAAAAAGAATCTTGCTTTCATTGCCGTGCTCTTTATTTTTTTGATTCATCCTTATATCATTTATCCGGCGCCGAATTATTTTGCGTATGCCTTCCAACTGCTGGCGTTGCTCCTTTTCCTGAAATATCCGGAAAACCGCAACTTCGGATTGGCGGCCGGCTTTTTTCTGGGCATGGCCGTGCTGTCGCGATACTCTTCGGTGGCGGCGCTGGTGACGCCGTTTATCATTCTGCTTGGCCGGGATTTTTTTATCGCGAAGAAACGTGATGAACGGGTGATCCCGAAAGTCATGCTCGTCGGCGCCGGTTTCCTGATCCCCGTATCTTTATTTCTGGGATATCTTTTGCTTAACTCCGCTCTCGACGATTTTTTTTATCAGAACGTCATTTTAGTCAAGACAATCGGCAGAGGCGGAGATATTGAAACCTATGCCAACTTTCTGGCTTCTGTATTGCAAATCGTGCCGAGTTACGCTTCCGATTTCCGCGGTAAGATGTTCACATTCATACTCTTCATCTGTCTTTTGATGATGATCAGGACTGTGATTCGAAAACCGAAAGACGAACCCGGAATGCCTGATTGTCGTTCTTATGACATCCTGGCGGTTTGTCTGATAACTGTTTTTGGATTTTTAAATTCCATGCATGTTTATGAAACATTCCGTCTGGTCAACGGGGTGTCCCTGGGAGTCGGCTTGTGCGTGCTGGTTTTTTACCATGCCTTCATCACGTCGGGCAAACCGTTAAAATATATTCTGGCGTTCGGGGGCATTGCGATCTTTGTATGGTTATCCTCCAGCCTTCTTTTCAAGCAAACAACATCGGCGTATTATCCGTGGCAGAAAGACATTCTCTGCGGCAAAGGCGTTGCCAACAGCAGGATTCCCCTGCTGAAGGGTAAAATTCTGACGAAAGAATATAATGATTTTTATCAGGAAATTTTTGATGCGGTCGAACCTTATAAAAAAAATTATTATATACTAAACTACACACGGGATTTGGTCGCTTTTGCATTGAATGATTTGCCCAGAATTCAAATATCTCCCGTCAATATTCAAGGGATTGATGACATATCCCATCAGGTAAAATTAATTGAAACAAAAAAAGCCGTTATCCTTTCCTATAAACCGCTGGACTTTCCCGGCTACAGGCCGATTTTCAAGAAGCGCTGGCCCGATGAAATACCCTGGCTGGGCGGCGGCCTTCTGTTTATTTATGCGCCCCAATGATGCGCATGGGCGTCATCATGTGCGATGACGTTGATCATGTCGTCTGCGGACGTTTGCGAACATAAGAGCCTTTCCGTTAAATATTCCTTTGACACGTAATTTTATTCTTCATATACTTTTTCCGTGCAAAACCGAACGCTTTCCGGAGAAAAAGAAGTGATCCGTTCCTGGGAGAAACGCGACCTCCTGGTGTTTCTGGGGGTGCTTGTTATTACCGCTTGGGTATTTTCGGGCAGTCTGAATCTGGATTGGACGAACTGGGATGACGGTCTGCATGTTTATGAAAATCAACTGGTCCGGGAGGCAAAATTCAAGGATATCTTTCTCCCCGACAGACTCCCCGACTACAATACCTATATCCCCCTGGTCATTTCTTCTTTCGTTCTGGAATGGAAACTTGTTGGGGACAGACCGTTTTTATATCATCTCAACAATGTATTGCTGCATCTTTTATGCACGGCGCTGGTTCTGGTTTTATTTCGCAAGACCGGACTGTCGATCGGGTGGAGCGGTTTTGCGGCTCTGCTTTTCGGAATTCATCCCATGCGGGTGGAATCCGTGGCCTGGATCACCGAACGCAAGGATCTGCTGTACGCGTTATTTTATCTTCTGGCGCTGCTTTCCTACATTCAATATATCGTCCGGGGGAAAAACATCCGGCTGGCGCTGACGTTTCTTTTTTTCGCATTGTCATTGCTGTCCAAAATTCAAGCGGTCGCACTGCCACTGTCGCTGGTATTGCTGGATTGGTATTTTAAAAGGAAACCTGATCTGAAATCGCTGGTGGAGAAAGCGGCGTTTTTCGGTTTTTCCCTTGCCGCCGGCCTTGCGGCGCTTGCTTTTTTCCCTCAGAACGCTTCCGTTTCAGCCGACAGCAGGTCCTTGCTGCATACCGGCGGTATTTTTGAACAGCTTGTCACCGGCGGCTATGCGTACACGGTATATCTCATCAAATCAATTCTTCCCTTCGCGACATCGACGCTTTATCCGATGCCTTCATCCTTGCAGCCCGAACACTGGCTGGGCGCGGCAACGGCCGTTGTCGTTTTTTTCGGTGCGCTGGCATGCCGCCGCCGGTTCCGGTTTGTCACGTTTGGCGTTTTGTTTTTTACATTCAATATTGTTTTTCTGCTTTTGTCATTTTTAATGAATGAAACGGCGTTCCTGAATGATCGTTATGTTTATATTGCCTATGCCGGGTTGTTTTTTATCACGGCCATGGGTATGCAGCAATGGACGGAAAAGCGTCCCGCATTCCGGGTGCCGGTTTTTGTGCTCGCTTTTGTGATGCTATCGGTTATGGGTCTGCTGACCGTCAGGTATATTCCCGTCTGGAAAAACAGCGAAACGCTCTGGAGCTACGTTGTGGAGAAATATCCGCGGAGAATTGCGATCGCTTATCTGAACCGCGGGCACCACCGGCATCAAAACAATCAACCGGAGAAAGCGCTGGCCGATTTCAACACGGCCATCGAGGTCAAGCCCGAATATGCGATCGCTTATCTGAACAGGAGTTTTCTTTATCTTGAAATCAATGAGCCGGAAAAAGCCCTTGCCGATTTCAACCGCTATCTGACATTGATTCACCCCTATGACAAAAAAGGTCACCTCCTGAACTGGCAATTATCGGAGGCGATCGGCTACAGAGGCTTCATCTATTACAAAACAGGCCGGTATCAGGACGCTCTTGCCGATTTTGAAACGGCCATCGAACTTGACCCTTTCAATGCAGGCCATTACTTCAACCGCGCGTTGACGTATATGCAGTTACGCCGGTATGCGGAAGCCATCCGTGATTTGAATGCCTGCCATCACTCCGATCCGGGCAATCCGGATATCATCCACAACAGAGGGGTGTGTTATCTGCTGTCCGGGCATTTGAACGCCGCCCTGAGTGATTTTAATACGGTGATCGGGATGGATGACGGCAATCCCGCATATTATCTCGAGAGAGCCGGCGTCTATTATCGATTGGGACGATTGCCGGAAGCAATACGGGATGCACGTGTCGCAGAAGAAAAAGGAGCGGTCATCGGCCCTGAACTGGAAAAATTACTGCGGAACAAGAAAGATAAAAAATGACCCGGGATAAACTCTACATTGTCATGCCCGTCTATAATGAAGGGGACGCGATAGAAAAGGTTGTCGCCGAATGGCATTCCGTTGTGGATTCCGCAGGCAGCGGCAGCAGACTGGTCGTCTTTGACGACGGCAGCACGGATAACACATCCGCCATCCTGGAGAGAATGAAAAACAACCATTCGAATTTGACGGTCATCACGAAGACCAACACCGGTCACGGGCCGACCTGCACGGCCGCTTATAAATTTGCCGTCGCCGAAAACGCGGACTGGGTTTTTCAAACGGATTCCGACGGTCAGACAAAATCAGACGATTTCCGGTCTTTCTGGGAGCGGCGCGGGGAGTTTGATTTCATCATCGGCTGGCGCAAGCGCCGTAAAGACGGTCCGGCCAGATGGTGCATTTCGCGTACGCTCAAACTGGCGGTGTGGATCATTTTCGGTACGGCGCTGAAAGACGTCAACGCGCCGTTCCGTCTGATGAAGGTTGAGCGATTGCGCAGGTATCTGCCGCTGATTCCCGACGATTATTTTCTGCCCAACGCTCTTTTATCGATCATGATTGCCAAAAATAATGAAAAAATAGCCTGGCGGGAAATTTCGTTTGTCCCGAGGCCGTCGGGAAGCTCTTCCGTTCCTTTGAGAAGGGTTGCCGGCATGGGCATCCGGCTGCTGTCTCAATTATATAAAATGAGAAACATGAAACTCCCGCCATGAAAATAGTATTGATCAGACCGAACTACGAAAGCCATATTATAACGCCTCCGCTGGCGCTTGGTTATCTGTCGTCCTATTTAAAGAAATCGGGAATTGACACGGTCATTATCGATGGTTTGAAAGAAAATATGACATGTGACCGGATGGTGGACAGAATCCGTGATCTGCGGCCGGATGCCGCCGCCATCACCTGCCTTTCCGCTTTTTACAGAGAAACGGTTTCGCTGTCGCGTGAACTCAGGAAAAGCAGAATCCGGACCATCATCGGCGGTCCGCATCCGACGTTTCTTCCTTACCGGACGCTGGTTGATGCGCAGGCCGATTACGTTATTTGCGGCGAGGGAGAAATTCCGCTTCGCGACCTGGTCATCAATGATTTCGCAAACAACAACATTCAGGGCGTTTATTCGCTGAACAATCTCAACGACGAGCGGCAGGATGTGATCAAGGCATCCGTGACGGAAAATCTCGATGATCTGCCTTTTCCCGATTGGGCGCAGATGAACCCCGGCGATTATCCTCCGGCGCCGCACGGCGGACTGGCGCGCGGATTCCCCGTCGGTGTGATGGTGACCGGCAGGGGGTGTCCTTATGAATGTACCTTTTGCGCGTCTCCGAAATTCTGCGATCGGAAAATCAGATTCCGATCGCCGGAAAACGTGGCGGCTGAAATCGAATACCTCGTAAAAAAATTCAAAATTAAAGAAATACATTTTGAGGATGACAATTTTACACTGAACGCGGATCATGTCAAAAGGCTGTGTCGCTGCCTTATCGAACGGAAGATTAAAATACACTGGGCCTGCCCGAACGGCATCCGGGCCGATTGTATCAGCCCGGAGCTGCTGCAACTGATGAAAGCAAGCGGATGCTATTATCTCGCCTACGGCATCGAATCCGCAAACCGGCGGATTCTCGAAAGCGTCAGGAAGAAAGAATCCCTGGAAACGATTCAAAACGCCATTGCGATGACGGAAAAAGCCGGGATATCCGCCCAGGGCTTTTTTATCTTCGGGCTGCCGGGGGAAAGTGCGGAGACGATTGAAGAAAGCATCGATTTTGCCCTGCGCTCCGGGTTGTCGCGCGCGCAATTTATTATCCTGGACGTTGTTCCCGGTTCGGAATTATGGGATACGCTTCGCGGTCAATTTGTTCCTGACTGGGAGAAGAAAAGTTACATCGAGCCGGAATACCTGCCGGAAGGAATAACCAAAGCGCAACTGCTTCGTGCCCAGACCAAAGCCTTCCGGAAATTTTATTTAAGGCCGAAAACCGTTTTCCGTCTGCTTAAACTGGTTCGTTTCCCGCAAATGATCTATCTGGCAAGAAGACTGAAGGCCTACAGGATTATTCAGATCAACCGGTGATGCCGGTTGAAACGGCGGCAACACTTCAGGAGGGTGTCGGAGACGAATAAACATGGGTCTAAAAACATCCCGGCAGCGTCCGAAGAAGGCTGCTCATTCATTTCCATTGCCGTGTTTTTTCAGGCCGGAGGATAATTCCTTCATGAACAGAAATTTTTCTTCCTCGGAACAAAATTGAATGTTTCTTGTGATTTCGGCAAGAAAATTATTCGGATGCTTTTGCATCCGGGTTTTGTTTATGTTTTTTAAATCGTTGTCTATCCAGTACAGTTGCGAACCGTCGGAAGACTTAAGAAGAATATTATTTAATTGCAGATCCTTATGAAAAACATTGTGCGAGAGCATCAGAGAAATGTCGTCCGCCACGCGCTTCTGACAGAATAAACGCTCGGATGGGCTCATGGCAGCGATATGCTGCGAGACGGGGACGGTATCCGGTAAAAATTCACTGATCAACAGAGAATCATAGCGGCTGAAGGGGATGAGGTTTATGGCATAGCCGAGGGGTGTCGGACATTTCAACCCCATTTGAAGCAAAGCGATTGAACTGAAAAACTCACGTCTGCCCTGGCAGAAGATCAGACGCCGCACATAGTCGGCGGCCTTCTGCGCCTGTATGCGTTTAACCAGAATATCCGGTCCAGCTGATTTTTTCCCCGCGACGAAAAAAAGCTGGGCGGACAACGTCGTGAACAAAGGTTCTTTTTCGAACAGTAAAGGGTTGAATGCGGTTTGCAGAAACGGATGGAATTCCTTTCGCACGCGCAGCAGCCAAAACTGGGGGGAAGGATTTCTGATAAGAAGCAGGCCGGTTTTCATCACGGGATTTTCTTCAGCTCCCTTCATTTGATGACGCTTTTTTTGGCCAGAGCTCCGCCCCGGTTAATTTTTCAACTGTGCGCAGCGCTCCGGCAATGACCTGATGCATATCGTAATATCTGTATTCCGCCAGGCGGCCGCCGAAGATAACATTTTTTTCGTCAGCCTGCGCCCGCTGATATCGTGCCAGCATTTCCCGATCCGCTTTCAGGCCGACGGGATAGTAGGGCTCCGCAGGATCATCATGCGGATATTCCCTGATGATGACCGTGCCTCTGGTCAGGTGAGCTCTCTCACGATAAAAATGTTTGGGTTCGACGATGCGTGTATAGGGGACTTCCCGATCGGCATAATTCATCATGCTGATTCCCTGATAATCATCGCAGGGCATTGCTTCTATTTCGGTCCGGATGGATCTCCAGGTGAGCCGGCCGAAACGATAATCGAAGTAACGGTCTATCGGACCCGTGTAAAGGATTTTATCGGCGATTGATTTCCAGTAATCTCTCCGGTTAAAGAAGTCCGTACGGAGTTCGAGATCGATGCCCTGAAGCAATTTTTCAAAAATCGGTGTGTATCCTCCCCGCGGCATGCCCTGATAGTGATCGTTGTAATACGCGTCGTTGCGGGACGTTCGCACGGGGATTCTGTCGATAATTTCAGGTGGAAGTTCCCTCGGATCGCAACCCCATTGTTTGGCCGTGTAGCCTTTGATAAACGCTTCATAGAGTTCCCGGCCGACCAGGCTTATCGCCTTTTCTTCCAGATTCGTCGGCCGTGAAACAGCCCCGGTTTTGGTTTTCAAAAACGCCGCCGCTTCTTCCGGTTTTAAATTCAGACTATAAAACTGATTGATCGTGTCCAGATTGATCGGCAGAGAATAGACCTTCCCGCCCGCGGTTGTTTTCACGCGATGCCGGTAATCATTAAATTCGGTGAAGAAATTAATGTAGTTCCAGATATTTTTGTCCGGCGTGTGAAAAATGTGCGGACCGTATTGATGAATATTGATGCGCGTTGCCGGATCGTCATAGGAATAACAGTTGCCGCCGATATGATCGCGTTTTTCAATGACCAGGACTTTTTTGCCGGCTTTTTTGATCTCATGGGCGAAGACGGCCCCGAAAAAACCCGCGCCCACCACAACAAAATCAAGCATCTGGATCTGCATTTCCTTTCGTATTCTGAAAATTCAACGGCTGTCGAAGAAAGTATATGAAGAATGATTTTTCATGTCAAAGAGATATTTCCCCGTGTTTATTCCGTTTTTCATTTCGGGAATGAATGGCGGCGACAGCCTTGATATGATTAGTGCTCAGACCTGATCCGTTTTCTCCTCAGGGGAATGATTGCTCTGAATCAACCTGCTGCGGGCAACCTGACGTTGGGCAATCAGGATTTCGCGGTATTGTTCAACATCTGAGAGCATCGTTCTATCGGCATTCATGAGGAAATCCATCAGCAGAGACTTTTTGTTGACAATAAATTGTTCCATATCTTTTCTGCCGACACCGGCATGGTAGATCCGGAGCATATTCCGGCGCAGCGGTCGTGATGAATTGAAAATAAGCATCAACACCATATTGTTGACGGCCTTGGCAATGATATCCTGTTCATCCAGCCAAAGTTCGATCAGAACATCGCGATTGTCCAGGTGACGGAGCTCGCTGTCCATCAAGTCGGACAATGCCTTGAGGTCGCGGGCAGAAGCGCGCTGAGCGGCCAGCTTCAGCATTTCGGGAAACATAATGATCCACCACTCCCAGACTTCGTCAATGACAAACAGGTCCGCGGCCAATTCATCTTCAAGGGCTTCATTGCGCGAAAAAAGCGTTCGTAGAAAATCAATGCCGGCATGTTTTAAAAAATCTTTCACGTAGATGCCGTCTCCGGGACGAATGTCCAGTAATCCCATGACCTCCAACTGCTTTAAAGCAACCCGCAGGGACGTTCTGTCCACGTCCATAGACTCGGAAAGGTCTCGTTCCGACGGAAGTTTCTCTCCCGCCTTTAACTTGTGAAAAAAGATGTCGCGCATGAGAGAATTGGAAATCTTCTGATGTGCTTGCTGATTGGCCATTATGTCTTAGCAACCTCCCGAAATTAATTAAACTATCTATATTCATTATGTATTTTTTTCTTGACAAAATCAAGACCAAAATGTATATATTGGTTTAACCAATTCTATAAATAGATAATACCTATTTAAAAGTAGAGGCTCATTACTATGAGAGATGTCTATGTTGTTGGTGCTCATACCATTAAGTTCGGAAAGTATCTTGATAAAAGCATTAAAGATCTTGCTGCCGACACCGTTATCCCCTGTCTGAAAGAAGCGCGTCTTGAAAAAAAAGATATACAGGCGCTCTGGTTTTCCAATTCCGCGTGGGGATATTACAGAAGTCAGGATTGTATCCGGGCCCAGTGCGCCTTAAGACCGATTGGAATAGAAGCGATTCCTATGACGAACGTGGAAAATGCCTGTGCCGGGGGGTCCACAGCCTTTCATCATGCCTGGATGGGCGTGGCCAGCGGTCTTTATGACATAACCATGGCGGTGGGTGCAGAGAAGATCAATCATCCCAATAAAATGAAAATATTTGCCGGTTTCTTGAGCGGTCTGGATGTAGAGAACATTGGGAAAAATCTGGATACGATGACCACCTTCTTCATGACGGAAGAAGATAAGGAAAACATGCGGAAAAGCGTGGCTCAATATGCCGGAGCGGCAAAGAAAGAAAAGGGCAAACGGAAGAAGAAACCGACGATCAAGGAAAAATTGGACGAATATTACGACATGTTCACCGTTTTCATTCACCTGAAGGATAATCTGGGAACCGACACGGTGAACAAACTGCGCAAGCTCATGGGCGGGGATCATTCTCCTTTCATGGATGTTTACGCTTTTGCGGCTCGCCAGCATATGAAGAAATACGGCTCCACCTTCGAGCAGTTGGGCCTGATCGCCTCCAAGAATCATTTCCATTCGTCTCTCAACCCAAACGCACAGTATAATTTTCTTGTATCGCCGGAAGAGGTGCTGGCCGACCGGATGGTCAGCTGGCCGTTTACCCGGGCCATGTGCGCGCCGATCGGCGACGGTTCAGCGTCGGCCATTCTTTGCGACGGCGATACGGTGAAAAAACGGGGCCTTTTGTCGCAGGCGGTTAAGATACGCGCTTCTGTGCTCGGCTCAGGTCGCGAGCGTTCTTTCGATGATGTCGATATCGGGGAACGATTAAGCAAGATCGCATATGAGAAAGCGGGGCTTGGTCCTCAGGATATGCATTTTGCCGAAGTGCATGACGCGACAGCTTACGGCGAACTCCATCAGTCGGAAGCTTTGGGTTTCTGCAAAGAAGGTGAAGGCGGAATTTTTGCTGAAAGCGGCGCAACAAAACTCGGCGGCAAGATTCCCATTAATATCAGCGGCGGTCTGGAATCGCGCGGTCATCCCATCGGCGCATCGGGACTGGCGCAGATTCACGAACTCGTCACTCAGCTTCGCGGCAACGCGGGTTCCCGGCAGATTCAGGGGGCTAAAATTGCCATTGCCGAAAACGGCGGCGGAGCGTTGGGACAGGAAGAGGCGGCGATGTGTATCCACATCCTGGAGGCTCCGTCAACGTCATCGAAGTTTTAACCGCCGCCGGAATCTGCCATATCGCAAAGCGTCATTGATACAGAAGTCTGAATCTCCGGAAATTAAAAATTCTTAAGAGGCATATAGATGGATCTGAATAAGAAATTTCCCGACAAGAGAGTCGTGATTACCGGTGCGGGCAGCGGTCTGGGGCGGGCGCTGGCGCTCGAGTTTGCGCGGAAAAAATGGAGAATCGCCATTGCCGAGATCAACGATGAGCGGGCCAAAGAGACGGCTGTCATGGCGTGTAAGGCGGGTGGAACCGCCATAACGATACACTGTGACGTCACCAAGCCTGAAGATTTGGACAATGTGCTGAAAAAATTGCTGCAGGAATGGCAGGGCGTGGATATTTTGATTAATAATGCCGGCGTGGCTTCGGCCGGATGGTTTGAAAAGATTCCTCTGGAAAAATGGGACTGGATTATCGGACTCAACACCAATAGCATTATTCACGGATGCCGGTCGTTCATCCCGTATTTCAAGGAGAGGAAATCGGGATATATCGTCAACGTGGCGTCAAACGCCGGCATTGCGTCACTGCCGGAAATGGCCAGCTACAACGCAACCAAGGCTGCGGCGATATCGCTGACGGAAACGCTGAGAATCGAGCTTGCCGCCAGCAACATCGGCGTTTCTGTCGTTTGTCCCACATTCTTCAAGACGAATTTGATGGATCAGTTTTCCTCGCCGGACGAGCGTCAGCGGAAGCTTGCCGATACCTTCTTCGGGCATGCGACCGTTACATCGGAAAAAGTGGCGCGTCATACCATTGAATCGATCGAAAAAAACCGCTTCTACGTGATTACCCAGAAAGACGGCCGGAATATATGGCGTATGAAGCGTTTTGCTCCGGAACTCTACTTTAAAGTGTTTGGCATGGTCTATAAAACAGGCTTTTTTGACAAACATCTCGTAAAATTGTTAAAAGTATTGAACACAGTCGGATAAAATCCTTTGATCCACCGGTTGCTGGAAGACGCGGCTGCCGTGGAGTCCGGTCAATCAATGAATATAAAGCATCGGCACGTTCGACGGTTTTAAAAGGAAATGTGCCGCTTCCGCCAATCATGAAGCGTCCGCGGTATCCGATACTGTTGGTGATTCATGCATTGCCCTGAGGATTCTCTTCAGGCGAGAATCAGCCGCATGAATATTTCGTTGACATGAAAACATGTTCTCCCTATACTTTGTCCCGTCATGATGGATGTCCTGTAGAATCATTAATCATTTGATGAAATTCAGGCTGTCCGGTCTGAAACAAAACAAGACAAATGTGTCGAAGAAAATTTCGCTGTTTAACGTCGATCGGGATAAATTGATTTTATGGGACTTGCCGGAGACATAGTCATTATCGTGATGGCCGCGTTGCTGGGCGGTTTGATTGCTCAGGCGTTTAAACAGCCTTTGATTCTGGGATACATTCTTGCCGGCGTTTTAATCGGTCCCTATACAGGCGGCGTCAGCATATCCGACATTCATAATATTGAAAAACTGGCTGAAATCGGCATCGCGCTGTTGCTTTTCGCACTGGGGCTGGAGTTTTCTTTACGGCAGTTAAAACCGGTTCGAGCCATTGCCCTTTTCGGCACGCCCGTTCAGATTATTTTAACCATCATCTACGGTTTCGGCATTGGACAGTTGCTCGGCTGGTCGTGGACGTCATCGGTCTGGTTTGGCGCGCTGATTTCTTTATCGAGCACAATGGTCATCATCAAAACCCTGGAGAAGCAGGCGATGATGGGCACGTTGTCCAGCCGGGTAATGATCGGTGTGCTGATTATTCAGGATCTGGCCGTCGTGCCGATGCTGATCATTCTGCCGCAGTTAACTAATATCGAAGCGGGGGTTTCCATTCTTTTTGTGGCGGCGGTGAAAGCGGCCATATTCCTTCTGGCCATCATCCTTGTTGGAACGAAAATCGTCCCCGGTCTGATGAGGCAAATTGCCAACTGGAATTCGCGGGAGCTTTTTCTGATTGCCACAACGGCCATCGGACTGGGCATCGGATACGGGACTTACATTTTCGGTCTTTCCTTCGCATTCGGCGCTTTTGTGGCCGGCATGCTTTTGAGCGAATCCGATTACGGCTATCAGGCGCTTAGCGACATCATTCCGTTGCGTGACGTTTTCAGCCTTCTGTTTTTTACGTCCATCGGGATGCTGCTGGATATCCGTTTTCTGTTGGCCAACTGGGAGACGGTCATGCTCCTGGTCGTCTTTGTCATGCTGGGAAAGGCTCTGATTTTTATGGTGCTCAGCAAAGCTTTCGGCTATCATAACGTGATCCCGCTGGCGATGGGTTTGGGTCTTTCCCAGGTTGGTGAATTTTCGTTTATTCTCGGCAGAGTCGGTCTGACTACCCAATCCATTACGTCGGAATTCTACACGCTGGTGCTGACCATGACCATTGTGACCATGCTGTTGACGCCTTTCTTTTCCGGACTTACCGCTCCGCTTTACACCTGGGCGCGCCGCTGGATGAAACCGCTGAAACTGGAACCCATTCATTTCCCCAAGAAAGGGTTGAAAAATCATATTATCATTGCCGGCGGAGGACGTGTAGGCATTTCCGTGGCTAATGTTTTACAGAAGATGGGCATTCCGTATGTGATTCTGGAATATAATTCCCGCCGAGTAGAAGAAATAAAAGGTTGTGGTTTCCCGATCATTTTCGGCGATGCGGGCCGGGGAATCATCCTCGATGCGGCTGAGCTGAAAAAAGCGAAGCTGCTGCTGATTACAACGCCTGTTGCCGTGATATCACTGGGCATTATTGATCACGCCAAGAGAATTAAGCCCGATATCCATATCATTGCCCGCGCAGAAGGCGTGGAGCAGATGAAGGTCCTTTATTCGAAAGGGGTGACCTATGTCGTGCAACCGGAATTTGAGGCAAGCATCGAAATGGTCAGCCAGACCCTGTTAAATCTGGGCGTGCCGGCGGAACAGTTAAAAACGCTTACGGAAGACGCTCGTCAGGAACTGAATAAAACGTTATGCGTATGATCTGATCCGGCATTAAAATTACTATTCGCGAAAGGAGTCGAAGAGGGCAATGAATCTTAAAAAAATTATACAGAAGTATCTCGGTTTTGTGAATTTCAGCTCCATGATCAAGCTTATCATGCACGGATTCTGGTTTCGGCGAAACAGGGTTTTCTTCATTTTTGATGACCGCGAATACACCTATGCAGACGTTTATCGACAGTCTCAGCGTTACGCCAAATTTTTCTTAAGCCAGCGGAAACAGCTGGTGGATAGCGGCAAACTGAATAAGGATCAGCGGCTTGCTTTCGGCGTTTATATGGACAACAATCCCGAATTTCTTTTTGCTTCTTTCGGTGCGGGTTTGAGCAATTCCATTTTATTTGCCATCAATTCCGGATTCCGCGGTGACACGCTGGCCAAGGTGATGGATCAGGCGCAAATTTCCTTTCTGATTATCAACGAAAGCAC
>ERZ795031.3650-NODE-3650-length-13587-cov-6.669894_pt1 | contig 13587 bp, 8 predicted proteins | sample MGYA00375123_ERZ795031 | MGnify/ENA primary metagenome ERZ795031 (study PRJEB30166, sample SAMN05720159) | activated sludge metagenome | isolation source: anaerobic digester from wastewater treatment plant | place: USA | collected 2015-04-21 ... | reverse complement strand
CCCTCGGTGGACAGCAGGGTCCCGACGACATGGCCGCGCCCGGCGGTCTTCAGCAGGGGGTGGTGCACGCCGGGCCGCGTGGGCAGGCTCTCGTTGTACTGCGCCATGAGCGTGCCGCAGTCCGCGGGGTCGCCCGCCAGCGGCGAGCGGTACACCGTCAGTTTCCCTTCGGCGGGCAGAATGCCCGAAAACCGGATCACGCACTCGCGGGCGCACACGAAGGGAACGCGGTTGTACAGGACCCCGCCCTCCGCGCCGAAGAGCAGGGAGGCATACGGGACGGCGCCGGGGACCTGCCCGAAGAAGAAGCCCAGGGGCAGGCGCAGCGACGCGCCGGTGGCGGCGATATCGATCTCCGTGCGCGCGAGGAACGCCGTGTCCACCCCCTCCAGCGTCATTCCGTGGATGAGCGCGGGGGCGTCGACGGTGAGCGTGTGGACGAAGGGCGCGGCCTCGCTCCCGGCGGGCTTGTGGGCCACGGGGATTTCCACGGCCTCGCCCGCGGCGCGCAGGGTGCCGAGGGGGTCCTTCCACCGGGCCACGGCGCGGCCCAGCAGCTCCCGCTCCTCCGGCGTCATTGCCATTTGAAAGGTCTTCACCCCCTCGTCGGAGGGGAAGGTGGCGTAGTTGAGCTGGTAGAACTTCACGCCCAGCCCGTCCACGACCACCTTGCAGGATTTCCGGTAGGGGATGGGGATGTAGGAGTAGAAGCCGCCGATGCCCTTTCCCGCGAGGGGGTTGGGGAACCGCTCCAGCGAGTTGTCAAACAGACTTTCCATCGGCACGTCCAGTGCGGGCACGGCCTCGCCGTCGAGGTAGATCCGGATGTGCTCCCCCTTGCGCTCCAGCAGTCCGTCCGCCTCGCCGCCGGCGTGGGTCGTCCAGAGCCGGTAGATGCAGCCCGGCCCCTCCATCTCGGCGATGACGCTGTTGCCGTCCTCCTCGCGCAGCTTGGAGTACTGCCCCGAGAAGCCGTCGTTGTTGCCGCCCGTGCGGTCATAGCTGGAGAAGGAGGCCATTTTGACCCCCGCCCGCGCCATCGGCAGCAGCGCGTCGTCGCACAGTTCGCGGAGGCTGCCCGTGGGCTGCCAGGCCCACGCCGCGCCGGGGAACAGGAGGGACGCCAGAGCGAGGGCAAACGCGAGGGTCTTGGACATGGCCGGTCTCCCGTGGTTGCGCGGGGGGCGCCCGCAGACAGTCATCTTAGCCAAACGGGCGCGGGGAAACAACGCGGTGCGGGCGCCTACTTTTTCGCGGGGGTGAGGGCGCGCAGGCGCAGGAGGGCGAGGCGGTGGCGCGGGGCCTTTTCCACGACGGCGCGGTAGGCCGCGAGGGCGGCGTCGCGGTTGCCGTCGAGTTCGGCGCGGACGGCGGCGAAGCAGTCGAGGTCGGGGCTTTGGTGGCCGCCGTCTCGGGCGCGGGCGAAGGCGTCGAAGGCCTCGTCCCACAGGCCGGCGAACCAGAAGCGGCGCCCCTGGAGGTACAGGTCGGCCGGGGCGGCGGCGGGGCCGGGTGCGAGGACGGAGCGGGCGCGGACGCGGGCTGCGGCGCCGCCGGGCCGGTCCCAGTAGCGGCGGAAGGCGTCGCGGGCGGTTTTCACGTCGCCGGTGGCGAGGGCGGCGCGGCCGAGCCAGAGGCTGCCGTCGCCGGGCGGGTCGAGGGTGAAGACCCTGGGGTGGAGGGTGTCGGGGGGCCGCGCGACCAGGACACTGAGGAGCTGGGCCTCTTCGGAGAGCCGTTCGGGGTGCTCCTGGCGGAGGGTGTCGAGGCCGGCGAGCACGAGGGGCATGCCGGAGAGCGCGGGGCCAAACCGGCGCACGACGGTCTCGCCGGTGCCGGGGTCGGCGGCGAGGGCGGCGCGGAGGGTGCGCTGCGCGTCGAGGGAGGAGCCCCGGTCGTGGGCGGCGCGGGCGTCGGCGACCATGCGTCCGGCGGCGTGGCGCGCCATGACGGACTGCCCGTACTGGCGCACGCCGGTGAGGAGCAGGGCGCCGAAGAGCGCCAGGCCGCACCAGGCCGCCAGGTTGAGGGCGATGTACCGTTTCAGGCGTCTCGCGGGCATGCCGCCTCCGTTGTCAGTAGGCCTGGTCCAGGTGCAGGAGCACGGGGACGGTTTTCACCATGATCTTGACGTCCAGCCAGAGGGACCACTGCTCGATGTAGGCGATGTCGAGGCGGACCATCTGGTCGAAGGAGAGGCGGTTGCGGCCGCTGACCTGCCACAGGCCGGTGATGCCGGGGCGGATGTAGAGGCGCTTCATGTGCCAGTCCTTGTAGGCGTCCACCTCGTACTGGATGGGCGGGCGCGGGCCGACGAGGCTCATGTCGCCGCGGAGCACGTTGATGAACTGCGGCAGCTCGTCGATGCTGGTCTTGCGGATGAAGCGGCCGAGCCGCGTGATGCGGGGGTCGTTCACGATCTTGTAGACCGGCTTGCCGTCGGCGTCCACCTCGCTGTGCTCGCCGTTCTGGATCATCTTCTGGAGGTATTCCTGGTGGATTTTCGTGTCGGCGCCCGTGCGCATGGACCGGAACTTGATCATGCGGAAGACGCGGCCGTTGAGGCCGACGCGCTCCTGGATGAAGAAGACGGGTCCGGGGGAGTCGAGCTTGATGAGCAGGGCGGTCACGAGGAGCAGGGGCGAGAGGCAGAGCAGGGCGGCGCCGGCGACGGCCATGTCCATGACGCGCTTGGCGGCCTGGGGCAGGGTGGCGTAGAGGCCGATGTTCTCCACGAGGAGCAGGGGGATCTCGCCGATGATCTCGGGGTGGGCCCGCGTGCGGAAGAAGGGCTGGAAGGGGCTGCACATCTTGATGCGCAGGCCGAGGCGCCAGCAGGTCTGCGCGACGGCGAGGCGCCGCTCCGGCGGCAGGCTGCCCGGGTCCAGCGCGAGGATCACCTCGTCGAGGGAGTGGCGGTTGACCAGGGCGGGCAGCTCGTCCAGCGTGCCGAGGACGCCGTCGGGCGGGGTGTCGCCGGCGAAGATCTCGCCCTGGAGGGCGTATTCCGTGGCGGGGGAGCGCAGGGCGCGCAGGAGCCCGGGGGGCGGGCCGCCGTCGTGGATGACGGCCACGCGGGTGCGGCCGAAGCCGAAGGCGTGGAGCACCAGCACGGCGATGAGCGTGCCGGAGTGGAGAAGGAGGGCGAAGAGCAGGGCGAGCAGGCCCTCGTAGACGAGGAACAGGGCGAGGGAGGGGGTGCCGGGCGCGCCGGTGGCGGGGTAGACCGCGGCGACGGCGGCCAGGAAGAGCGAGGCCAGCAGCGCGCCCCGGAGGATGCGCGGCGCGCCGTGGAAGGGCCGCGTGTCCGCGAGGTTCACGGCGTAGGCGCCCACCCACTGGAGGGCGAGCACGCGCACCACGGGGATGATGACGAGCAGGGGGAGGAAGGGGGCGAACTCCGGGCTGCGCGCCGTGCGGGCGAGCAGGACGGGCCACCGGTGCAGGGCCCTCTCCACCGGCTGGAGGGAGGCGGGCCACGACGCGAGCATGAGGTAGGCGAGCATCACGGCGCCCGCGAACAGGGCGAGGTCGCCGCCGCCCTGCGCCAGCGCGAGGGCCAGGCCCTTGCGCCCGCGCCCGAGGCGGGCCGTCCAGGTGGACGGGTCCAGGCGGGCGCCCGCAACGTCCGCGGCGGCCTCCCCCGGAACCCCAACCCCCGTGATTTCAGCCTGTTCTGCCATGCTTCCTCGCGCCCCGCACCGCGCGGGGCGGCGCGATTATACCACCCCCGCCCCTTCGCAACGGCTCAGGGCCTGAACGACCGGATGCTTTCAATGACGTGGGCCACCTGCTCGTCCGTGAGGTCCGGGTGCATGGGCAGCGAGAGGATCTGGGACGACCAGGTCGTGGTGACCGGCGCGCCGTGGGGCAGGGTGCGCACGGTCTTGTACGGCTCCTGCAGGTGCACGGGCACGGGGTAATGGATGCCGCAGTGGACGCCGCAGCCCAGCAGGTGGGCCATCAGCTCGTCGCGCCGGGGGGACCGCACCACGTAGAGGTGCCACACCGGGATGGTGCCCGGCGCGGTCTCCGGCAGGACGAGGCCCGAGTCCGCGAGGCCCTCGCTGTAGAGGTCGGCGAAGCGGCGGCGCTTCTCGTTCCAGGCGTCGAGGTGGCGCAGCTTCACGCGGAGCACGGCGGCCTGCATGCTCTGGAGGCGGCTGTTGAACCCGACGACGGGGTGGATGTACTTCTCCGACTGGCCGACGTTGCGGTACATGCGCAGGGCGTGGGCCACGGCGGCGGTGTCCGTGGTGACCGCGCCGCCCTCGCCGTAGGAGCCGAGGTTCTTGCCGGGGTAGAAGCTGAAGCAGCCGCAGACGCCGAGGGACCCGGCGCGGAGGCCGCGGTGCCGCGCGCCGTGGGCCTGGGCCGCGTCCTCGACAACGTGGAGGTTGTGCCGGCTGGCGATGTCCGCGATGGCGTCCATGTCGGCCATGTGGCCGTAGAGGTGCACCGGGATCACGGCCTTGGTGCGCGGCGTGACGGCCGCCTCCACCAGCTCCGGGTCGAGGGTGTAGTACGGCTGCACCGTGTCCACCAGCACCGGGGTGGCCCCGGTCAGCGTGATGGCGTTCACCGTGGCGATGAAGGTGTTGGCCGCCGTGATCACCTCGTCCCCCGGGCCGATGCCGAGGGCGCGCAGCGCCAGGTGGAGCGCGTCGGCGCCCGAGGCCACGCCCACGCAGTGGGCCGCGCCGCAGTACTCGGCGAACTCGCGCTCGAAATGGGCCACCGCGTCGCCCAGCACGAAGGACGCGCCCGCCATCACCTCCTCCAGCGCCGCATGGATCTCCTCGCGGAGCTCCTGATACTGCGTCTTCAGGTCCACAAAGTGCACTTGCATGGTGTGTTTTCCCGTTTCTCCGGCTTGCCGCCCGTCACTCCGCGACGTACAGGTCCTTCCAGAGGATGCCGTCCACGCCGCCGGAGTGCAGCTGGAGGGCGAAGCTGCCCTCGAAAAGCTGCTGCCCCTGGTCGGTCAAGTCCAGCACGCGCATCCCGTTGACCCAGGTGGTCACGCGGTTGCCCTGCGTGCGGATTTCAATCTCGTTCCACTGCTCCGGCCGCAGCACCATGGCCTGGGGGGACTTCAGGTCCGGCTCCACCAGCCAGCCGCGCTTGTAGCTCTCGTAGACCCAGCCCGACGGCGACGGGTATTCCGGGGCGACCTCGCCCTGGAGCCCGGCGATCACCGGGTAGCCGTCGTCCTTCGGCGTGATGGTCGAGTGGTAGAAGAGGCCGAAGTTGCCGTCGCCCAGGGTCTTGAAGACGCCGCGCACGCGGAAATCCTTGAAAGTCTCCACCGTGGCCAGGTAGCCCTCGCTCTTCTTCGGGCCGCTGCCGCCGAGGATGGCGCCGTCGCGCACCTCCCACTTCTCGCTGCCCCACTCCTTCCAGCCGTCGAAGGACTTGCCGTCAAACAGGGCCCGCCACTTCCCCTCGCGCGCGTAATCCTTCACGCGGATGTTCCGGTACTCCACCGTCGCGCTGTCCTCCTTCGCCTCGTAGGCGAAGGACTGGAGCGCGAGGAACCCGCCCAGATACGCCTCGTCCTCAAGGCGCAGCGCCGACACGTCGTGCAGGAAGACCTCGATGACGGCGCCCCGCGCCGACACGCGCATCTTGTTCCACTCGTACTGCTTGAGCGTCGCCACGGACTCCTTCGACGGCTCCGCCAGCGGTCCCCGCCCGTTCTCGTCCACCAGCCGCCCGCTGCCGTTGCGCTGGCGCGTCTCCACGTTCGCCTGGTAGCCGTACATCTGCTTCGGGACGTCGGCGGCCTTCTCGTCCCCCTTCAGGGGGCGGGGCAGCCAGTGCGAGCGGAACTGCAAGCCGCCGTTCGTCGGCACGGGCGTGCGGAACTCCAGCTCCACCTCGAAGTCGCGGAACTCCCGTCCGCCGAACAGCAGCCAGGTGTTCTCGTCCTTCGCCGCCATTCCCCGGACAATGCCGTCCTGAACGGACCACTGGCCGCCCAGGGCGGTCCACCCGGCCAGATCCTCGCCCGGGGTGATGTCCTCCCAGTCCGCGGCCAGGGCCGCTCCGCACGCAAACACCGCAACCAGGGCCAAACGGAACGCGTTCATGGTGTGTTCTCCTTGCAGGGGTCCGGCGCGTCCCCCGGCCCCGGAAAGGGGTTGCGGGACCGGTCCGCGCGCTCAACCGGTAAATAGTACCCGTTGCCCGCGCTGAACGCAAGCGGCGGGACCATAATTGAACCCGGGGCGGGATTTGTACATAATAGTCAGGTTTGTGCCCGGGGGCGGTCTCTGTTTCCGGGTTTCCCGCCGTCCGGCGCCCTTTGGGGCGCGGGTGCGCGGGTGGTCTCTTTCCCTGGAACCCATGCCGGAAAACCCCCGGCAACAACGCTGTAAGGCAGCAACCGGCCCCGGAGCGCCCGGGGGCGGCAAGTGGAGCGCGCGCGATGGCAAGACCGATGAAGACAGTGGACGGAAACGAGGCGGTGGCCCGGGTGGCCTTCCTGGCGAGCGAGGTGGCGGCGATCTACCCGATCACGCCGTCGTCCGCCATGGGCGAGTGGGCCGACGAGTGGGCGGCCAAGGGCGAGAAGAACATCTGGGGCACGGTGCCGCTGGTGGTGGAGATGCAGAGCGAGGCGGGGGCCGCGGGGGCGGTGCACGGCGCGCTGCAGGCGGGCTCGCTGACGACGACGTACACGGCGTCGCAGGGGCTGCTGCTGATGATCCCGAACATGTTCAAGATCGCGGGCGAGCTGACGCCGGCGGTCATCCACGTGACGGCGCGCGCCGTGGCGGCGCACGCGCTGTCCATCTTCGGCGACCACAGCGACGTGATGGCGGTGCGGAACACGGGCTTCGCGCTGCTGGCGTCGAACTCGCCGCAGGAGGCGCAGGACCTCGCGCTGATTGCCCACGCGGCGACGCTGAAGGCGCGGATTCCCTTCCTGCACTTCTTCGACGGGTTCCGCACGTCGCACGAGGTCGCGAAGATCGAGCAGGTGCTGGCGGAGGACGTCCGCGCCATGATCGACGAGGACCTGGTGCTGGCGCACCGCGCGCGGGCGCTCAACCCCGAGCGCCCGGTGCTCCGCGGCACGGCCCAGAACCCGGACGTGTTCTTCCAGGCCCGCGAGGCGTGCAACCCGTTTTACAACGCCTGCCCGGGCATCGTCCAGGAGACGATGGACAAGTTTGCGGCGCTGGTGGGCCGGTCCTACCACCTGTTTGACTACACGGGCGCGCCGGACGCCGAGCGGGTGATCGTGCTGATGGGCTCGGGCGCCGACACGGCGGACGAGACGGTCAGCCACCTGGCCAAGGCCGGGGAGAAGGTGGGCGTCCTGAAGGTGCGCCTGTTCCGCCCGTTCTCGGTGGGGCATTTCATCGCGGCGCTTCCGAAGACCGTGAAGGCCGTCGCGGTGCTCGACCGGACCAAGGAGCCGGGGGCGGCGGGCGAGCCGCTCTACATGGACGTGGTGACGGCGTTGGCCGAGTCCATGACCGACGGGACGCTGCCCTTCCCGGCGATCCCGCGGGTGGTGGGCGGCCGCTACGGCCTGTCCTCCAAGGAGTTCACCCCGGCGATGGTGAAGGCGGTCTTCGACGAGCTGAAGAAGGACGCGCCGAAGAACCACTTCACCGTGGGCATCACGGACGACGTGACGCACACGAGCCTGGAGGTGGACAAGTCGTTCTCCACCGAGGACCCGCTGACGGTGCGGGCCGTGTTCTACGGCCTGGGGTCCGACGGCACGGTGGGCGCGAACAAGAACTCGATCAAGATCATCGGCGAGGACGCCGGGCTGTGCGCCCAGGGCTACTTCGTGTACGACTCGAAGAAGTCGGGGTCCATGACCACGTCGCACCTGCGCTTCGGGCCGAACCCGATCAAGTCCAGCTACCTCATCACGCGGGCGAACTTCGTGGCGTGCCACCAGTTCACGCTGATGGAGAAGATGGACCTGCTGTACCTGGCGGAGGAGGGGGCGACCTTCCTGGTGAACAGCATTTACGGCCCGGACGAGCTGTGGGACCGCCTGAGCCGCACGGTGCAGCGCCACATCATCGAGAAGCGGATCAAGCTGTACACGATCAACGGCTACGCGGTGGCCGCGCAGGCGGGCATGGGCAACCGCATCAACACGGTGATGCAGGTGTGCTTCTTCGCCATCAGCAACATCCTCCCGCGCGACAAGGCGATCGACGCGATCAAGTACGCGATCAAGAAGACCTACGGCAAGCGGGGCGAGTCGGTGGTGCAGAAGAACTGGGCGGCCGTGGACATGGCGCTGGAGAACCTGCACGAGGTGGCGGTGCCCGGAGAGGTCACCAGCGCCTTCGACCTGAGCGCCCCGGTGCCCGCGGACGCGCCGGCCTTCCTGCACGAGTTCACGGCGGAGATCATCCGCGACCGGGGCAACGACATGCCGGTGAGCAAGATGCCGGTGGACGGCACCTTCCCGACGGCGACGACGCAGTGGGAGAAGCGGAACATCGCGCTGGAGATCCCGGCGTGGGACCCCGAGACCTGCATCCAGTGCGGCAAGTGCTCGCTGGTCTGCCCGCACGGCGTGATCCGGGGCAAGGTCGTGCCCGAGTCCGCGCTGGCGGGCGCGCCCGAGGGCTTCCAGTCGGCCAAGGCCAAGTGGAAGGAGTTCGACGGGCAGCGCTTCGTGCTCCAGATCGCCCCCGAGGACTGCACGGGCTGCACGCTGTGCGTGCAGACCTGCCCGGCGAAGAACAAGAGCGAGGTCAAGCTGAAGGCCATCAACATGGTGCAGCAGGAGCCCATCCGCGCGCGCGAGCGCGCCTGCTGGGACTTCTTCCTCTCCCTGCCCGAGACGGACCGCGACCGGGTGAACCACGGCCTCGTGAAGGACGTGCAGCTCCTGCGCCCGCTCTTCGAGTTCTCCGGCGCCTGCGCCGGCTGCGGCGAGACCCCCTACATCAAGCTCGTCTCGCAGCTCTTCGGCGACCGCGCGTACATCGGCAACGCCACCGGCTGCTCCTCCATCTACGGCGGCAACCTCCCCACCACCCCGTGGGCCGTGAACGCCGAGGGCCGCGGCCCGGCGTGGTCCAACTCGCTCTTCGAGGACAACGCCGAGTTCGGCATGGGCATGCGCGTCACGATTGACAAGCAGGAGGAGTTCGCCCTGGAGCTGGTGAAACGGCTCGAGTCCGCCATCGGCGGCGCCCTTGCCGGCGCCCTGCTCGCGGCGGACCAGTCCACCGAGGCGGGCATCAACGCCCAGCGGGCGCGGGTGGCCGAACTGAAGAAGAAGCTGGCGGGCGCGGCGGCCCCGGAGGCGAAGACGCTGCTGGGTGTGGCGGACTTCCTGGTGCGCAAGAGCGTGTGGATCATCGGCGGCGACGGCTGGGCCTACGACATCGGCTACGGCGGCCTCGACCACGTGCTGGCGTCGGGCCGCAACGTGAACATCCTCGTGCTCGACACGGAGGTGTACTCCAACACGGGCGGCCAGTGCTCCAAGTCCACGCCGCGCGCGGCGGTGGCCAAGTTCGCCGCGGCCGGCAAGCCGACGGGCAAGAAGGACCTGACGCTCATGGCGATGACCTACGGCACCGCGTATGTGGCGCGGGTGGCCCTGGGCGCGAACGACGGCCACACGGTGAAGACCTTCCTGGAGGCCGAGGCCTACGACGGCCCGTCGCTCATTGTGGCCTACAGCCACTGCATCGCCCACGGCTACAACCTGTCCATGGGGCTGGAGCAGCAGAAGGCCGCCGTGCAGTCGGGGCACTTCCCCCTGTTCCGCTTCAACCCGAACCTGAGGGCCGAGGGCAAGAACCCCTTCCAGCTCGACTCGAAGGACCCGAGCCTCCCGCTGGACAAGTACATCTACAACGAGACCCGCTACAAGATGCTGTCCCTGAGCCAGCCCGAGGCGGCCAAGCGCCTCCTCGAGGAGGCCGAGGGCGACGTGCAGACGCGGTGGCGCCTCTACCAGTATCTGGCCGCCATGCCCGGCACGGCGGACGCCCCGGCCCAGGCCGAGTAACCCCAACCCCAGGACAACCCCCCGCCGCGCCCCCGGGCCGGCGGCAGAAGGAACAGACAGATGGACCTCTCGACAACCTATCTCGGCCTGAGCCTGAAGAACCCGATCGTCGTGTCGCCCTCGCCCATCAGCGAGAAGCTGGACAGCATCCGCAAGCTCGAGGACTCGGGCGCGGCGGCCATCGTGCTGCACTCGCTGTTCGAGGAGCAGATCGCCTTCCAGAGCCAGGAGCTGAACGCGAACCTCCAGCAGGGGGAGCTGTCGACCCCCGAGGCGATGACCTACTTCCCCGACCTGGAGGACTACAAGATGGGGCCCGAGGGCTACCTCGGCCACATCCGCCGCGCCAAGGAGGCCACCGGCATCCCCATCATCGCCAGCCTCAACGGCGTGTCGGCCGGCGGCTGGGTCGAGTACGCCCGCGAGATGCAGCAGGCCGGCGCCGACGCGGTCGAGCTGAACGTCTACTACGTGCCCACGAACCCCAACATGACCGGCGCCCAGGTCGAGGACATGTACGTTGACCTCGTGAAGACCGTGAAGGCCGCCGTCACGGTCCCCGTGGCCGTGAAGATCGGGCCGTATTTCAGCTCCCTGGCCAACATGGCGCGGCGGCTGAGCGAGGCGGGGGCCGACGCCCTGGTCATGTTCAACCGCTTCTACCAGCCCGACCTCGACCTGGCGAAGCTCGAGGTCAAGCCGGACCTGGTGCTGAGCGACTCGGCGGCCCTGCGCCTGCGCCTGCGGTGGGTGGCCATCCTCTTCGGCCACATCTCGGCGGACCTGGCGGTCACCGGCGGCGTCCACACCGGCGCCGACGCGCTCAAGTGCATGATGGCCGGCGCCAAGGTCGCCATGACGACCTCGGCCCTCCTGAAGCACGGCCCCGGCCACCTGCGCGTCATGCTCGAGGGCATGGCGAAGTGGATGGACGAGAACGAGTACGGCTCCGTCGCCCAGATGCAGGGCGCCATGAGCCAGAAGAACTGCGCCGAGCCGGCCGCCTTCGAGCGCGCCAACTACATGAAGATCCTGACGAACTACGTCGCCCAGCCGCCCGCCCCCATGGTGTGAGCGGTCCCGCGGCCCCGTTTTTCCGCCCCCGCCCGGCGCTGACCGCCCGGGCGGGGGCGGCCTTTTCCGCGGGCTCAGGCCAGCAGGTGCTCCAGGAGGATCTTGAGGCCGATGCCGAGCAGCACGAGGCCGCCGAAAACCTCCATGCCCTTGCCGAAACGGCCGCCCAGGCGCGCGCCGAAGTGCATGCCCGCCAGGGTGAGGGTGCCCGCGACCAGGCCGATGACCAGGGCGGGGTACCACACGGCGACGCCGAGCATGGCGAAGGTGATCCCCACGGCAAGGGCGTCGATGCTCGTGGCCACGGACAGCACGATGAGGCTCCACCCGCGCGTGGGATCGGTGCGCGGCCGCGCCTCCCCGTCCCCGTCGTCCCCGCCGGAGAGCGCCTCGCGGAGGGCGCGCCCGCCGACATAGGCGAGGAGGAAGAACGCGATCCAGTGGTCGTAGTCGCGGATGTGATCGGCGGCGAGGGAGCCCAGGGCCCAGCCGATGACCGGCATCAGGGCCTGGAACAGTCCGAAATGGAACGACAGCCGGAACAGCTGGTGGCCGTCCACCCGGCGCAGGAGGACGCTCGTGGCCACGGCCACCGCCAGGGCGTCCATGGAGAGCCCCACGGCGATGCCAAGCAGTTCCAGTCTTCCGATCATGCGCGCGTCCCCCCGGCGGGTTTCCGGCCGGAGGCGGCATTTTAGCCCCCGGGGGCGGGCCGGGTCCAGCGCGGGGCGCGGGTTTGTGTTAGAATCGCGGACGGGGTCCGGGCGGTGTTGAACGCACAGGACACGGCCCCGCGCGCCGCGCGGGAATGAAAATGACAGGATGCCCCATGAGTCTTTCCGAACGCCTGGTCTGGTCCTCCATCCGGCTCGGCGCGCGTGTCTTCTACGGTGACACCACGCAGGCGGACTGGATATACGAAAAGGTGCGCCGGCCGCGCACGCTCTGGCTGGTCGCCCGCAACATGCTCAACTACCGCCTCGGCCGCCCGCGGGTGGCCGCGCTGGTGACGCTGGGGGTGGAGCCGGTTTTTGGCTGCAACCTCAAGTGCAAATACTGCTGGGGAGCGTTCGAGGAGGGGCTCGCGGGGACGCGGCCCCGCCTCATGGAATGGGATCTCTTCCGAAAGGCGGTGGACGAGGCCCCGGACACGGTGGAGACGGTGACCTTCGGCAGCGTGGGGGAGCCCCTGCTGCATCCCCGCCTGTGCGAGATGATCGCCTACGCCGCCGCGTCGGGACGGCGCACGGCCATGTACAGCAACGGCACCCTGCTTGCGGGGGAGCGCGCCGGGGCGCTGGCCGCGTCGCCCCTGGACACCCTGAGCATCTCCATGGAGCCCGACGCCGACACGGCCCGCGAGTTCCGCGGGATCGACCGCGACCGTGTCCGGGAGAATGTGCGGGCCTTCGCCGCCATGCGGCGCCCCGGCATGTCGCTCAAGCTCTCCATGGTGATGCACCCGGGCAACCATGACCGGATCCCGGATGCCTGGGAGGGGTGGGAGGACATTGTGGAGGGGATCAAGGTCGCCGCGGTCATGGACATCGGCTTCCGGCCCTGCACCCGGCGCACCGCGTGCAGCGAGGCGTGGCGCGGCAACCTCAATGTGCAGACCAACGGGGAGGTCACCCCCTGCTGCGTGGACGTGCACGGGACGCTCTCCCTTGGAAACCTGCATGAAACCAGGCTTTCGGACCTGGTGAACAACGCCGCCCACCGCCGGCTGCTGGAACAGTTTGTGGCGGGGGTTCCCCCGGAGCGCTGCATGCACTGCACCGAGTTCAGCGGCGAGGGGGTTCCCGTCAAGATGCCCAAGCGCCCGGTCGCCGGAAGAAAGACGGGGGGCTGACCATGGACCGCGGCGGCGTCTGGGCCGGGGGGGGCGCGGCGCGCACAGCCCTGCTGCTCGTCTTATTGACGCTGCTGGCTCTGGCGCTGCGGGTTTACCGGCTCGACGACCAGTCGGCCTGGTACGATGAGAACCATTATTTCATCGCCGGCGCCCCGGATTTCCAGACCTATGTGGACGGTGTGCGCGTGTGGGCGCCGGACAACGTGATCCTCTACCATGCGCTGTTCTGGGGCTGGACGCGCGTTTTCGGCCTGTCGCTGGTGGCGGGACGCATGTTCACCGTGCTCCTTGGGCTGTCCGCCGTGCCCCTGGCCTTTCTGCTGGGGCGGCGCGTGTTCTCGCCGGCGGCCGGAGGGTTTGCCGCCCTGCTTGCGGCCCTTTCCCCCGCCCTGATCTGGCACGCCCAGACCATGCGCCCCTACGGCCTCTGCGTGCCCCTCGTGCTCTTCGGGCTCCACGCGCTCCTGCGCGCGGCGGAGGGCGGCGGCTGGAAATGGTGGGCCGCCGCGCTGGCCGCCAACAGCGCCATGATGTGGACCCATCTTTTCATGGGTTTTGTGCTGCCCGCGCAGGGCCTCTACCTGCTCGTCCGCCGCCCCCATGGCCCGCGCAACGCCTTTGGCTGGGCCGCCGCAAACCTGCTGACCGT
>ERZ795031.3632-NODE-3632-length-13627-cov-6.026599_pt1 | contig 13627 bp, 10 predicted proteins | sample MGYA00375123_ERZ795031 | MGnify/ENA primary metagenome ERZ795031 (study PRJEB30166, sample SAMN05720159) | activated sludge metagenome | isolation source: anaerobic digester from wastewater treatment plant | place: USA | collected 2015-04-21 ... | reverse complement strand
ATTTTATAAATAATTGAACCAGCCACTCTAAATTTTTATGAGGATAAGCGCTCCCTACATACAGCCAATAAGGGGTCTTAATATTATAGCGCAAAAGTATGTCTCTGTCAGCCTTAAAATCATAGGGAGAATTTAATGGAAGAGTGCTAAGGCCATTATAGATAACCTTAATTTTTTCAGGTGAGACATTTAATTGCTGAACAAGATCCTGCTTGGTAAATTCTGACACGGCAATAATCATTTTAGCTTGTTTCACTGCCCGGGAAATCACTACCCGATAGGCCAAATTCTTAAACCAATAAAGCAATGGCGCTAAAGTGCTAGCCCGGCGGCTAGGAAATTTGGTTAAAATTAAATCATGGATAGTAATTATTAAGGGACAAGGGCAAATAAGCGGCGCATTAAAATGCGGTACATGCAACATATCTAAATGATAACGATGAATTAACCGCGGCCAGGCTAATTGTTCAGCCAAACTATACCAGCGTTGAGACATAATAACCTTCTGAACATTAGCTTGCTCAATATAACAATCATTAAAACTCCGAGGGCTCAAAAAAAGAACATATTTATTTGTTGAGTCAAGGGCAACTACTCGCTTAATTACTTCTTCAATATAACGCCCCAATCCCCGACCTAAAGGGCCATACAAACGTGCGTCGATACCAATAGTCAGTGAAGAATCGTGATGCTGTTTTTTCTGCTTCATAGAATGATTATCTACCACTTATCGTTTGCTCTTCAATAGATTGCAAACGATATAGAGCAAATTCATTATAATCTAAAATTTTTTCTAATTTATAGCCAAAAGGCGGCAAGCGACGATTATTAAGATATTCCAGAGCGTCATCAGAAAAACGAAAACTAAAATAATAAACTGGCCATTTTTTAAGTAAATTGCCATAATAGCGATTCATAGTTTTATCATCAAAAAGACCTACCAGAACCTGACGTTCGGGAAAAAATAATTTATCATGGTAAAGCGTAATAATAATGCTGTCATCTTCTGTCCTGGATAAAACTTCAGACCATAAATAATAATCATTAACCTGCCGTTCAGCAGTAAATTTTAGACCTTCCTCTGATCCAACAGCTGTAAAGCGCAGCGACCAATAACATAAACCCGCAACAACTAAGGCGACGATGGGTTTAACCAAACGACGTCGGAATAAAAAAGTAGCCAATCGCCACAACCCCTCAGCCGCCCAAGGTAACGCTCCTAAATAAAGTGGCAACCAATAACGAGTATAAGAATTACCAATAGTAAATCTACTAGCATCAGGGTTATCATTAAACTGCCAGCTACCATAATATAGCACTAAAAATATTGAAGCTAATATCCACAGTAACAAATAAAGCCATTTGCCTTTACTCCACTGTCGGCGACTAAAAATAAATACTAACACCCCAACCAACACCAAAGGTATTAGCCAAGGAAACATCTCCACTACATAATGTTGAAACATTGTCAGTGATTGCTCGGGCCAAAAACCAAAATGGAAAATAGTTTGCCATAAAACTGTAAATTTGTCTGCTAAATTATGAAAATTAAGTAAAGATAAACTGGTTTGACTAAAAGTCTCAACAGATTGGCTCATGGCCGGATAACCACCGCCATACCAATGGTTATAAAGGATAATATTCCAACAAGCTGCTGGCAACATTCCCATCCAGGACCAACTAACCCACCAGAGCCAACGATACCAGCCAATCTCTTTGAAATAAGCTATTATTAAAATTAATACTATGGGCGCTAACCATAATAACTCAGAAGTACGCGTCGCTATAGCCCAACCAAAAGCCAACCCTGAAATAGCTAACCATATAAGAGCTAAGGGGCTACTAACTGACCGGCGACGCGCTAATCGTAATTTATCTAAAGCCCGCAAGCCACAATACCAGGACACAAGCCCGCAAGCCACAAACAAAATATTATGAAACATGCTTTTAGCACTAAAATACCAATAAACTGGAAAGGTAGCAGCGAGAGTTGTCCCAATAATAGCTGTGGGTAAGCTAAAAAGTCGGCGCATTATACTAAAAAAAGCCCAGAGACCCAACATGGCGAAAAAGGGAGTTAAATATGGTAAAATATCAACAGAAAAAAGCCGCGCTAAAAAACCATAAAGCAAGGGCAAGCCCACAAAACTTACTGGACGCAGAGTGCCATCAATCACCTTAAAACTACGTGGTCGAACAATAACCCCCTCGGGGACATTAATTGTGCTTTCTGCTATAAGACTACCGGTTTCAGCCCATAATTTGCTAAAATAATAATTGGCAGTTTCATCAGGCGAGGACCATTTGACAAAACCAGGCCGCTGGATACAATATGGATAAGCACTAGTGCCCACAAAAAATAACCCCCCAAGGATAATTAAAAAGGCACTAATAATAACAGACGATTTATTGAATTTTGGTAATTTCATCATGAAAATATTAACATATTTCAAACAACCACCGACAATTTTATTGATTATTAACTTAATCAGTCTTTGGGGAACAATTGTCTATTGGGTCTATGGCTTAAATTGGTTAGGACAAATAACTACTCTAGTATTAACCGCCCTAACTCTGTTTATTATATACCGAAAACAGCCACAAAGCAAAACAAAAATAGCCCTCAGCCACCCGAGCTCTAAAATAAGCTGGTTAATACTTATAGCCATAATAATAAGCTGCACCTACCTGTTAAAACAAAGAGCTACTTTGCCCCTCCTATCTCCATGGACTCAGGTTAATGGGTATTTTTGGCTAATTGGTTGGCTGATTGCTACCGCTGGTTTAATAACCATTAAAGCTAATAAAAAAATATCTACCCTCACAATTATTGCCTGGTGGCTATTAGTTTATGGCATAGCTAGCTGCCTATATGGTACGGCTTATGGCTTTGACCCCTTTATTCACCAAGCCGCTGAAAAAACTATTATTGCTCAAGGCCAAATTAGTCCCAAAACACCGTATTATTTAGGTCAATATTCGTTAGTTGTTACTATTCATCATTTAACTGGCCTAGCTATTAGCTCTATTGAACGCTGGCTCTTACCTCTCTTAATTGCTTGTTTCCTGCCTTGGTTTATTATTGAATGGTTTAAACAAAATCAGCACTCAGAACAACTAGGCCGCTTAGTTGCTTGGCTATGGCCAATATTTAGCTGGCCTATATTTATTGTTACTGTTCCACAAAATTGCGCTTATTTTTTGCTTATTATTACTATCATAACTGCCACCTGGCCTAATAAATCCTCTCCCCTTATTTGGTCTTCGGCTTTAGCTAGCTTGGCCTGCCACCCTCTGGCTGGTTTGCCAGCCATAACCATTGCCATATTAAGTAGTCTGCCTCAAATCCGGCAACGTTGGCAAAAAATTATTAAGTGGCTAGCAGTAGCTCTAACAGCGCTAGCTCTACCCCTCTCCCTATGGCTAACGAATTGGCAACACACAAAAAAATGGCAATTAACAAAACCACCAATTAACCCTGGGCTTACTGGCTTAAACAATTTTTTTAAATTTTCTCATTTATGGCCTAACCAGGAACACTGGCTCCTTAACTTAATTTATGGATGGCAAGCCTGGCAACCAATAGTGGCCATAATACTTATTCTAACCGGTTGGTATTTATTAAAAAACCATAAAACTGTTTGGACCTCAATTCTTAAATCTCTCAACCTGTCTTTAATTATAGCTATAATTTTTACGAGTTTAATCCCCTTTAATTTTGTAATTGACTATGAACGTTATAATTATTTAACTAGATTTTGGTGGCTAGTCATAATTATTAATTTACCGGCAGCATTTATGGCCTTTAGCTTATTAGCTAAAAAATGGTTAAACGCTCATTCTAAAAAAATAGTCTGGCCAATTATTATCGCCCTTTCTACCCTAATAATGTTTAGCCTCTATCTCACCTATCCCCGCGATGACCGCTATTCTCATGCTCAGGGTCTATCTACTAGCCAAACCGATTTTCTAGCAGTACAAATAATTGAAAATCAAGCTAGTGATGACTATATAGTATTAGCCAATCAACAGGTTGGCGCTGCCGCCCTAGCTCAATATGGTTTTTATCCTGGAAAACACCAACGTTATCTTCAAAACAACATTTTCTATTACCCTATACCCACCTCGGGTATTCTCTACCCTCATTATTTAAAAATGGTCAATGATTATCCCTCACGACAAACTATCGCTGAAGCCGCTAAATTAGCCGGTGTCCATCAAGCTTATTTTGTACTTAATAACTATTGGTATGGATTTGAAAAATTAGCCAAGGAAGCAGCCGCTGAAGCTGACGAAATAATCACCATAGCTGATGGATCAATTATGATTTTTGTCTATAAAAATCTCTAACTAATATTTTGTAAAATTCTATCAAGATAACCATGAGGCGTCATCAACTCAACGCCCTCTCCGGCCGGCCAATAAGTTAATTTAGCTGCGGCTAAGGATAATTGCGACCAAGCATTAAAAAGACTATTTAAATTACCAGCTTCAAAGGTTAAATAACCCAAGGCCTCAGCTAATTCTCTGGCTCCTCCATGATTAACCACTATGGCTAAACAACCCGAAGATGCTGCCTCTAAAAGAATGGTGGGCCAGTTTTCGTAACAAAAAGAAGGTACTATTAGCACATCGGCTTTTTTTAATTGATCAAGCACCATGTCATGTTCTAGGCGACCCATTAAACGTAAATGATTATCTAAACTAGCATCACGGCTTAAAGAAGCCAGCAACGGCCCATCACCAATAATAGTTAAATCAGCTGCTGGTAGTCCGGCAGCTAATAATATTTTATTAAAATCCGACCATTGTCCTGCTAGCCAATCAATGCCCTTGGCTGGCGTAAGCTGACCAACAAAAATTGCCTGACGCAATTGATCAGGCAACCGATAGGTTGAGGATAAATGTATCTTTAAAGGATTAGCCAGTTTTAACCAACGGTTATTCTTTAACCAATCATAATGCAGATAAAAATCCATAAGCCACTGAGAGGGACTGATTAAAACCTTGGCTGGTTTTAGCCAGTATGCTGTTAAACTTTTATAGCCCTTCATCAGCCAACTATTAGTTAACGCTTTCTCTTCTCCCAACAGTAATAAACCACTAGGCTGAAGATATTGAACGTCATGAATCACCTGAACACTGGGGATGCCTAGGCGGCAGCACAAATGATGAACCTGAAAACCTAGGCCAGTTAAATTATTCAGTACCACTATATCCGGTCTAAACTTTTTTAAAACTTTCCGCCACCTAAAATAGTGTCTGAACCCTAACCAATCAGGTAAATGCCATATAAACCTCAACCACTGGGGTAAATTAGATAAACCATAATAATTACTAGACCAATAAACTGTTTGGTATAAATTAGCCTGGCCCTTTGCTTTATTTAGCTTATGACCCCTAGGAGCCAAAGCCACTACCATAACTTTATGACCTTCCTCGGGCCAGGATTCAGCCAGATAATGCACTATCTCTTCAGCTCCTCCCCGCTCATAAGGATAAAAAACATTATTAACCAATAAAATCTTCATAATTATTTTATCGTTGCTCCATTATTTTATGATAAATTTCTACCAGAGAACTGGGGGCTGAACTGGAGAAATACTCAATCGCTCTTTGCCGACTTGCTTGAGCCATTTTTTTTAATTTTAAATCATCCGTCAGTAATTGACTAATTTTATTAGCTAAATCATCTACATTATTGGGCTCAATTAAAAGTCCATTATGCGGCGGATCAATAACTTGTCTAACTCCTGGTAAATTAGACGCCAGGCATGGTAGGCCGCTTGCCATTGCTTCTAAAAGCACTAAACCAAAAGCCTCACAACTATTAATCGAAGGTAAAACAAATAAATCAGCTAAATTATAAATGGCTGGCAGTTTGTTCTGTTCAACCTTACCAATAAAAACCACATCTTGAGCTAAACCTAGTGTTTTGGCCATTTTACAATACTTATCTCGCAAATCACCTTCTCCAACAATAATACCTTGGCAATAACCCGCTCCAGCTGTAGCTTTCACTTTAGCTAAAGCTGATAACAATACTGGAACCCCCTTAAAATAATGAGCCCTATCTAGACCTCCTACCATTAAAATAATGGGTACTCCGCTTTTAAGGCCATATTGCTCCAGCAGTTTTTGATCCTTGGGGCGCGGTTGAAAAAGATCAGTATCTACAGTAAACGGCACGATAAATAATTTATCATTTAATTTATTAATACGGCTCACTGATGAATAATGCCAATAATCTAAGGAGGCACAAGTAATGGCTTCGGCCTGGGTAAGTAATTTTTTTAAAAATAATTTCTGCCAAATTTTAAATATCCATCCTTTCCAACCATCAGCCTGTGAATCCATGTGGTAATGAATAACCAATTTAGTATTAGGATATTTCTTTTTAAGATGCCATACTACGGCATCTGTCCCATAAAATGGATAATGTAAATGAATTATATCTGCTGACTGCCATATCTTTTTTAAACCTTTAATAACTGCAGCGTTACCAAATCGTAACCAGCTAGAACAACGTCTTACTGAGTATGGCTTACTTAATGGTGTTACTTCCTGCAAACCATAGTTAGGACAAACGATAGTAATGTCGGCCGAAGGGTCAACCAAAGCTAACCTCTCCACCATCTCTTTTACGCTATTACCCATCCCCCCTGAATAAGGGGGAAAAGTACAAACTAAATGGACAATCTTCATTGGTTATTATTTATTTTCTATCTTATTATTCTGAATTGGTTCTAAGGGCTTTTGCTGAGCCATTGAACTCACTAAAGTAGTTAATTGACGGTCTATTTTTTCTAACCTTAAACGTAAACGAAAAACAAAATACAGTAAGAGAGCAAAGCCAATATAGAGCAGAACCTCGATTCCACTGCCAGAGAAGCCCAACCTTGCTACTAATTTGTCAATATCGTCTAACATTAAAATAGCCACAGCCGAGAGTAGCCAAAAAATTAGCCAGAAAAAGAATTCTGTCCACGATAATCGCCGCTTGCGCTGTTGCCATAATAGCTTAGCCAGAAAAAAAACAATAATAATTAAAGCCAAAACTTTTTGCAACATATAATAAAATTATTTAAGAAAACGCCCTAAAAATAAATCACTAATAATCTTCCAGCCACCAGACATTCTTTGTCCAAAATTATTATAATGGACTGTCACTCCCACTTCTTGATAGTTAATTTTTGCCAGCCGAGCAAGCCATAAAATTTCTGAACAATGAGCCATTTTATCTTGCCGCCAATTTAATTGACGCGCTGCTTGGGCCGATAAAGCCCGAAAACCATTCTGAGGATCACGCACCCGCACTCCTAAAAACACTAAATTAAATAAGCGAGCCAGTGGCAGAACAATTGCCTTTTTTAAAAATGGAATATTGTTCCTCTCCCCCAAAAATCTAGAACCAAATACGGCCTCTGCTTCTCCTTGAATTACAGGACTAATAACCTTAGGAATATCCTGAGCGGCAAATTGACCATCAGCATCAAAATGAACAATAATATCAGCCCCAATATTTAAGGCATACTCTGTTCCTGTCCTTAAGGCTGCACCCTGTCCCCGATTAATAGTATGAACTAAAACGGTAGCACCAGCTGATCTTGCTAAACGCCCAGTCTCATCTTCTGAACCATCATCAACTACAATAACTTCATCAACATATTTTTTCACTTCCTGAACGACATTAACAATAGTTTTCGCTTCATTCCAGGCTGGTATAACGCAAACTACTTTCATAATTTACCAATTAGTTGGTAATTTTTTTAAGGCCTTGCTAGACCTTAAATCTGCTATAGTTTTATCTAGCCCATGATCTAAGTTAACTATAGGCATCCAACTAAGCTGCTCTCTAGCTAAGGTAGTGTCTGGCAAATTAAGCTCCGTCATAAATAGTAACCTACCTTCATAGATGATTTTAGATGATGACTGAGTTTTTTGAATAATTTTTTCTGCCACCTCGGTAAGCTTAATATCAACTTCAGATCCAATATTTACTGGGCCAGTCAGTTCGCTTTGCATTAACTTTAAAACCCCGTCAATAGCATCAGACACATAACAAAAAGATGAAGTAAAATTTATATCACCATTAATAACTAAATCCTTATTATCTAAAGCGTTAACTATAAAATCAGGAATCATGTGACCCTGATTAATGGACATCCGTGGACCATAAATTCTAAATAGTCGAACCATCTTGGCATCCAGACCATAATAATCTCGATAGGTATTAACTATGGTTTCAGCAAAACGTTTACCTTCATCATAACAGGCTCGCTCAGACAGCTGATCAACTATCCCTAAATCCGTTTCAGCAACTTTACTGCCATTATGTACTTCACGTGTACCATACACTACTGAAGAAGAAAAATGCATAAATTTAGCCTGATACTGTCTAGCCATCTCTAAAGTATTAATCACCACGACTGAATTAGCTAATAAATTAGCAACACGATTTTGCATAAAATCCACCGGCGACATCGGGCAAGCCAAGTTATATATCTCCTGAATACCTTGAAATTTAATCTTAAAACGATTTAATTCTGATATAGCTAATAAGTCTAAAGGTTCACTCATATCGTGGCGAATAAAAATAAAATCAGGATTAGCTAAAAGATGATCAATGTTGCGTTCACTACCACCTAAAAAATTATCTACACAGATAACTTTACTAGTTTTAATTAACTCATCACATAAATGTGAGCCAATAAAGCCAGCGCCACCAGTGACTAAAACATTTTTTTTGTCAAAAATTTTTTGAACTGCCATATAATTATCAATTAATAAATTGTCGGCTTAAGTTAAGAGGGGCAACATTAACCCCACTATTAGACAGCAAATTATATACATACCATGACTTACGAAGCTCTCCGCCTGCTTCAAAAATTCGTACATGTGGTCCGCCACCTGGGCCAGCCCCAGTAATAATTTCCATAAGCCCATCACCGTCTATGTCACTTAAAGCTACATCAAAACCTTTTTGAAAATTATTATTATAGGCCAAAAAACTAGACATCATTTTACCACGACTATTAAAAACCCGCACCTGGGGCAAACGGCCAGCACCAGGCGAAACAACAATTTCATCGCGATTAGCTTTGGCACCATAATCAAAATTACCAGCAGAAACTTCAATACCCCCGTGGAAGTTTGATTCATAGGCCATAAACTGTCCTAAAACTTGTCCTTTACCATTAAAAATTCGTACATGTGGTCCGCCACCTTTGCCAGCGCCAGTAATAATTTCCATTATTCCATCACCATTAACATCTCCAGTGGCCACACTAACACCACCCTTAAAATTAGCATCATAAGGCCTAAATTTATATTTTAATACACCTTGGGCGGTAAAGACCCTTACTTCATTAATAGCTCCATAGCCGGTACCAACAATAATTTCCCCGGCTCGATCACTATCTACATTACCAACTGCTACCCTAAGGCCAGCTGAAAAATCTTTACTAACAGCAATAAACTGTCCCACTAATTTACCTTTATAATTAAAGATTTTAACCGCTGACTGACCTTTTTTGTCAGGCACAACCACTATTTCTGGAGCTCCATCATTATCCAAATCACCGCTAGCTATTCTTAGACCATAAGGAAAATTGATTCCAAAAGCATAAAACTCTCCTACGGCGTGGTTATCAAAATCAAGAATTTTAACCGGCTGACTGCTAGAACTGGCCGGCGCGACTAAAAAACGATTTACTTTATTAGATAATTGTAAAGAAGCGTCATTAATAGCTGAAGCAATATTAAGCCGTCCTCGCCCCAGCTTACCTAAATAAGCCATATTTAGCCGAGTAATATCATCAGCATTATTTAATAACACTTGAATAACCTGGTCTCGTTTTAAGCTAGGATTTTTCTCCATAATTAAAGCTAAAGCACCGCTGACCATAGGCACCGAAACTGAAGTACCAGACCAATAGCCATCATAATATTTGTTAAGCAACCGACCATCAATCTGATGATTGGGACTATAAACTACGGTGCTAAAAATACTTATTCCTGGAGCAGCAATATCTACACAATGAGTTCCATAACTAGAAAATTTAGTCTTCTGATCCAAGGCATCAGTAGAGGCCACACCCAGTACCATATTTTTGCCCCCATCAAGACAAGCAGGGTATATTGGCAATTCATCTAACGAATGACCATACCCCCCTGATTCTTCATTGCCAGCAGCGGCTACTACAATGACACCAGCTTTATATGCTCTGTCTATCGCTTCGGCTAAACTCTGACTATAATTATAGCCAACGAAACTTAAATTAATAATATCAGCCCCATTATTAATGGCATAATCAACGGCCTGAATAATTCTAAAAGTATCTCCCACCCCTCGATCATCTAAGGCTTTAAGGGGCATAATTTTAGCGCTCCAAGTCACCCCAGCTACTCCAGCGGCATTATTACCCATAGCAGCCACCACGCCGGCGACAATCGTTCCATGAAAAATACCTTCTTCAGTAAAGCCAGACTGAAATTTAGGATTAGGGTCAGGAACACTATTAACAAAATCCCAGCCGTTGACATCATCGATAAAACCATTACCATCATCATCTTTTCGATTGTTTGGTATCTCACGAACATTAACCCAAATATTATCCTTTAGATCAGGATGGTCAATTTGCACTCCCGAATCAACAATAGCGATAACGATATCTGGGCTTTCTCTTTGTTCCTCCCAGGCAATTGATGCTTTAATTTTTTGAAGATACCATTGATTATTATAATAACTATCCGAGGGCGATAAGGCTATTTTATATAATTCATCAGCTTCGACTTTACTGCCAATAAGCAGAACCAAGACCAAAGCAATAAGGCCACCCAATATTTTATGGTGAATATTTCTTAACTTAAAACTAATCATGACTTTTCTTTAATATCTCTAGAGTTTGAGCTGCCGCTTGAGACCAGCTAAACTTAGTGGCTCGCTTAAGCCCAGCTTGAGATAATTGACGACGTAAAGCAGCATCATCAGCTAATTGCTTCATTTTGTCTAAAAGTTCATCTTGATCGGCTGGATCAAAATAAAGGGCGGCGTTAGCTCCAATTTCCGGCAATGAACTAACTCGAGTAGTTAAAACCGGCACACCGCAAGCCATAGCCTGTATAACTGGTAAGCCAAAACCCTCATACCACGAAGGATAGATAAAGGCCATAGACTGCCGTAATAAAGCCGGTAAATCTTGCTCCGGCACCCATCCTAGCTCTTTGGCTCGTCCCTTAATGACGGGGTCGGCTAATAAATTACTAATGGGGGCATAATCGCGGCTCCGTTGACCGGCCAATACTAGCATAGTCTCATCATTGGGTCTGGCTTGGCAAAAATTACGAAAAGCATTAAGAAGACCAACAATATTTTTTTTGCTTTCTAGCCGGCCAATATATATAAAATATGGTTTCTCTAAATGATAATAATCTAATACTTGGTTATCAGCTGCTGGATCAACAACAGGATGATATAATGCCTTATCATAACCATGATAAACTACCGAGATTTTGTCTCCTTGAACCATTAAAAAATAACGGAATATCTCTCGTTTAGTAAAATTAGATACCGTAATAATTTGGTCAGCTCGCGATAACGCAAACCTAGTAGACCAGCGAAGATGAAGTCGCTCACAACGGCTATAAAATTGAGGATAAATCATGAAAGCAACATCATGAATGGTGTTAACCATTTTAGTCTTGGAAAATAAAGGCAGAGTGTGGGCCGGTACAAATAAAACATCAGGTGGCCTCATAACCATCTCCCAGCTTAATCGACCTAGTGTCCAGAAACGTCTAACTGGCCAATGTAGCACCATTTCTTGACAATTAGCATGCTCTCTACATAGCTGCGCTAAATCATTTTTAAGCGGTTTATCACTATATAAAATATAGTCATCATCATGGTCAATCTCTACTAAATTTTTAATAATATAGTAAGCATACCACTCTACCCCAGTTTTATGGTCACGATTAGCTCGTGAAGCATCAATACCAATAATCATATATTATCTAGTAGCAAAAATAGACCGTTTATAGCTATCTAAATTCTCTAAAGCCATACCTGTACCTCTGACTACCGAAGCCCAAGGATCTTCAGCTATAATAACCGGCACGTCGGTAGTTCTAGATATTAATTGATCTAAATTTCTTAATAAAGCAGTTCCCCCGCTTAACACTGCCCCCTTACTCATAATATCAGCAGCCAACTCGGGAGGTGTTTCCCGTAAAATATTTTTAGCCGCCCCAACAATAGCCTCTAGTTCGTGCTGAATAGCTTCAGTAACATCATCAGAAGAAATAGTAATAATCTTAGGTAGCCCAGTCAAAATATCCCGTCCTTTAATCTCCATAAATAATTTATCTGTTAAATAAAGAGCACTGCCGACTCCAATCTTAATTTCTTCGGCCGTCCTCTCGCCAATGGCTAAATTATATTTACGACGTACATATTCAATTATAGATAAATCAATTTTATTCCCACCTACTCGCACTGAGGTAGCCGTCACAATACCTCCTAAAGAAATTACTGCCATTTCCGCCGTACCACCACCAACATCAATAATCATATGTCCCGACGCTGACCCCACTGGAATATCGGCACCAATGGCCGCGGCGACTGGTTCTTTAATTAAATAAGCCGCCCGAGCGCCTGCCGCTAAAGTAGCATCAACCACCGCCCGTCTCTCAGTAGAAGTAATGCTGGCCGGCACAGCTACCATCACCTCGGGTCTAAATAAATGAATACCACCCAAGGCCTTATTGATAAAATAGCGAAGCATTATTTCTGTAGTATGATAATCGGCAATTACTCCATCTTTTAATGGCCTTATGGCCATAATACTATCAGGAGTACGACCTAGCATGTCCTTAGCTTCATTACCTACAGCTAAAATTTTCTTGTCCGTCATGGATACTGCTACTACGCTAGGCTCATTTACGACAATCCCCCTTTTAGGCAGGTGAACTAAAGTATAGGTAGTACCTAGATCAATGGCAATACGTTTAATAAGCATTAATAAAAATTTAGACAATAATAAAACTGGCGAATGACCTATTTTGAGTATAGCAAATACACTTAAAAAATCAATTTTTTGTTACTCCCAAAAAGCCAATTCTGGAACAAGCTCTAGATGGTACCGTTGTTGAATAGTCTTCTGAATATAACTAATTAATTGATGGACTTCCTGGGCTGTAGCTCCTCCTTGATTAACTAAAAAATTAGAGTGCTGGGTACTTACCTGTATTGGTCCTACTGCATAGCCAGCCAGACCCGCTTGGGCAATAATAAACCCAGCTGCTATCTCCTGGCCATTTACTGCTCGAGCAAGTTGAGCGGCCGACCATAATTCTGGCGCCCGTTCTACTACTTGATCAACTGGCACATTTTTAAAGACACAGCCAGCACTAGGAAGAATAGGATGGTGCTCTCGTCGGTAACGGCGGTGATCTTCGGCTATACTTTCTAAAGACGTGCGGTCCGCCGAAGTTAAATTAAAGCTAGCCGACCAAATTAATAATTCTGATCGTCTTTTAAAAAGACTATCACGATAACCAAAGTGGCAATCTGCCTTATTAAAAATTTCCAGTTTATTAGTTTGAGTATTATAAACCTCAACTATAT
>ERZ795031.3628-NODE-3628-length-13638-cov-132.074284_pt1 | contig 13638 bp, 7 predicted proteins | sample MGYA00375123_ERZ795031 | MGnify/ENA primary metagenome ERZ795031 (study PRJEB30166, sample SAMN05720159) | activated sludge metagenome | isolation source: anaerobic digester from wastewater treatment plant | place: USA | collected 2015-04-21 ... | reverse complement strand
TCTATGTGCGCCTCACGGGTGCAACCGCCGGCAATTATTCCGGCGACATCACCCACACCAGCACCGGAGCCACTCAGGTGGATCTGGCTGTCAGCGGCACGGTTAGCGACCCTGTGCCGACCATCCACACCACTGGCACTCTGGACGCCTTTGCCACCCTGGAGGGAACTCCCTCCGCGGCTCAGACCTACACCCTTTACGGTGAGTTGCTTACCGCCAATATTATAGTGACCCCTCCCGCAGGTTTTGAGCTTTCAACCGATGGCAGCAGTTACAGTTCTTCACTTTCACTTGTTCCCAGCTTCGACGGCCCGGTCTATGTGCGCCTGATCGGTACCACGGTTGGCAACTATGGCGGCAACATCACCCACACCAGCGCCGGAGCCACTCAGGTGGATCTGCCCGTTACTGGCGAGGTGCAGACCCCGGCTGGGCCTACCATCTTTTTGGAAGAGAACTTCAACTATACCGCGGGCGAACTGCTCACAGCTAATGGATGGACAGCACACAGTGGGATAGGCAGCAATCCAGCGATTGTTGGTTCCACTGGCCTTACTTATGCAGGTTATCCGCCATCTTCTGGCTTGAGTGGAGAGACAGTATTCTCAGGACCGGCTGAAGACGTTCATAGAACATTCCCGGTCCAAACCAACGGCGCTGTCTATGCCTCCTTCCTGTTCAATGCCATGTCCCTGCCAAACACCACCGCTGACTATCTGATTCATTTCGGACCTGACCCGATAGGCACTGATCTTAAGGGTAGGTTCTTTATCCAGAAAGACAACGACGGGAACCTGCGCTTTGGTTTGACCAAGGCTGCTGCTGTGACTGGGGCTGTCTGGACGGATTATGTGTACGCGCAAAACACCACTTATCTGATAGTGATTAAATATGTGATCAATAGCGGCACGGCGAACGATGAAGTTTATATGTGGGTAAACCCCGCAATCGGCGCGACAGAACCCACTCCGCAACTCACCGCGTCTGATGCTACCGGCACAGATGCTGCCAACATTGGTTCGATCGCCATCAGGCAGGGAACCAATACCCCCCTTGCCTTGATCGACGGCATCCGCGTGAGCAACGATTGGGCGATCCTCTGGAGCGGCGATGCTCCGCCTGCACCGGTCATCACTGTGACAGGCGAGCCTGCTCCCCTGGCCAACTACGCGGGCTGCCCTTCCGAGGAAATATCCGAATACAGCCTCAGCGGAAGCAATTTGCAAGCCCCCATCTACATTGTGGCGCCGACAGGATTTGAAGTTTCATCGACCGGCACGGGCGGCTGGGCTTCCAGCATCAATGTCCCCGCCGACTTCAACGGCCTCATTTATGTGCGCCTGGTTAGCGGCGTGGTTGGAACGCATGGTGGAAACATCACCCACAACAGCAGCGGGGCAACCGAAGTTACCGTCAGGGTGGAAGGCGAAACCTTCGTTTCACCTGTTGTGTGGAACATTACGGCGAACCTCACCGCCTTCGACCATGAAGTGGGAACACCTTCCGCAGCGCAGTCATACACCCTTAGCGCGACAGGCGCCCTCGATGACATTACCGTCACCGTGGAAAGCCCCTTTGAGCTTAGCCTAAACGGAAGCACCGGCTGGACAGACGAGCTTGTATTGGCCTATAATTTCAACGGTTCGGTCTATGTGCGGATGAATTCAGCAACAGCAGGCCAATTCACCGACAATATCGTACACAGCTCGTTTAATGCCACGCCTTATAACCTGCCGGTCAGCGGCACCGCCGCACTCCCCGCAGGAAACTATGCCACCGACCTGTTCTTCAGCGAATACATAGAAGGCGGCAGCAACAACAAGGCACTGGAAATATTCAATGGCACCGGAGTTCCAGTGGATTTGTCAGCTTACAAGGTCTTCTTGTATTCCAACGGAGCTACAACACCTACCAATACTCAGACTTTCCCTGCTGGAACGATGCTGGCCCACAACGAAGTGTATGTCATAGCACACGCAAGTGCCAACGATGAGATACAGGCCGAGGCAGATACTACCAGCACAGTCACTTACTTCAATGGCGACGATGCTGTTTCCTTGGTGAAAATTGTTGACGGAGTGGATGAGTATGTCGATATCTTCGGCTGCATTGGTGAAAGACCCGTTAATGCCTGGACAGCCGACGGCGGATATTCCACCCTGAACAAGACTCTCGTCCGCAAACCTACCGTCACCGAGGGTATCTCAGTGAACCCCACCACCGGATTCCCCACCCTGGCCACAGAATGGGATGTGTATCCGCAAGATACAACCGATTATCTCGGTTCCCACACCTTCACTCCTGGCGTCCAGGTAGCGGAGGCTCCTGTGCTTACACCCGCGGGTGGAATCTATTACTCCACGGTGAATGTGACCATGTCCTCCGCGACTCCTGGCGCGACCATCTACTACACCACCGATGGCAGCACCCCCAGCGACACCAACGGTTTAACCTATACCGCTCCCATTGCGGTAAGCGCGACCACTACGGTGAAGGCCATCGCCTACGCCACTGGTTACACTCCCAGCAGCGTGACCACGGAAGCCTACATGCTCCCGGTTTCCATCCCGGACATTGCCACCCTGCGCGCTCAGCCCACCGGCAGCAACGTTTACAAGCTGACCGGCGAGGCCGTGCTGACCTTCCAGCAGGCGCAACGCCACCAGAAATACATCCAGGATGCCACAGCCGCCATCCTGATCGACGATTCTGCCGGTATCATCACCAGCACGTATAACCTTTACGACGGCATCACCGGCATTACCGGAACCCTGGGTCTCTACAGAAACATGCTGCAGTTCACTCCCGTGGCCGATCCCGGAGTGGCGACCTCAAGCGGAAACACCATTGTTCCGGAAGTACGCACCCTGGCCAGCCTCACCACCGCCGATCAGGCCAAGCTGATCAAAGTGATGAATGCAACCGTGGATGCCACTCTGGGAACCTATCCCGCGAATGCTTCCAACATCAACGTCACCGATCCCACCGCGACCCTCGTGATGCGCACCTTCCCCAATACAGACTACAGTGGTACCCCTATCCACACAGTGCCAGTCAACATCACCTGCCTGGTGGGTCAGTTTGACGCTAATATGCAGATCTCACCCCGCTTCCTGGCTGATTTTGAAGAAGCCGGCGGCACATTGGACGCCCCTGTCGTCACCATCTCCCGCGTGGGAAGCGGCATACAGCTCACTTGGGCTGATGTGGATGGAGCCACCAGCTATCGCGTGGAAGCCGCCTCCGATCCCTATGGCACCTACACCACCCTGGGTACCACCACCGATATATCCTATACGATACAAAACCCCACGGAAGCTATGAAGTTCTTCCGTGTGATCGCCATTAACTAAACAACAAGAGTAAACAATACAAAACCCGGGAGCTTCGGCTTCCGGGTTTTTTGGTTCATGTTTACCCAACATGGATGACTTTGGCCTATTACTATCCACAAATTACACAAATTATCACGAATTATAAAGGGTGGAAAGGTGGAATGGTGAAACAAGGCGGTTCAGCGACCGCCAGTACTAAGTAGCGGTGCTTGCCATAGCGCCGTTTTGGGATAATCACTCGACCCCGAAACAAGCTCCAACAAGCTATGTACTGCGTCATCCCGGGCAAGCGTGCTTGACCCGGGATCCAGTCTTTTTAGAATAATCATCCACAAATTACACAAATTAACACGAATTAAAAGAACAGAATAAGGGCAAGTGCCAGCCCAAAACAAGTGGCAAATCCCGAACCTATATTAACCAATCTGCGGCAATCTGCGCGATCTGCGTGAACCGCGTGAGCCTTGATCCAGCGCCCGGGGTGGCAAAGTCTGTTTGCCGCAGAGACCGGAGGTCTCTTACAAACAGGCAATTCCGTTGCCTCTGCCGAACAGACTTCGGCAGCCCTTAGCTTACACAAGCTAAACAGTATCAGTCACTTTCAGGATCGATACTATACCAAAGACGATATCACCTTTACAACAAAGGAAGCCGCTTCACTTATTGCCTCTGGTGCCCCATCCTCATCATCCTGGTCTGAGGGATCACTATCCAGATCATCGACATCATCATCAGAAGCAGAATCGCCGCTTTGGCTATCCTCAGCTTCCCCATCCAGATCATGAAGGTGCATGGCATGCTCTATCAATTCCTGCATCTGAGCAAGATCCAGACCATCCAAAGTGGTGCTGAGACGGTACACTGCGCCGGATCGCATATGCAGCTTGATGGCGGAAATATCCACTCCAAAAATGCTGTCCTCATCCATACTGCAATACTTGATGTCTTTGAATCTTGCAATGAATTGAGACGTGGAATTCCCGGCATCCTTTACACACAACGCCTCGGTGGTAAACACCATGCCGGAAGCTCCATTACCGAAGATGCTGGTATCGTTGGAGTCCACGATCTGCTCTTTGGAATAGCGTCCCTTGCATATCGTGGAAAGCATCTTCTTGATCCTGGGCTCATAATCTTCCACAATGGGCTCAAAACCAGTGATCTGGTGATACTTCTCGATAATCAGTTCCTTGATGTTATCCATTTGTTCTCCTTTTGGCGGGATTCTCAGGCCGGTTTACCGTGCCGAATCCGTCACCTGAACGGAGTATAAAAAAGCCCCTGGACAGATCAGGGGCAGTAGTGTGATATATTTACTGTTTTTTGACAATTCTTATGTTATCTCTTGTGATACTTTTTGAGAAATCTGCTCACATGCCCTGATGCAGGCAGTGTATTCTTCGATCTCTTGTTCTTTGTTTTGCATTTCATTCTTCAGCTTTTTTATCTCTGATAATGATTTTTCGATCAGCGTGGTTCCCAATGTCTCCTGTATGCTCTGCATTTTTGCTTTGAAGTTAGTAACTTCTTTTTCAAGTGCCATAATACCTTGAGAACATAAATGACTCATCGCTTTTTTCAGTTCATATCTAAGCTTTTCAAGATCAGCACCAACAAGTTCAGACTGAGAAAACATATTCGCCAGTTCTTCTATCATACTTGAAGTATCTATGGCAACACTTGGAAATTCAATCTGAGAGATAGTATCCTGAATGATGCGCTTGAAGAAGTTGGGATCGAAAGTATCATCTGCTGCATCAAAACTATTCAGTATCACTTTCAATAAAGCAGAGCGTAACCCCTTTGGCTCGATGATGTCGCTAAACATTTTTTCAATTCCCTTTTCTGCAAACACCGCACCTGCTCGCAGATTGTCAAGGGCGTCGTTTACTGTAAGATAACTATAAGTTACATTCCTTTCATAAGAAGCATCTTCGTATCTTGTTCTGCTGCAAGCTCCTCCACCACTTACTGCAATTGTCTTTGTTACCCACTCCCGGCGGGTACCTGTTTTTTCGTTAATTTTTGAGAGTCCACTAGTCTCTTCTCTGATCTTTGCCTTCATGTCGATAGCTTTTTGAGAGCATAAAGTAACCAAATCTCCAATTACTTCACCAACACCGGCTTTAACTGATTCAACTTGTTTGTGTAATTGCCTTTCTTGCCTATCCAGATCAGCAATTCCTTTTTGTTGGAGAATCGCGATAGATGTTTCTGATCTCTCAATGGTTCTATGGATTAATTCCTGCAATTTCTGTGCTGCAGCAGGGGCCAGAGCTGCGATTTTCTGATCCAGGATGTTCTGTTTATTGTTTTTAATATTATCATACTTTTCCGTAATAGCTGAGAAGTTGGCGAGCTTGAGCAGGGTTTCATTGTCCAAAGAGAAATCCGGCCATTTGTCCGCTAACACCTGCAATCTTCCGTAGGTCCATGTTTCATTAGTGTCCCATTTACTCCGATCCTTAATAGTGAAATTCTGCATTATGGATGAGATGAAGATCGGAGGCAGGCATCCAAGCAACTTTGCTTTAATCTCAGGATTGATGTATTCATTGTTATCCAGAAAACTTCTCAAAGTATTTTCTGCATGACTACTTAGCTCCTTAACTTCAATAACAGCCTCCAGCAGTGACTTTGCTTGAAGGCAACCTTGCAATGCGGAATCGTACCGGGATCCTATAAGTACGAAGTAACTGATACCTTCTGACGGGAGTTGTGAAACAAGCAGATTTACATCATTCTGATCAAAAAATGACGCGCCTGTTTGACTCAGAAAGAAAGCCACGTCTGTTTCCTTTAGCGTCTCACGGGTTCTCTCTGTACGTGCCGGGACGGGATCATTCAAGCCGGGGGTATCCACTATTTCCAAGTCCAACAGCCGCGGCTCATTCACGTATAAATAAACTGCCTTGGTTACCGGCGTTAGCTTTCCGCTGTCTCCAACATATTCGTCCAACTGCTCACGCATCAAGGAAAGATCATCAAAGCGAATAGTCTGTTTTTTGCTTGCGATCAAAGAAGGAATATCCAGGCAGTTCACTCCGGCAGCCTCAACCATTTCAAAGGCAGCTTTGTAACTTGCTACACTGGCTGAATTGGGGTTTGTGGGGATGGGTTTACCTTGCTTGTTTCTGTCTGCCACCCAGATATCATACTTCTCTTTGATGCTTCGATACTCGTTTGCGGATGCTTTCAGCCGATCCCAGTCACTTTGACTGTAAAACTCAATCTCTACCCTGCAATCATCATCGTGACGGATAATGGTGAGATTGGCGGTCTTGGGAGTGGCAGCCTTGGGCAGCACTTCTTCTCCATCAAAGAGGAAGGTGTTTAGAAATGAAGATTTTCCTGCTTTTACTTGCCCAATTATGGCAATGCGTAACAGCCGGTTCTCATTAACTGTGTTTTCATACTGTTTCTTGAAAGCGTCACTGTTCTTGCTGCATTCCCTTTGCGTGTCCGGGAACTTGACAGAAGCCGCTTCAAGCTCTGAATAGAAGGAAGCTATCTTTTGGGGGAGTTCTTGGTTAGCCATATAGTTTCTCCATTATTGAGTGAAATTATTATCAGAGACTAGGTTACATGAATCATAATAATCATATACGGAATTATCCTCATGATTATGATTAGTGGAGCATTTATGGAAAGTGGAACCTACAATATCACGGTTTTTTCCTGAGCGACAATTAAAACAACTCATCCATAAGCCATTGCCTTTAGGAGCTGTATTCTCTATAAATCGGCACTCCAGTATTCTAGTGTACTTTTCATAAGATTCGTAACCCTCGTAAAGACGAAATCCCTTAGTATGTAGTGCCATACCAGCACCGCCTTTCACTTTGGCCGAACACTTTTCAAAGAGGCATCCTTGGAATCTTCTGACTTGCATGTAGTCAATGTACGCTCCACCGTAGTTGCCAGCAATGCATTGTGTAAATTCAGAATCCTTGGTGATCGAGACATCTGTCTTATCAATATTTCTAAAGAACAGAAAACCTGGTTCTTTGAGCTTGCTTTCATCCATCTTTCCATCGCCATGAAATGCTATAGCACCCCCGTTTGCGGCACTTTGGCATCCAATGAACTTGCTATCATAGATTTCGTAAACACAATCCCACATACTTAGTGCTCCTCCATCTCCAGAAGCGGTGCAATTCTCAAACAGGCAAGTGTCTATCAAGATGGCACAACCCTTTACCAGTAGAGCGCCCCCTTCCTCCTTGTTAGCGTTCTCTACGCCATAGCCGCAGGATATGAATTTAGATTTTTTGAGCGTGACGTTCATGCAATTAGTGAGGCTCATAGCGCGCTTATCAGTAAAGTTTTCAAAACTGACATTATCCAGCTCTATTTTGGATGCCTTTTCCGATACGATACCAACGTTATCAAAACGGCATTGGCTAACAGACAGAGATGATTTGATGCCAGAGTATATACCCTGCCCACCGGATAAACTGCAATTGCTCAAGGTCAGGGAGCTCTTTTCATCACAAATAATCTCGGCTTGATTAAGCTTCGAGCCAATAATCTTAAGCTTGGCGTCTTTTCCGATGGTGATACTGGTACCTTCCGCAAAGATAAGCTCTATATCTTTAAGCTCCCGCTCACCGGATATCCTTACCGGTTTGTGTATGAAATACTTGCCCTTCAGTTCGCGACCCTCTGCAAGCTCTTCCGCAAAGGAAAACTTCGCTTCGAACCAGGGGCTGGTGTATGCTTCGTGCAAGGCATAGAAGGGGAAGTCCTTCGGCACTTCTGCTATCATTTCGTGCAGCAAAGCCTCATCCTAGCTGAGGATAATCGTAGCCATTTTGAGGCAGAAGCTGACTTCTTTAAGGGTCAACTTCAGAGAATCAGCCAGGCTGCCCAGAAGTTCGGATTCCTTATCAGTAATCTCGCTATCAAGACGGCATAAAATAAGCGCATCAATGAAGAGCCAAAGTCCCAGGTTGTTCTGTTCTAAAACCTTAAGAGTATATTCGAGATTATCACCTATTCTGTCAATTCCGCTTATTATAGTTTTGTATTCAATCTCCTTGATGCCGTTACAGAGAGCTTGTAAATATCTTTTCTCCTTATCAGATACTTTTCTGTCTTCAAAAGCGATAGCAGCTAAAAGATACATATACATTTGTTTTGTATGCACATCAGCTTTTGATAAAGCATGATTATCGATCTGCCGCAGCTTGGGAATCAAGTTATCCATTTGTTCTTTTAGTGGTTGTTTACCTTTCATGTTCATTTCCTACCTGTTTTTTTGCTTTTCGGTTTTGCTTTGGAGACAGCCGAACTGTCTTTGTATTGGTCTTCATCCACACCAATTTGTTTCAAATACAGACTGTGGATGCGTGAAGGCTTAATAGGTTGTGGTCCCTTGAGATAGTCTTTCAACTTTAGGGGGCTTTTACTGATTATAGCGGCAGCGAGTTTGATTAATTCAGACACATCGATGTAGTGTATTTCCAGGCAATCTGCAAGCAGCCCTAAGAATTGTGATTCATGTTCCTTTATTGGACCATCAGAAGATGCGAGTAACAAAGAATCAAGGATAAGATATGGTGCTGCAGATTCTTTTTTAACACTGCGAATTGCAGTTTCCAGCCTGCTTACAGACAGTTTAGCGCATAAGGTTAGAAAAAAGTCAATTTGAGCTATTCCCAACGAGGAAGCAATGTATCTAAGGAACTTGATTTCGCGAGGGTCAATTTCATTGTCTGCTCCTGCCATAGCTGTGAGCAGCAGAAAATAGTCGTCCTTGAATGCAGATTCTCTATGCTTCAAGGGGTGGATACACTTAGCGAACTTTTCATGTACTGTTTCCATCGTCTCCATTAGTTTCCCGGGTTGAATTGCATTGTTAGTTTTGGTTTTTTTGGTTGGCATAGTTAAATCTCCAATTTGACATTTTTAACGGTTAGTGCTTTGTTCAATATGTCTGTAAAATTCGGAACCTTAGTTTTTGAATAAGCAAGGAAATCCTGATGTAGATCGTTCAAATGTTGATTGTTAATTTCTGAAAAATCCCACCTATTACTGGGGATCAATTCGATAGATTGATACCAGTTTAATGATGTTCCCTGTAAACATGGTTCATTAGACATGGTATGTAGAATCAGCTCATCAATACTGGAGCTCTTGATCCCCTTCTTTTTACAATACTCCCGCAACATGCTTCTTAAATCAAGGTTATCAGTCGACAACAACTCGATTTCATCCGGTTCCTGTAAATCGATCCCGGCAAGATCGCCGATTCCCTTGATTATGCCAAAGAACTCAGTCTGAGTATTAGTTAACTTTGCTTTCAGTTCCTGAATCTTGTTCCGATGGTTCCGGGCTTCCAACTCAATATCCTTTAAGCACCTTGCAGAGTCGTCGTCTTGATCTACAAAGACAGTGGTAACTTCTTTCACATTACGGAGTCTTCGTGTGGCTACATATAGTTCTTCAATATAATACTTATGGTATTCCTGAAATAGCCTTTTAAAATGCAAAGGGAAACTGCTATTCAGCTTGGGTGTATTCTTATCATTTAGCCAGTTTAGAATGGGATCAACCGGATATGGGCTATCATCAGCAGCGGAGAAGGGTATAACATAATCTGCTTTTATGCCGATTGAAAAAAGTCTTTCAGTTACCTCCTGACGAACATTTTCTACTTCTTCAGGATTTAACTTTTCCGCTTTGGATAGAACCATAAGAATTGGCTTATTGAGATTCAGCTTTTGTAGAAACTCGATGTCAGATTCTTTGAGGGTTCCGCTTTCCACATCCATAACCCAGATGACGAAGTCAGCAGTACTAAGTTGCTCCATTGCTACTGTCTCATCTGTTCTGTCAGAATAACTCTTGCTATCTGCCTTACTGTAGCCGGGGGTATCCAGGAGTGTGAGATGCTCAAAATTCAGCTTTGAGGATGAGATAAAAGCCCGCTTTATCAGATGTCGTATCTCTATCTTGTGTTTATCGATGAAATCATAGCTGATGCTTTTAAACTCATCTATGCTCATCCGGCCCCGAACATTGAAGATATTGATCACTCCAACTTCTTCATGGTGAGAATGAATGATAAATGTAGGCACAACCGTTGATGGGGCTGTTTTGGTCGGCAGCAGGTTGTCTCCGATGATGGTGTTCAGGAGCATTGATTTTCCCGAACTGAAGGCACCCCCGACACCGATAAGCTGTTTGGACTCAAAAGCAGGGAACAAGGTGAACTCTTCAAATCGTTCCAAAGACATTTGGAAGGCATCCACGATCTGAGAGCTGTTATCAGGAGATGCACTGTTTAGAATCGGCATCAGATTTTTAATCACAAATGCTTCCAAGTTAGCCACTGCTTTAGCGAGGGGACTATTTGAATCCTCCCGTATAGGGGATATGATCTTGCTGATCAGATTCAGTACTTGTTCTTTGTTATCAGGTGAGGTATCCATAACATCCTCTTACGGTTTCCAGGTCTTTTTGCCATTGGAGCTTCTGTTTTGCGAATTCATCTGCCTGGGCTTTGCGCTGTTCTTTAAGGTCTGCCAGAGCACCGACAAACTGTTCCAAATTGACATTCAAAGCCTGCTCTGTGTTCTTATTCATTTCCGAGATGCTTTCATCAATTTTCTGTTTGATTTGCTCGTGGAGATTTGAAACAACTTGGGGGATGATCTCACTACGCAGCCTTTGCTCAATCTGCCTCTTCTGATCCTCTTTGCTGGCAGCTTTTCCTTTGGATCCACCGAAGAGAGCTTTGAAAAGTGCCACTAAAGCCGCTAAAAATGGACCTATAACAGGGATGGATTTTAAGATATCTTCGATCACAACCGAGATATTGCTATTCTCCTGTTTCAGCACATTGGTTACACCTGTTTGTTCTGTCTTTGAGAATCCGCTGTTGCCGATTTGGACGTTGGCAACAATTCCCTCCAGTTTTGAGCCATATCCTTTCAATACAGGCAAAACGAACTGGTTATAGCCATCGATGAAAGCTCTGCGGCAAATATGGCCAACATGAGATTGGAGGTCACCCCCCGCCATTTGAGTATTGACAAGAGCATTTACATTACTTTCGAGAGCTTGCTGGATATGCGCAATCCATCTTGCACCGGCATTTTGAGCTTCCACTCTGCTTTTTTCAGATGCTCCGGCAATCTCGTGTTTAGCCGCCTCGATTTTGTTGACCAGTTCTCTTTCCTTGCGGTCAAGCTCGGTATCATCAAGCTCTGTGTTTTCGATTCTGGTGTTTATCGATCTTTCCAAGGTATTTAACAATGATCGGAACCGGCCATTGTAAGCGGTAGCCAATAGCTCTCCAGACCGGTTTTCAAGCTCATTTAAGACTCTTTTAAAGCCCTCAGTGTCGGGTATTCCGGCAGAGACTGTGTCAATTCCATCGGGCTTCCTGCCAAAGTACTGCAGTATTTGTTCTTGTACAGCTTCCTTAACCTGTTCCATATCGGTTGGATCTATCTTGTCTGACTTGGTGATCAGGCAATAGACTGGGACTGTGAAAGCTTGAAGTTCTTCCATAAAACGGATCAGATCTTCTCTCAACAGAATCTCAGGATCGATGATCAAAAGGTAGGCGGCACTTTTTGAGATGTAGTTATCAATGGCCATGGAGTGAACCCGCACCCCGGATTGTAAGCCGGGTAAATCCACGATAGCCAAATGAGGCAAGCTCTGCAAAGCGGGATTATTCAAGGCAACCCGGCAGATACTTTCCGGTTTTGCTGCGTATGTCCCTTCCCGGATTTGTTCAGCAGTAACTGAGCTTGACTTACCATCAGTAATGATCTCGAACTTATCCTGATTTGCCCAGAATATTTCAAAGGCAATATCCGTGCAGGGATCAATCTTCACCCTGAAAAGCTTTTGCTGGAGGAAGGCATTCAGTAATGAACTTTTACCGGAGCTATAAGCGCCAATCAGAGGCACGTAGGCTTGAAAGCTGCCTATTTCTTTTTGCCAGATACCAAGCTCCTCACTCGATACCTGATATTCTTTCGTGAGGGGGTTTAGAGTTGAGCAAAGCTCAAGGTACTCTGTCTGTTGGGCAGTGATTGTTTTCATTTGCTTCTCCTGTCTTTTATATATTTAAGTCTATGTCGTTTAAAAAGTTCAAATCCGGTTCTGGTTCCGGAGTCTGTTTATCGAGATCGATGCTTTTAATCATATCGTTTAGGTCCGGAACTGCCATGTGCCTGGCTCTGGTTAACTGCCAGAACTCGTAAGTCTCTACGATATCAGAGCCGACAGAGACCAATCGCTTATCGCTGTCAATGATTCTAAACACCCCGTTCAGATTGCTCTTCTGAAGTTGATATCCATCGGCATGGTCAACAATTTCCCAGAATAAGTCACCACCAAATCCTGATAAGGCAGTCTTCCATCCACCGCTTGTTGAAAGAAAGAAATCTTTGAGGTTAGAGGATAGGCTTTCCAAACTGATACTTTCATCTGGATAAGGATCGAGATTGGCGTTGATGTATGACTGAACATTGCTTCTCGCTACTTGGGGGTGCATTCCTGATCCAAGATAGGATGTAAGGTATCTGAAGATATCGCAGCCCTGAGTATAACCCTGATTAAAACAAGTTTGAATGAAATCCTGATCAAACTGTATCGCCGACATCATGCCACCCAACGGCATAACTGGCTTTATTTCAAGGAGGTTGGTATATGGATGCATACTCATCAGGTCATAAGGAGTCGCTGTGCCTTCTATGTTTACAACAATGATCAAATCAAGGTCATAGTCCTGTAAAGGGCGCACAGGGATGTTGTCAACGCATCCTCCGTCATAATAATGCATCCCCTCCAGTTTGACGGGAGGAAATACCAGGGGGATGGCAGAGCTCGCAAGCAAGGCATTCTTGCAATGAAAGAGATCGTCAATGGCATTAACCCGGAAGTATTTGGCTCTTTGCTCCATAAACTCATAGGCACATACATACAAAGACGGGTTGCTTTGTCTGTCATATGTGATATAACTACTTGCCAAAGTGATCAGTTCATCTATCCCTTGATTGGAAAACAAACCCAGGGACTTGTTTCTGCGGTACAAAGTTCCCATCAAGCTGCTTGCCACACCTATTGAAGCATCTGACATTGGCGCGAACAGGGGCATCCAGCCCATGAAAGTGTTGTTCGGTCTGAAGTATTCTGAATCTAACGGGAGTTCTGCCTTAGACCTGAAGAATTTGTCTTTTCCTACCTGGTGCATCCACATGTATTCAGCAGATTCGTAATCACTGTAGCAAAACATGAATCCGTTTAAGGAACCAACACTCGACCCAGATACGGCTCTGAC
>ERZ795031.3627-NODE-3627-length-13654-cov-8.061549_pt1 | contig 13654 bp, 12 predicted proteins | sample MGYA00375123_ERZ795031 | MGnify/ENA primary metagenome ERZ795031 (study PRJEB30166, sample SAMN05720159) | activated sludge metagenome | isolation source: anaerobic digester from wastewater treatment plant | place: USA | collected 2015-04-21 ... | reverse complement strand
CTAAAAATCTGTCAATAGCTTTTTGGGGATTGAGAATTAATGGAACGCAGAAAAAGGGAAAAAGGGGATGATCAGGATTTATGATTAATTGAGAACTGAGGAGTTATAGAACGCAGATGACACAGATAAAACTGATTTACACGGATTTGAAATAGAACGCAGATGACACGATGACAGGATTTACAGGATTTGATTTGTGAATACCAGGAATCTACATGCATGCTCACCAGCTGCAGTGCTCTCACCAGCCGGAACGGCTCTCACCAGCTCGAAGAGCTCACACGCGCAGCTCTCACATGCGCAGCATCTCACCTACGCAGTATCTCACCTACGCAGTATCTCACCTACGAAGTATCTCACCTACGAAGTATCTCACCTACGAAGTATCTCACCTACCGCAGGTATCTCACCTACCGCAGGTATCTCACCTACCGCAGGTATCTCACCTGGCGAAGCCATCTCACCCTTCTACACTTCCGCTTTTCTAAGAAACCCAAACCCCAAAAGCGTGAACGCGGCATTCGGCAGCCAGGCAGCCCAGATAGGTGGGATAACGCCATTATAGCCAAGGCTTTGGATCACTCTCACCACGATCAGGTAGGTGAAGCAGACCACCAGTCCCAGTAGGAAGATGAGGCCTCTGCCTTTGGAGCGGATGTTGGATGTGGCCACTGGGATGAAAAAGAAGATCACGATCAGGTTGGTGAGCGGGAACGCCAGTTTCATGTGGAGGTCCACTATTTCGCGATTGGCGTCTTCGCCCATTTTTTCCAGTCTGGCGATATAGTCGCGCAGTTCCATAAAGTTCAGCGCGATAGTCTTTTTGGTGATGCGGATGAAGTCGTCGGGCTCCACATCGAGCAAGTCTTTATCGGTGTTGGGATAATACTCCCAGCCCGTCTGTCTGCCACCAGAGAATCTTCGGATGCCGCAATCCATCAGCACCCAGTTTTTGCCATTCCAGGTGGCGGCGCTGGCAGTGAGGTGCTGGGTTACTTCCCGGGTTTTGGGGTCAAGCTTCACCAGATCGATCACCCGCAGAGTTTTCTGATAACCGTCAAAGAAGCCGAAGTAATAGAAATCGTTGTTCTTACCCTGATAATGCACCCGCGCCTTCAGCATCTTATCTTCCGGTTGCTCTCCTTTGATCTGCACGTTATACACATAGCTGCGTTTGGATTCCGCCCAGGGGAGGAGATATTCTCCAAACACGGCCACCCCGATGCTGATCAACAGACCGATGGCAAACAGTGGCAGCATGGCCCTCTTGATACTCACTCCCGCGGCCCGGATAGCGACGCTCTCGTTATGCTTGGAGAGCGAATTCATCATGAAAAGTCCCGTCAGAAGCACCGTTACCGGAGAGGTCAGCACCACCAGAAACGGCAGCCTGAGAAGGTAATAGGTTATTGCCAGTTGAGTGGTAGCGCCCGCTCTCATCAGTCTTGGGAGGTTGTCGATCACGTCGATGACGATAAAGACCACGGCGAATGAGAAGAAAATGATCAGATAAGTGCGCAGGAATTCACGGATGATGTAGCGGTCGAGTTTACGGATCATGGCTGCCTCAATGGATCAATTCATCCGGCGCGGAGCTTGGCTTGCTCTTGAGATGTGTGAGCCGCCAGGCCAGCAAGTTGAGGTTGATGAGGCTCTTTTCCTTGATCGAGGCCCAGATGAGCGCCAAAGCCAAAATCAGGAACACAATATTAGATATCCACATCGAAGTAAAGGGATTCATATATCCTTTATCGGCAAGGTTTTCACCACCGTTGAGAGCAACGTAATAGACGAGGAAGATGATGGATGAGACTGAGAACGCCATCCCGATTCCGCTGGAGCGGGTCATCAATCCCAGCGGGACACCGATCAGAATAAAGATGATGATGGCAAAGGAGAGGGCGAATTTCTTGTGAAACTCCACCTGCAGAGAGCGATTATCCTGGTTGAGCTCGCTCACTCTGTCCATCGCCATCTTGCGCATAATGCCCAATCTGCGGTACTCCACGTCCTCTTCATAGTTACGGGGACGGTTTTCCAGATTCTTGATCCTGGCATCCAGGGATGAGACCTCAGAGCGTTTTTGTTTGAGCTCGGCACCCTTTTCCTTCATGGAAGCGCGCAGCTGGCCATAGGTCATCTCGCGGTCGCTGCGATAGCCACTTTCACCGATGTCGAGTTCGTTGCCGAGGTTGCGGATGTTGACCACATAAGTCTGGAAGCGTCTGAGAGAGTATTTGGCGGGATCTTTTTCGCCCCGTTCGTGCATCTCGCCGTTGAAGAGAGTGAGCTGCAGGCTGTTACCTCTGTCCATCTGTTTCACGACTCCGCTCTCGGCGCTGATCAATCTGGGAAAGGTAGTCTGGCTGCGGTCGTAGATCAGGAGGTCACGCAAGATCTCACCCTCGTTGGCTTTCACAAACACGGTATAGTCCGTCACCTGATTGAATTCGCCGGCTTTGATGATCGTCATGGGTTTGTAGTAGGCGATTTTGATCATGAGGTTTTTGAGCTTGTGATTGGTCTCTGGCAAGAACCAGTGATTGAAATACACCATCAATCCTGTGAGCAGGATTGCCACCACGATGAGCGGCTTGATCATGGAATAAACGTTTACCCCGCTTGATTTTATGGCGATCGTCTCGCGATCCACCGTCATCCGGCCAAACGCCAGGATCGTGGCCACCAACACCGCCATGGGAATCGACAAAGCCAGCATATAGGGAAGCGACAGACCAAACAGCTCCAGGACTATTGAGGCTGCCAACTTCTTCTCTATTATAAGGTTAAGCAGATCTATGATGCGATCGATGAGCAGCACCATCGTGACCACCAGCAGCGAGATGAAAAAGGGCGCCACATGCTCTTTGAGGATGTATCTGGAGAGGATTTTCACCGCTTAGTGCTCCATCATATCCAGCGCCTCGTCTTCCGTGAGGATTTTGACGCCTTCGGTTTTCTGGGCTTTGGCCAGCTTGGAACCTGGTTTGGAGCCCACGATCAGATAATCCAGCTGCTTGCTCACGCTGCCGAGGATTTTTCCACCGTGGGAGACGATCATGGCTTCCATCTCTTTGCGGCCGTAGTTTTCCAGGCTGCCGGTGATCAGAAAGGTCTTTCCGTCCAAGGCATTTGATACCTGTGAACTCTGCCAGCTCATGTTGAGACCGATCGCCTCCAGCTCCTCCACCAGTCTACGATTTTCTTCGATGGAGAAAAAGGCGGTGATGGATTGCGCCACTCTGGGTCCCACATCCGGAATCGCGGTCAGATCATCAATATCGGCATTCATCAGAGCTTCAATACTGCCAAAATGAGCTGCCAGCGCGGTGGCCGTCACAGAGCCTACGTGTCTGATCCCCAGGGCAAAGATAACTCTGTCGAAAGATCTGTCTTTGGAGTTTTCGACCGCCGTTTTCAGATTGGCCGCGCTCTTGGCGCCGTAGCCCTCGAGTGATGCAAGTCTATCATAATCAAGCCGGTAGATACCTGTGATGTCTTTGATGAAGTCGTATTCCAGCAGTCTTTGCACCATCGCTTCACCCAGACCGGTGATGTCCAGTGCGTCTCTGGAGGCAAAATGCTCCACCCTTCTCTGCATCTGAGCGGGGCATATCGCGTTGGGGCAGTATGTGATAGCTCCGTCCTCATCCTTTGATAGCTGAGTCGCGCAGGCAGGGCAGTGGCTGGGGAACTCGATAGCAAGAGCCGTTTCTGAACGGTGGGCCGGAACTGCCTCGATTATTTTCGGGATGATCTCTCCAGACTTGATCAGGCGCACTCTGTCTCCCAGGTGCAGATCGAGCCGGCGGATCTCGTCCTCATTGTGCAAAGTTGCGCGGGAAACGGTGCTGCCGGAGATATATACCGGCTCCATGATGGCAACGGGAGTGACGGCACCGGTGCGGCCAACTTGGAATTGCACTTCCAGCAGAGTGGTTTCCTTGATTTCGGGCTTAAACTTATACGCTATAGCCCACTTGGGGCTTTTGGCCGTGAAGCCGAGGCGTTTCTGGATAACGAAATCGTCGATCTTGATCACCACTCCGTCGATCTCGAAGGGTAGATCATAGCGCTTGCTTTCCCACTCTCCGCAAAAATCCTCGATTTCTGAAAAGGAGACAGCCGTCCGGGAGGCATCCGAAACCGGAAATCCCTGGCCGTGAAGCCATTCCAGCAGGCCAGATTGCGTTGACGCGGGCAGGGGATCGGCATAGCCATAGCTGTAAAACAGGGCCTGCAGTTTGCGCTTACGCACGGCCTGGCTGTCTTTTAGCTTGATAGATCCCGCCGCGGCGTTGCGGGGATTGGCAAAGGTCTTTTCTTCGTTGGCCGCCCTGGCTTCGTTGAGGGCAATGAACTCCGCCACAGGCATATAGATCTCGCCGCGGATTTCTATGGAGCCTTGGAACTCAATCCTGTCAGGAATGCTTTCTATCGTTTTAACGTTTACGGTGACGTCTTCTCCGGTGATGCCGTCACCTCTTGTACTGGCATATTGAAGTTGACCGTTTTGATAATAGAGGTTGATGCTAAATCCGTCGATCTTGAGCTCCAGATCGCAGACCGGAGGCGCGCCAAGTTCCTGGCTGAGTTTATGATACCAGTCTCTGGCTTCCTCGATGGAGTAGGCGTTGTCGAGGCTGTACATCCTCTGTTTATGAGGGATTGTCCCGCTGCCTTGTTTCAGATCGTTGCCCACCCTCTGAGTGGGTGAATCCTCTGGGGGAGTTTCGTTTAGCTCCGCTTCCAGCGCTTTGAGACGTCTGGCCATCTGGTCGTATTCATAATCGCTGATGGAGGGATTGGCAAACTGGTAATAGAGGACGTCGTGACGCTCTATTTCGGCTTTCAGCCTGCTGATCTCAGATATCAGAGCATCTTTGTTCATAGCTGATAAAATTCCGGACGGCGATCGGCAAAAGCGTCATTGCGATCTGTAACTTTCTTGGAGGCAGCCAGATCGGGATTGATCTCGCAGGTAGAGACACCGCTGCCGGTGGTCTCCATTCGGACCAGAATCTCGCCTTTGGTGCTCAGGATTTGGCTGGCGCCGGTGAAGGTCTCTTCCAGATCGCCGTTGCGTTCTGTGCCCACCCGGTTTGCGGTGATGCTGAAGACGCGGTTTTCCAGGCTGCGGGTGATCATCGCTTGCTGGCACCAGGGCAATACGAGATTGGAGGGATGGCAAATGATCCGCGCGCCTTTCAGAGAGAGGGTTCGGGCCGCTTCCGGGAACTGCCAGTCGAAACAGATCATCATGCCTATGGGGACCTCGTGCTTGGCTTTATGAACCTCAAAACCGGTATCACCGGGGGTGAAAAACAGCTTTTCCCGGTTGAAGAGATGCGTCTTGCGATACACATGCCAGCTCCCGTCTGGATTGATCAGGGCTGAGGAGTTGTAGAAACAGCCATTGGTATGTTCCGCGAAGCCGTATACGAGGCTGAAATCCCTGGTAATGGAGATATCTCTAAGTGCTTGGAAACAAGCTCCATCGGGGATAGACTCGCTCACTTTGGCCACTTCCTCCCGGCTGGCGAACACGTATCCGCTCAAAGCCAGCTCCGGAAGCACCACAAGGTCCGTCTCCAGTCCTCTCAGCATGTCAAGCAGCTTTTCTAGATTTGCCTGCGGCTCCAGAAGTCTGGGCTCATACTGCAGCACCGCAACCCGGTATCGCATCTCTCTTCTCCTCATATAATTATCTGTATCATACGTAATATGTAGCACTGGCTTTAGCCGGTCGTTGTGCCAGTCTTCAGCTGGCACCCCACGCGACCATCCTGGATGTAACAACTGGATGCCATACAAGCAAATAGACATCACATCACGCACCGACTAAAGTCAGTGCTACGGCCGGCTAAAGCCAGCGTTACAATCGGCTAAAGCCAGCGTTACAATCGGCTAAAGCCAGCGTTACTTTTACCACTCTCATAGAGGGGGCAGAATGGTCAAGTGCTTTGTTGTCTCAGCGCCTGTAAGCTTACTCGGGAGTCTTATGCCTCTGCTGATCTGACCTCACACCTCCCGTAGGACGTTCGGGAAGTGCACGCTCAGTTCAGAAGGGTTACGGGCATCACAACACATACAGGAATATGGCGCGGCATATCCCTAATCTATTTCAGGGATGGAAGATATCCATTATCTGCAGAACTTCCCGGATCGGTCCGAAACTCATGCGGTGCGCTTCACAGGGACCATGTTGCCGGAGCGCTTTCAGATGAGCGGTGGTACCGTAGCCTTTATGGCGATCAAAGCCATAAAAGGGGTTTTGGGGATGGAGTTCGATCATCAAGCGGTCACGAGTCACTTTGGCAAGGATGGAAGCGGCCGCAATGCAGGCATGAAGAGCGTCTCCATCCACCACCGTCTGCTGAACAAGCTGTGGATGACGGGACTGGCAGTGTTTGAAGGGAAGCTGGTTTCCGTCTATGAGGCAGAGACACTGCCCGCAAGCGATGCCGTCGATCGCCTGCCTCATACCTTCCATAGTAGCCTGGAGGATATTATGCGCATCAATATAAGCGGGAGAGATATTTATGATCTTGAAAGCCATAGCGTTAGCAAGAATCTTGTCGTAGAGCTGATCCCGCCGTTTGGCACTTACAAGCTTGCTGTCATTGAGGCCTTCGATTTGCTCCCCATAGTTCAAGATCACCGCCGCGCATACCACCGGACCTGCCAGAGCACCTCTTCCCGCTTCATCGACTCCCATAAGGAGAGGATGATCTGTGAGGAGTGCGAGGTCTCTGTTGTAGAGCTCGCTCATAGGGGACGTCTGAGCATGTAAAAGAGCCGCGAGTATTGCTCGTCGAGGTTCTGATGCCTTTTGCTGAGAAGATTGGAGCGCGTATCGGGATTGAAGATACCCAGAAGCTCCATCTGGCTGGACGCGATCACGGAAAGAATCTCCCGGTGGCGGTAAACCCTCTGAGTATGATGCTCTTCGCTCATTACAAAGCCCAGATGACGCTTGCGGTAGAGTGTCAGGGAAGATTTTTGGCGCATTCCCAGTTCGTCGAAGCTGGCGTGATGGACGATCAGGGCGTTACCGAAACGGTGGTGCTGAACCAGATCGTCGAAGTTTTCACGGCTGTTCTGCAGGGTGGAGATATCGAAAACGAACAGAGCGCCAGGCTTGAGGGCTGCTCTGACGTGTGTGAGGGTGGCTTTCAGCTCTGCAATATCGAGCAGGTAATTGACGCTGTCGAAAAGGCACAAAACCAGATCATAGCAGTCCCGGTGGGGCAGAGGCGTATCCAGTGACGCTCTGAAGAGATGGGGTTTGAAACACTTGCGGGCCGCTTCCCTCAACATAAAGGGCGAAAGATCGCAGGCATCCACTTCCATGCCCTTAAATACAAGCTGCTCAGCGATATTGGCGGTCCCGCAGGCTAGTTCCAACGCCCTCACCAGGGGGCCAGCGTAAAACCTCCGCGCCCAGGAAAGGATCATAGTCAGCCAGGCGGAGTAATCCACATGGGCCATGTAGCGGTCATAGAATTCCGCGAAAAAGGAGTAAGATCCGTGAATTTTATCATAGTTTCGCCGCAGGGCTTCCAGACTGATTTGCTGAGATTCCGAGAGCGCCTGGCATAACGCCATCAGCTGTCGATAAGCCCTCAGATAGGCTTCCGCGCTATCATCCAACCTCAGATCGAGGAGATTGCCTTCCGCTGTGATCAAGATATGCCAGAGGTCTTCGGGAGAGTCGATAAACAGTGCTTGCCGCAGTTCCGGAGAGCGCGTCACGAGGATGTCTGTTTTTGCCTGACTGGCGATGCCGGTTGACAGCTCTGGCCAAACCTGCAAGGGCTCTATCCCTTTGAGATTCAGACGTTCCGAGTCCAGACAGTAAAAGCGGTAGCCTACACAGAACTCACGGGCTTGCTTAAAGAGGCTCGGATCGCGGCCCAGTTCTATGCAGCTAAGAGCGTTACTACTCCATAGTTGGAGAGATTCGCGGGCAAGATTGCCAGCGGAAGAGGAACATACTACCTGGACCTGATGCTCAGGTTTAGGCTTATCTATGATGATTTCCAGCCACTTATGCTTCAGCTCAATGTCTTTGCGGGCTTCGGGAGGACACAAGAATCGTAACCTGACGCCTTCCGGAGGGTCGAAAAAGCTCAGCAGTTCAGCCAGGAGCTTCGCTTCCGAAGCAGTGGATGCCGTCAGATCAATCCTGGGCAAAGTGCTCTACCTCAGATACTTACCTTGTCGCTGCTGCCGGGTTTGCGGATTGGGATGCCTTCCGCGCAAAGGGGACAGTCGGATGGCTCCCAACTGGGGATATCGAGCTGCAGCAGACTCACGAAGGGGAGGCCGAAATCCACTTTGCCACTGCCTCTATCGACGAGGGCGGCCACCACGCTCACTTCCACACCGCGGGCGTTGAGGCAGGCGATTACTTCTTTGACGCTGCCTCCCGTGGTGACGATGTCTTCAATCACGGCAGCATGTTTAACGCCGCTGAGGTCAAAACCGCTACGGATGCTCATCATCCCATCCTGGCGCTGGCAAAACACGAAGCTTTTATCCAGCAGGGAGGCCACTTCAAAGGCCAGAGCGATGCCGCCATAAGCGGGGCCCACTACACAGTCAAACTCATGTTCAGAAATCAGTTCCGCCAGTTTGGAGCATAGCAGTTTGGCCACGGCGGGATTCTGGAGCAGACGGATCTTTTCCACATAGAGGTTGCTGTGGCGTCCTGAAGTGAGCTGAAAATGCCCTTCCAGGATAGCGCCTTCACTCTTGAGCATGTTCTCGGTTTCGTTTTCGGAGACGGAGCCAGCCAGAATCTCGAGAGCGGCGGCCTCCTGGCTTTCCGGCACCTGCAGCTCCAGATTGAGCTTGGAGCTTGCCAAACCGGGCGCCATGGACATCATGCGTTCATTGAGCAAGCTGGCGTCGATTCCGTTGTCGATCAACAGTGATTTGGCCAGTTCGGCTTCAAAAATATCTTCAAATCTAACTATGGTCTTGTAGTTATCCATAATAATCTCCGGCGTTACATTAAGTATGTTGGTTTATCTATTTACAGGATTCACATATTGGCGGTGCTGGCCAGCGTCACCAAGGCCATAATCGCCTCAAAGATCACGCCGTAATCGGGATCAGAGTATTCGATCACGCGTCCATCCAGACGTTTCACGTGGGGCATCAGACAAGCCTGATCGGTCATGGCGGTGGAGTGGAACTCGATTTTGAGGGTGATGGGAGCATCAAATCTATACAGAGGAAGCTCAGCTTTTGGGGTCACAAGCGCTTGATTGACAGCTGTTTGAACATATTCTGCCACCTTCAGGGATGAAAAACTGCGGGCCGCGAATTTGGCCACGGCGGTTTTGGTGGGTACGTATTGAATCCACGGCAGGGCGGCTTTGCTGTGCAGTTCAGCCTGCAAGGTGGTGTCGCCGCTTACCAGAGCGACAGGAACTCCCATGTAGCCAGCATAGGCCGCATTGATGAGAGCTTCGTTCATGGCCTGGCCGTTGATGAAGATCTTGTGGATGCGGCTGTTGGAGTAGGTGTGGTCCATGTTGCCGCGCAATGCACCCGTTCCGGCATGATAGCCCAGGAGCCATACCTGGTCAAAACCACGTTCCAAAGCCGGCATCATATATAAAGGACGCGGCGAGCCGGAAATCAGCGATATACGTGGATCGAGGGCTGTGATGTCGTAATCGAGGTTGTCTCCGGCGCTGTGGGAATCTGCGATGCGAATCTCTTCCAGGCTTGCGGAAGCTGGGTGACTGAGGATAGTCTCCAGCACGTTCTGCACATGAGCGCGGAAGTATCTTTTCACGGCGGAGCGGTCTGTCTTTTCATGTTCCCAACTGAAGGTGCCGGGCATTCCTTCCATGTCCAGTGACAGATAAAGCTTCATATATCATCCTTTAGCGCTCTCGCGATCCTTGCCGCCAGACGCGCGTTGTTTTCCAGGAGGGCCAGATTGGCTCTTATGGATGCACCTTCTGTGGCACGCGCCAGGTAGTCAAGCAGAAAAGGCGTGAGGGCCTTTCCATGGGCTCCGGCCTGGGCGGCGGCTTCGATAGCGGTGTCGATATAGGGATCGATGTCAGAGGATGGAATGCTGTGTTCCGCTGGAATGGGATTGGCGATCAGCATGCCGCTTGAGCTGGTTTGTAAAGCTTTATGAAAGCGCCAGGCTCGCACGATCTGATCGATGCTGTCACAACGGTCGATGGGATAAGGGCTTGTGGCTGTGTAGAATAGGGGAAAGGAGCCCGTCTGCCATCCCAGGATGGGAACTGCCAGGGTCTCCAGCTTTTCCAGAGTGGCTGGAACGTCCAGAATCGCCTTGCAGCCTGCCGAAACCACCATTACAGGAATACTGGAAAGCGCTTCCAGGTCCATGGAAATATCCATGCTCTGTTGCCAGCCGCGATGCACGCCTCCGATTCCACCAGTGGCAAATACTTCAATGCCAGCCAGTTGAGCAAGCAGCATAGTGGCTGAGACGGTGGTCCCTCCGTTAACTCCACGGGCAAAGGCGAGTGGGAGCTCCCTGGACCCAAGCTTCATAAATGCGCTTTGGGTCAGGCTTAGTGTGGCTTTGATTTCGTCTAACAGCTTGGGGCCGATACCGATATGGGCTTTTCCCTCCCACACGATGATGGTGGCGGGAACGGCTCCCAAATCCGTGATAATGGCTTCCATGCGCTGCAGGAGCGAGAAATTCTGGGGGTAGGGGAGACCGTGAGTGATGACGGTGGATTCCAAAGCCACAATGGGCTGATTGCTCTCAAGGGCCTGTGAGACGGCTTCAGAACAGGATAGAGGAATGCCGGGATGCGTTTTCATAGAACCGATACCTAGGGGGAGAAAAAATTAATGGGATCAATCATTCTTCAAACCACCTGAGGAAGGATTGATCCCAGGGAAACTCACCGGGAGCTTGCTATGGCGTCTTCGGTAGTTTCTGAGGGCGGAAGCACTAGCACTTCCACCGCGAGTACGCCGGCCTGGATCATGTCGATCTCTTTGGCCGCCGCGTAGGAGAGATCCACATCTCTGCCACGGGTGAAGGGACCGCGGTCGTTAACGCGCACGGTCACGGATTTACCATTTTTGGGATTGGTAACTTTCAGGATGGTTTGAAAGGGGAGGGTTTTGTGGGCACAGGTGAGGGCGTATTGGTCGAAACGCTCGCCGCTCGCGGTTTTACGTCCATGGAATTTTCCGGAATAATAGGAGGCTACCATGCGTTCGCCAGGTGGATTTCCTGGGGGTTCCTGGGTGTGCAGGGAATCGATAACCAGGGCACTGTGGTCCTGGATGATCTCATCGCTGCCCAGACCGGCCACGCTTTCAGCTATTACTGGTGCTATAAAGAGCATATGTAATCCTAAAATCGTGGCGATCCACTTCTTGATTTGATTACTCATAATGTTTTTCCGTTTTGTTTTGCTTAGGTCTGAGCCCCTTATTTTTCAGAGGGGAGATGCTGTCAAGAAAAAAAAGCTCGAAAAGCGTTTAAGATATTGCGGGATAGAGGGATGCGCTTGCGCTCAGAGAGGAGCTTCCGAGGGGGCCACTTCCGGACGAGGAAGATTAACTGACTACTCCGCATGGAGATAGTTGTGACTGATATAGCGACTGTTTCATCATCTGGAGGGTTTTGGTGAAGGATATGGCTGTTGACAAACGTCAACGCCTCGCCAGGGCCTCATAGCCCAAATGCCCTCCGGGAAAGCGTTTAAGCCTGATCGGGGGTCTGGGATCTCCAGGCTGATTATTTTGGAATTGGCTTCATCAGGGAGGCTTTTTCGGCCAGGCGAATAAATTCCGCCCGGTAGCCGTTGGGATCCTCGCCTTTGCTGCTTTTGGCGAGGCTCATCACCAGGTCCCAATCCGCCATGCCTTGATTGGGATTCTCCTGCAACAGCATGGAATAGACTGCCACGGCAGCAGCCCAGCGGAAGTTTTGGCTGCTTTCCTGCCAGGGGAGTGACTTATTTGGCAGAGGCTGGTCCAGCGGGATGCTTTCATCGCCGTCGGGCAGCTTGTAGCGCAGTTTCACAAACAGCATCTCTGCGGTGCTGGCGTCTGCAGGGACGGCTGGTTTGGCGTAGCGGAGCGAGTCAATATCCGGCAGGTTTTCTCCACTCTCCAGCGTGATGATCTCATAGAGCGCTGTAACGCTATGTCCCGCGCCCATTTCACCTGCATCCTTGGTGTCGTCTTTAAAATCTTCCGCCTGCAGCATGCGGTTTTCGTAACCGATCAGGCGATAGGCACCCACCACGGCGGGATTGAATTCCACCTGGATTTTCACGTCTTTGGCGATGGTGAGCAAGGTGCCGCTCATTTCGTTCACCAGCACCTTTTTGGCCTCGAGGATGTCGTCGATATAGGCATAGTTGCCGTTGCCCTGATTGGCGATCTGCTCCATGCGGTTGTCTTTATAGTTTCCCATGCCGTAGCCCAGGATGCTGATAAAGATGCCGGAATCCCGCTGTTTTTTTGCATAGTCCACCAGCTCGGCGGTGCTGGAGATTCCCACGTTGAAGTCGCCGTCGCTGCAGAGGATTACACGGTTGTTACCTTCTTTGATGAGGTTATCCGCGGCGGTTTTATAGGCCAGCTGGATACCTTCTCCCCCGGCAGTGGAACCACCCGCTTCCAGATCGTATAAGGCCTTCTTGATCTTATCTTTATGCATTCCTGAGGTGGGCGGCAACACCAATCCCGCCGCCCCGGCATAGACCACGATCGACACATAGTCGTTTTCTCTGAGCTGATCTGTGAGCATGCTGAGCGAGCTTTGCACCAGCGGCAGTTTGTTGGGCTCGTCCATAGAGCCGGAGACGTCGATCAGAAACACCAGATTGGAGCTGGGAAGGTCTTTGGTTTCCAGTTCCATGCCTTTGAGGCCGATGTGAACAAGCTGGTGCTGGTCGTTCCAGGGGCAGCTGGCGAGCTCGGTGTAAACGGAGAAGGGATGTTTGCCATCCGGTTTGGGGTAATCGTAGCTGAAGTAGTTGATCAGTTCCTCGCTGCGGATAGCGTTGGCAGGAGGCAGCTCGTTGTCGTTCAGAAACTTACGGACGATGCTGTAGCCTCCGGTGTCGACATCGATGGAAAAGGTGGAGAGCGGCTGCAGGTCAGCCCTCTGAAAGCGGTTGGGCTCGATGGCGGCAAATTCGTCGGTATTCATTTCCGGCATGGGAGCTTCCATGGCCACGATAGGTATGTAATTCTCATAGGCTGTGGCAGTTTCGCCTCCCACATAAAAATCAAGCTCCGGACGTTGTTTCTTTCCCCGCCAGGTTGAACATCCCGCCGCCAGTAAGGCGATCACGAGCAGTCCGATTACACAAATATTCTTCATCTGATCCTCCATGTATATATAAGGATGGGGCCCAATCCCACGCTGTCGAGGTTTCGGATCGGGCAGTGTGAATATAGACAGATTAACAATCCCCGCCTGGTAGTCAAGTTATATTTCATCTCCAATAACGGCATTCATCATTACGCGCAGGATACTGCCGCTCTCAAAGCTGACTGCGACGGAGCGGACAAGAAAAGGTTTGACAAAAAAAGGGGCTGTCAGGCTTTATGAAATCAGTAAAAAAATACGAATGGAAAGGAGCGCAACCATGCCCAAAATGACGGTTGACCCCAA
>ERZ795031.3625-NODE-3625-length-13660-cov-4.419552_pt1 | contig 13660 bp, 14 predicted proteins | sample MGYA00375123_ERZ795031 | MGnify/ENA primary metagenome ERZ795031 (study PRJEB30166, sample SAMN05720159) | activated sludge metagenome | isolation source: anaerobic digester from wastewater treatment plant | place: USA | collected 2015-04-21 ... | reverse complement strand
ACAGGTTTAGAATATATCAATTCCATTGTCCCAAGGCGTTTCTCCTCTGCAAACATCCTCATTGTTACAGCCGGAACAAGGAAAAGAAATATCCAGGGAGCAAGAAAAAAAAGTGTATCAAGACCTGCATATCCGCTGTCGAGTATATTCCACTGACCCGGAAAGACCCACATGAAGAGGCTGTTGACAAGCAGGAATACGACTATGACTATATAGCCTGTAAGACTGCTGAAGAATCCGTTTATCTCTTTAATGAAAATAGCAAACATAACTAAAGCTGATAGACAAAAATAAACAAATTAGCTTGACAGATCATTCTTTAACTTCATTGTTTATATCTGAAACAATCACACCTTCATAATAGAAGTTTATTATCTGTCTGAAGTCAAAACCTTTTTCCGCCATTACCATCGCACCTTCCTGGCAAAGTCCTGCACCATGCCCGTAACCTTTTCCATCAAAATATACCGAATCGCCTTCAACTTTCAGCGAAAAAAATGTTGAACGAAGGCCCAGATCGTCCCTGATCTTGTACAGAGGTATTGAAAAATCACCACTTGCATACTCATACTTACGCGTCGTTTGTGTAAAGTTCATCTTTGAAGTTTCCCCGGATGTGGTTAAATAGCCGTAATTCTTCAGATATGCCAGCCACTCATTTATGCCAAGAGTCTTCTTCCACTTTGCATTTCGCGAATTAACACACCAGGGATCAACTACTTTTTTCAGGTAGGGTTGAGCAGTAAGCCAGACATTCTCAGATGAAGCGGTCTCTCCCCCACAACAGGAATGAAAAGCGGAAATTATAAGTGAACTGTCTTTGTCAAGTATCACAAGGCCTTCAGTGTCCTTAACTGCCCTGATAATAAGCGAATCGTTTGTTATTCCACTAAAAGCCTGACAATGAACATGATCGCACAGATTATAATTATCATCAGAATGTTTATTGAAATACTTATACATATATGTCCTTGCAATAATTGCCTGTGTCTTAAGATATTCCATATTCCTTCCGTATCCGCCCTCAGCCCTTACAACACCTGCCAGATAGGAATCAATATCAGAAATATTTATAAAGACTATTGTGCCAAGGTCGGGAAAGCACTTTAAATCTCCTTTATAGTATTGACGCACAGGATTTTCTGAATTAATCCTCAGCGAAAAAGAAGCAAGCGTATCCTTCGGAGCTAAATGAACGGAATCGCAAATAAATGCAGGATCCATGCCTGTCTTAACAACAAGACCGGTATTATATTTAGAAATAATTACCGACTCTCCCGAATGTATCATTGTGGTTTTACGATCGGGAATTATCAAGAAATATTCGCTTTCGGTAACTGAGAACAGAGCAGATGCAGGAGCCGAATCAGCAAAAATCCTTATCCTCACCTGAGCCTCCAGGGCTGTGCTGTAAAGAGAAAGTAAACAAAAAACAATGAACCTGAACTTAGTTATAATACTGTTCATCATTCTGTCTGTTTATCTCCGGTCCTGTTCTTTAATGCATTTATCATTTCAAGTGCTATCCTGTCTGAAGCGCCAGCCGGTCCCAGCTTTGTTCTTATAACGCTGTAATCACTGAGCATTTGATTTCTTCCGGCCCCGCCAGGCAAGATATCCCTTGTTTCCCGCAAAAGATTCCTGCTTGTAAGTGAATAACCCAGGAGTTCCTTTACTGCTTCTTTATCCAATAAAAGATTAACAAGTGATACATATTTTACTTTTATCATTATCCAGGCAATGAGCATTGAAAGGAAATCGCCCTTGTAACATACAACCTGCGGGATATTGAACAGTGCTGTCTCAAGAGTGGCTGTGCCGGATGCTACCAGTGCTGCATCAGCAACTTTTAGTATCTCATAAGTCTTATCCTTTACAATTTTGACAGGCTTATCACCAATTATGATCTTATACAAATCGTCCGGCAGGTTTCCGACCCCGGCAATAACGAACTGGTATCCGGGCAAATCATCAGTAATGCTAATCATCTTGGGTAATATTGCTCTAACCTCATGTTTTCTGCTTCCTGCAAGAAGAGCTATCAACGGTTTTTCAGGAAGGGCAAGCGATTTCAGTATTTCGCTTTTTTCCGGAAGCGAGTCAAATCTTCTTTCAGTCTCATCAACGAGAGGATTGCCATAATATTCGACCTGGATACCATGTTTATTGTAAAAATCTTTCTCAAAAGGAAAGATAATGAACATTCTGTCAATTGATTTTTTGATCTTCTTTATTCTGTATTCTCCCCAGGCCCAGAATTTAGGTGATATATAATAAAAGATCTTAATTCCCTGATCCAGATCTTTTATCATTTTCGCCAGGCGAAGATTAAAGCCCGGAAAATCAATAAGTATTACTACATCAGGCCTGAAAGAGATTATCTGATCGCGGCAAAGAGACAGGTTCCTGATAAATGTCCCGAGGTTTTTCACAACAGCAGTAATGCCCATAATTGCAGTTTTCTTATAGTGCATCAATAGCCTTGCGCCTGCTTCCTGCATAAGATCACCTCCCCAGCATGCAATAACAGCTTCATTATCACGCTTTAGAAGAGCTTTGACAAGGTTTGAACCATGAAGGTCTCCGGATTGTTCACCTGCAACAATAAAATACTTCATAATAAAAAATATACTGCAAAGACAATTATTGCCCAGAAAATCGTTACCCCGAGCACACCTTTTGCAGCACGGAGCATATCAAGCTGATTGAATATAAGAAATATAACTATGTTGGGAAATACGCAAAGAGACATGATATGGCTTTCAACTCCGGCCCCGGCGACCCTTTCAAACCACCCCTTGGCAGTCAGATCCCCTTTTGCAAATAAAAATAAGATAACGATAATTATACAAGGCAATAAAAAACCGCTTAGCACCCCGGTAAAGACTTTATCGTATTTTTCCAGAATCTTCGTCACTTAAATCTTTGCTTAAATCTATCAATATACCCGTGAGCAGTCATGTCAACAGTAATAGGGACCACAGATACATAATTATTAGCCAAGGCCCATTCATCAGTATCTGTGGCATCGGGTTCCTTATTATTGAAATATCCTGTCAGCCAGTAGTATGTTTTACCCATAGGATCTTTTCGTTTTTCAAACTCTTCCTGCCAGTTGCCTTTTGACTGGCGACATATCTTAATTCCTCTTAACTGGTCTTTCGAAACAGACGGAATATTAACATTCAGGCACACACCTTCCGGAAGAGCTTCGTTTATCAGGTTTTCAATTATTTTTCTTATCGGATCAATACATGCACTGAAATCAGCTGTAGGAGAATAACTATTCAGGGAAAAACCGACTGAGCATACCCCATAAAGACAACCTTCCAGGACTGCTGCCATTGTTCCTGAATAGAGGATACTCACTGAAGCATTTGAACCATGGTTGATGCCTGAGATCACAAAATCAGGTTTCCTTTCTAGTAATTGATTGACTGCCAATTTTATGCTGTCTGTTGGTGTTCCGTTGCATACATATATCCGGTGTTTGTCATTCTCTTCCAGTAGTTTTACCCTCAGGGGAGTTTTCACGGTAAGCGCCTGTGACATTCCGGAACGACTCTCCATTGTAGAAATAACAACTACTTTCCCAAACTCCTCCATTGTCTCAAAAAGAGTTCTTAATCCTGCAGCATATAAACCATCATCATTGGTTACAAGTATTAGCCTGTCTTCTTTACTAACAATCATAGATAGTTTTTTTATCAGCAAATATAAAGAAATAGAGCAACTGGAATAATAAGCGGTTGGAGAAAATATCAACCACCCGATCTTAAGGAGATGCTAGTGAATTAGTTGAACTCTTAACTACTTATTAATATATGTGTTTAAATTATGAAATGCAGGCACTCATCTCCAAACTTGCACCAAATTTCTTACTTTTGCATTCTGTTAGGAAATTAGAAAACGAAAGACGAAAGACGAAAGACCGAAAAGCAGATGGCAGATATGTTTCTTACTTCGGAATGCGGACTTACGGCTTCTGATCCTTCTGCATTTACAACTAATTAAGGAATAATGAAGATCTCATACAACTGGCTTAAAGATTACCTCGATTTTGATATTGCTCCTGAAAGGCTTTCTGTTATTCTCACTCAGCTTGGGCTGGAAGTGGAAGACATGGAAAAATGGGAATCCGTTAAGGGCGGATTGAAAGGAGTTGTAATAGGGGAAGTCCTGACCTGTCAGAAACACCCTAATGCTGATAAATTATCTGTTACAACTGTCAACATCGGTAAAAACGAAGCGCTCCAGATAGTTTGCGGAGCTCCAAATGTTGCTGCAGGGCAAAAAGTGCCTGTCGCTACACTTGGAACAATGCTATTTAAAGGAAATGAGAGCTTCGAGATTAAAAAAGCCACCATTAGGGGAATAGCTTCCGAGGGGATGATCTGTGCAGAAGATGAACTTGGACTGGGAACATTGCATGAAGGCATAATGGTCCTTGATCCGAATGCAAAACCAGGCACTCCCGCATCTGAGTATTTTAATGTTACAACCGATTATGTATTCCAGATAGGCCTTACACCCAACAGAATAGACAGCGGGTCTCACTTTGGCGCTGCAAGAGATCTGGCAGCTTATCTTAACATAAACGAAGGAAAAAATGTAAAGGCAATCCGCCCTTCGGTTGATCCATTCGAACCGGATAATAATTCAAATCCTTGCGAAGTTATAATCGAGAATAAAAAGGATTGTCTGAGGTATTCAGGCATTACAATAAGTGGTGTTAAAATTGCAGAATCTCCCGAATGGTTAAAGAAAAAACTGTCTGCAATAGGATTACATCCGATAAATAATGTTGTTGACATTACAAACTATGTGCAGTATGAAATTGGTCAGCCTCTTCATGCTTTCGATGCCGACAAAATAGAGGGCCGGAAAGTGATTATCAGGAATCTTCCTGATAACTCAAAGTTCACTACACTTGATGGAGTTGAAAGAAAACTCTCTTCCAAAGACCTGATGATCTGTAATGTTAAAGAAGGAATGTGTATTGCGGGTGTTTTCGGAGGCATCGAATCAGGTGTAACTGATGCAACAACAAACATCTTTCTCGAAAGTGCATGTTTCAATCCTGTATCAATAAGAAAAACAGCCAGGAGACATAATTTAAACACCGATGCTTCATTCCGTTTTGAAAGAGGCTCCGATCCTGAAATAACAACATGGGCTCTTAAAAGGGCAATTTTACTTATCAAAGAAATTGCAGGAGGAAAGATATCCTCTGATCTGGTCGATGTGTACCCTGAGAAATTAATAAGGGAGAATATCGAAGTATCTTTTAAGAATATAGACAGGTTAATCGGAAAACAAATTGACCGGGATGTAATAAAGAGAATACTCAGCCTGCTTGATATGATAATCCTCCGGGAAAGCGAAGAAACTCTTACTGTTGAAATCCCTCTCTACAGGGTTGATGTGCATCGTGAAGCCGATGTTATTGAAGAGATACTAAGGATATATGGCTATAATAATGTCGAGATAGATGAACATGTTAATTCGATTCTTTTCTACTCCAATAAGCCTGACAAGGAGAAGGTAGCAAATATTATTTCAGATATGCTCGTGTCTAACGGATTCTATGAAATAATGTGTAACTCCCTGAATCCTGCAGATTTCTACAAAAACGGAGATTTTTTCGCTGATCAGCTTGTTATTCTGGCAAACCCCCTTAGCTCTGATCTCAATGCAATGAGGCAGTCGCTGCTTTTCGGGGGACTGACATCAGTTGCATGGAACATAAACAGGCAGAATCTAAACCTTAAATTGTTTGAACTCGGGAATTGTTATTTTAAAACAAAAACAGAAAAAGAAACTCCCGAAGTAAATGACTTCAGCGAAAGGTGCTCACTTGATATCTTTATTTCCGGCAATAATGGACCCACCAGGTGGAATTACAAGGCAAGTCCTACTGATTTTTTCAATATCAAATCTGCTGTTGAAATGATACTCTCAAGGCTTGGCATAAATGCTGACACTCTTGATAAAGGAGAAAGTGACAGGAGATACTTCGCGGAATCGATTACGTACCTGTCGGGGAACAAGCTTATAGCTGAAGCCGGCAGGATCTCTGATAAATATCTGCAGAAATTTGATATTCCGCAGGATGTATATTATGCTCATTTGGACTGGGACCTGCTTCTTAAGATTATCAGTGATCACTCAATAGTTTATAGTGAAATATCAAAATACCCATCTGTAAAAAGAGATCTGGCTCTTCTTCTTGACAAGGAAATCAAATTTTCAAGGATAAGGGAAATAGCAATTAAAACCGAAAAGCATCTTATAAAGAACATTGATCTTTTTGATGTTTATGAGAGTGAAAGCCTGGGGCAAAACAAGAAATCATACGCAGTCAGTTTTACTTTGAGAGATGATAAAAAAACTCTGACTGATAACAATATAGAAACAGTAATGAATAAGTTGATAAAAGCTTTTGAAAAAGAACTTAGAGCAGTTATAAGATGAAAAACAAGTGTCGTTTTGAGGTCATAGAAGGTGATATAACATCACTTGAAGTTGATGCAATAGTCAACGCAGCTAACAACACCCTGTTAGGAGGCGGAGGTGTTGATCGTGCTATTCATATGGCAGCCGGGCCGGAACTTTATGAAGAATGCCTTAAGCTTGACGGATGTGCCACAGGGGAATCGAAAATAACAAAAGGCTACAGGCTTAAAGCAAAATATGTAATACATACTGTTGGTCCGTTATGGCATGGAGGAAAGAAAAATGAAACCGATCTGCTTGCATCATGTTACCAGACAAGCCTTAAACTTGCGGCTCAGCATAAATTTAAAACAGTCGCATTTCCTAATATTTCAACTGGTGCATACAAGTTCCCAAAAGATCTGGCTGCGCTGATAGCAATAAATGAAACAAAACAGTTCCTGTCAAAAAATGATTACCCTGAAAAGGTGATATTTGTAGCTTTCGATAAGGTGAATTATGAAATCTACAGAAAGCTCCTTGGAGAATGAGCCCGGTAATCAGATCTGTTAAAAATTATCTTTCACTTGTAAGATTCAGCCATACTGTCTTTGCAATGCCATTTGCACTTATTGGTTTTTTTTTGGCTGTATCACGGGAAGAATATGGCTTCAGTTTGAAACTTCTGCTGCTGGTTGTCTTGTGCATGGTATTTGCGCGCAATGCTGCGATGGGCTTTAACAGACTTGCCGATAAAAAGTATGATGCACTTAACCCGAGAACAAAAAACAGGGAAATACCTTCCGGTAAAATCAGCCCGAGATCGACGGCTTTTTTTGTAATAACTAATTCCGTTCTTTTCGTAATTACTGCAGGTTTTATCAACAGACTTACACTTTTCCTCTCACCTGTGGCCCTTCTTATAATACTCGGCTACAGTCTTTCAAAGAAGATAACATGGCTATGCCATTTTATACTTGGCCTTGGTTTGAGTCTTGCCCCGATAGGAGCATATATTTCAGTAACGGGTTCATTTACATTACTTCCGGTTATTTATTCCTTCATAGTGCTTACCTGGGTCAGCGGTTTCGACATTATCTATGCCCTGCAGGATGATGAGTTTGACAAGAACCACGGGATCTATTCAATACCTTCATGTACAGGAAGAAGAAAGGCGCTTCTTATTTCTGCTTTCATTCATTTATTAACTTCAATTCTTGTAATAATTGCAGGAATTCTTGACAAGGGCAGCTTTTTCTTCTGGGCCGGAGCACTTATTTTTATAGCTCTCCTGCTCTATCAACATATAATAGTGAGGCCTGACGATCTCAGCAGGGTAAATCTGGCTTTCGGAACAACCAACGGAATAGCCAGTATCCTTTTTGCAGCTTTTGTTATTACTGACCTGTTTATAAGACACAACTGACATATATATCAGAAAGCCCTATAATCCCCACGGGTTAAAACCTGAAAATAAAAGAAAATCCCAGCAACTCCTTGAACTGAATCCTTGAAGTTTTCTTCGGTTTTCCATCAGGACCAAGTACAGGGTTATTCTCTTTATCATACTCAATTGTCTTCGTATCATCATCAAAGATTAGATGGGTATTAACCCTTACGTCGGTGAACCAGTTAAGGCTGGCAGTCAGGATCATCTCCCAGTCAACATCAATGTTCTGCGGATTATGCGTATAATTTGTAAAGAGCTGCAGGCGGTTTGTCATAGTCACAGTTCTGAAAGGCTGGAATTGATGGCTTATAAGGAAGCTCATTCCAGGCTCATGTTTGGATTTCTTATCAGCCAGTATACCATAAATTGTCTGGTCTATTCTGCCCGTATCCGGAACAAATGTTCCCTTATATGAGAGAGGTGAGAAATTGATAGAAGTTTTTTTGTCTGGCTTATAATCCAAGCCGAAGCCAAGAGTCAGGATGCCGGGATTAAGAAATTTTGACACTGTAATCTTAGTGGTATCAGTATATTTAAAGCCTTTTGATATCTGGGTTTTAAACAACATTACTGCACTGAAATCAAATTTTCCAAAAGCTTTATGGTTTATCTTGGAATTTGTCTCAAGCAGGTCAAGGTTTGTTCTCAGCCCATTCGCAGTAGTTGCTATAAGACCGTATTTGAGTCGTGCAAAATTACTTGATGTTACCTTATATGCTTTATTATTATAATCGGCATAGCCTGTCAGGTCAAGTGTAGAGGAGATACTGCTTTCACCTCCCTTGACCCAGTTTGAAAGAGAAGCCTGGTTAAGGGCAAATGATGCTTCTGTTCTGTATTTCCACAATTCAGGCTTTACAATAATACGCTTGGCCTTCAACAATGAAGACCTGTCTGTCTGCTGCTCCATTTCAATCTTCACATTCGAGTTGAATGCCTGACCTGCCGGGCGGAGGAACCGAACTCCATGTTCCAGATAAAGTCCGATAGTATCTCTTGATTGTGCTCCTATCCATACTGTTACCGAATCATTCATTTCATTCCTGAGCCAGTATCTATGCATCTTCCCAGACATTGAATTAAGCCATACAGGAATTGCCCTGTTTCCAAGGCCGGTAAAATTCACTAAACTGGAGTCCCTCATTGCGAGGTAATTTAGCAGGGAGCTTACTGCCGCTCTTGCAGAATCGCCTTCGAATTTTGTTTCTAATGAAAAAGGTAAGAATACCCCGGTCGTATCCGCCTCTATAAAGGGAATAGAATCCGTTACAAAGGGTAAAATTGCCTCATCCCTATCCGTCTTAGCATAGGGGATAGTATCTGTTACAAAGGGCAAAGGTGTACCGGCTTTATCCTCCATCTCTGTATAGGGAATAGAATCTGTTACTTCAAATAAAACTGTATCAATTTCACCAGCAAGAGAATCTATTTTAACTATGACACTGTCCGGGGCTTTATCAGGCCGAATCTGCAATACCTTATACAATGAATCATAAGGATATGACCTCAGGAAAAACTCAACCGAATCGAATGGTTCAGCAGAAACTTCATTGACTAACCTTTCAATTGATCTGCGCAATTTATCCTCAGTGTTCCTCCATATCTGAGGCTGTAGTTTTTTCTGAAGATATTCCAAAGCTTCAGTAACAGTAAATTCTATTTCAGGCTTTATGTCCTGATCCTGAATTTCCGATGATACAATTCTTGCTGAATCGCTGCTGTCAAACAATTGCTTAACAGCCGTTGTATCCTGGGAGAACCCGGAAGCACTTAATAAAGAATACAATAGAATAACAGTAAGTAAGCGTAAGTTCATATATTTTTTTTGTTTCTCCGGCATGACAGATAATTTTGAATTTCCGGCAAAATACATTTTTTTATTACTGCCGGTTAACCAGGAAAATATGTCTCTTACTAATTAACGGGCAAATAGGTCGTTTGATATATACAGATCAACTAAAATTTCAGATCAATTGAATTTAGTATTTACAGAATCATTTTCTTTGCGTTGCAAAATTACAACAATACTTGATCAAACTAACAAAAATGAAGGGAAAGAAAGGGATAATTATCTTTTTCGGATTTAGTGCTACGAATGCAGCTAAGGATGGATGATAGAATTGATGCTATCATTTTCCTACAACATACAGTACGGGCCGCTGGAAAACAAAAGCGGTTGTTAAATATTACGATAATTTGTAACTTTCAAGTTTAATCACAGCTGATCCTTATGTTAAAATCCATGACCGGCTATGGGAAATCTGTAGCTGAAATCCCCGGCAAAAAAATCACTATTGAGATAAAATCCCTGAATTCCAAATCCCTCGATCTTAATATCCGCTTACCCTGGCTCTATAAAGAAAAGGAATCTGAGATAAGGAATATAATAAGTCAGCTACTTGACAGAGGAAAAATTGATCTGACCATAACCTTCGATATGCTCGATAACGAAATAATTCCTGTTTTAAACAAGAATATCGTCAAGAATTACTTTATCCAGTTAAAAGAGATAGCATCAGAGCTTGGAGTCGATAATAACGAACAACTCTTACCGGCAATCATAAGATTGCCTGATGCTCTAAAAACTGAGAAGATAGAGTTGCCGGAAAGCGAATGGCTCCTTGTAAGTGAGAAGATTACCGAGTCGGCCATGGAGCTTGACAAATACCGGGCTGAAGAGGGCAAGTCACTTGAAAAGGATATTTTAAAATCTCTTAACAATATCCTGATGCTTCTTGAAGACATTGAAAAGTTTGAATCAGACAGGATACCCAAGATCAGGGAAAAATTAAAAAAACTGCTGCTTGAATATGTCGGTTCTGAGAACGTCGATATGAACAGATACGAACAGGAACTTATCTATTATCTTGAGAAACTTGATATTAATGAGGAAAAAGTCAGGCTCAGAAAGCATTGTGAATATCTGCAGGAAAAAATCTCCTCTCCCCCGCCTAATGGAAAAATTCTTGGATTTATTTCACAGGAAATCGGCAGGGAAATAAACACGATCGGCTCGAAAGCGTATGATGCTGCTATCCAAAAAATTGTCGTTATGATGAAAGACGAACTTGAAAAGATAAAAGAACTTTCACTGAATGTACTTTAATATCATTTGATCATGGATGGCAAAATGGTAATAATATCAGCTCCTTCGGGAGCCGGAAAGTCAACTATGATAAGACACCTTCTTGAAAGAGGTGTCAAACTGGAATTTTCAATCTCTGCAACAACAAGGAATCCGAGAGCTAATGAAAAGAACGGAATAGAATACTATTTCCTGACAGTTTCTGAATTTAAAAAGAGAATTGCAAATGGGGATTTCATAGAATGGGAAGAAGTATATGAAAACCTGTATTACGGCACACTGAAAAGTGAAATTGAAAGGATATGGACTAAGGGGAATAATGCATTATTTGATGTTGACGTAAAAGGCGGTATCAATCTGAAAAAGATCTTCGGACATAAGGCTATTTCAATTTTTATTATGCCTCCTTCAATAAGGGAGCTTGAAAGGAGACTTCTGAACAGGGGAACAGACGATCCTTCCGGGATCAGTACCAGGATTAAAAAAGCTGCTGAAGAAATGACAATGGCTGATCAGTTTGACAACATTGTGATAAATGACAAGCTCGATATAGCAAAAAAAGATATATTTAACCTTGTTACAGATTTCCTTGAAAAAAACAATGACAAACCCATATAATTCAGCCATATGGCAAAAATAGGACTGTTTTTTGGTTCATTCAATCCCATTCATATTGGTCATATGGCTATTGCCGGCTATATGACCGAATTTACAGACCTAAAGGAAGTCTGGTTTGTAGTGAGCCCACATAATCCCCTGAAAAAGAAAAGCGCTCTGTTGCCTGATTATGAAAGACTTCTGATGACTGAACTTGCTATCGGTGATAATTACAGGCTCAGGGCATCTGACATTGAATTCCGTCTGCCGGTTCCGTCATATACTATCGACACCCTGACTTATCTGAATGAAAAATTCCCTTCAAACGAGTTTATGCCGATAATGGGAGAAGACAATTTATATACTCTTCATAAATGGAAAAACGCAGAGGAACTTGTTAAAAGACATAAAATAATCGTCTATCCCAGACCATACACATCAAAGCCATCTTCAAGCCTGCTTGATAAAATACTTGCTTTGGCTGATATAGAATTTGTCAATGCCCCCCTGATGGATATATCCGGAACCTTTATCAGAAATGGTATAAAAAAGGGGAAAAACATGTCCTATTTCCTTGCTCCCCCGGTATGGGAATACATTGAGAAAAAACATTTATTCGAAAACTAAGTCTCCGGTACTACAAAACTCCGAAACTATCAGACTACAGGTCTATGAGACCTTCCTGATAATCTCCATCCCCTTCTCGAGAGCCTGTCTGTTAACAGGAATCAGATGATGATACCTTTCAGGCAGTGATTCTTCCAATCCCTTTACAACATTTTCAAGTTTAATAATTGGCTTGACCTTCAGATAACCACCGAGAACCACCATATTGAAGATTTTGGGATTATTCAATTTGCCTGCTTCCTCTACAGCATCAATGCTATAAACTGAGATATCTTTTCTTTCAGGTTTCCTTGTAATACCATTTGTATCATAGATAAGTACACCACCTTGTTTAACTGAATTCTCAAATTTATCAAGCGATTGCTGATTCAGTATTATTGCTGTATCATATTGTCTCAGTATAGGTGAACTGATTCTGTCAGTACTGATAATAACAGTTACATTTGCTGTTCCACCCCGGATTTCAGGTCCGTAAGACGGCATCCAGCTTACTTCCATATCCTGCATCACAGCAGAATATATCATTATCTTACCCATTGACAGTACTCCCTGTCCGCCGAATCCGGCTATAATTATTTCTTCAGTCATCTGGCAATATTTTTCATTTTTATTCTGCAAACTGTTTATCCGGATTTTTCAGATCTCCAAGGGGATAAAAGGGAAACATATTCTCTTCCATCCATTTATTTGACTGAACCGGTGTCATTTTCCAGTTTGAAGGGCAATTAGAGACAACCTCCACAAAGCATGTTCCCTTATTCAGTTTCTGATACTGTACTGCTTTTCTTATAGCCCTTTTTGTTTTTCTGACATTGGCAGGAGTGTGAACACTTTGACGGGTAACATAATACGTTCCCGGAAGAGTTGCCACTATCTCCGTCATTTTCAGTGGATTTCCCATCGATTCAACATCTCTGCCAAAGGGTGAAGTTGATGATTTCATTCCCGGCAAGGTTGTAGGTGCCATCTGGCCTCCTGTCATACCGTATATGCCATTATTAATGAAAATTATCAGAATGTTTTCGCCCCGGTTACAGGCATGGATTGTCTCTGCGGTCCCTATGGCAGCAAGATCTCCATCACCCTGATATGTAAAAACGAACTTGTCTGGCAAGAGTCTTTTAATTGCAGTAGCCAGAGCAGGTGCTCTTCCATGGGCTGCCTCCTGACAGTCGATATCAAGATAGTTATATAAAAACACCGAACACCCTACAGGTGATATCCCTATTGTTTCCGACTGCAAACCCTCTTCTTCTATTATTTCAGCCAGTATGCGGTGGACTGTCCCATGGCCGCAACCGGGACAGTAATGAAGGATATCATCAGTCATTACCCTGGTCCTCTTGTAAACAAGGTTTTCAGGCTTGATTATTTCTTTTATTCCAGTTACTTCTGCCATGATTTACCCTCCAATAATTTTTGATTTCAAAAAAGTGACAACTTCATCGGGAGTGGGTACTACACCT
>ERZ795031.3617-NODE-3617-length-13680-cov-3.810495_pt1 | contig 13680 bp, 10 predicted proteins | sample MGYA00375123_ERZ795031 | MGnify/ENA primary metagenome ERZ795031 (study PRJEB30166, sample SAMN05720159) | activated sludge metagenome | isolation source: anaerobic digester from wastewater treatment plant | place: USA | collected 2015-04-21 ... | reverse complement strand
AATTAGTGCAACATCAGAAGCAAAATCAAGTTCTGTTACATATTTGGTTGAGGAACAAATCAAATTGAAACAAATAGAAATTTCTCCTAAAACATCATTGTTGCCGGTAGGTAAAACTCAGGAATTTACTTGTGTTGCGACAGATCAATTCGGCGCAGAATTTGAATCATCATCAATAGGATATTATTTAAAAGGAGATGGTGCTCGTCTTATTGATAATTTATTCTATGCTGATAATGTAGGCGATTATGAAGTGTCAGCAGGTGTAGGCGAAATTCGTGATACAGCTACTGTGAGTGTATCTTCATTAAGCGATATGAATTTGGCATTTAATAAACCTGTAATTTCAACAGGCTATGAAAATGCAGGAACGTTACCTGAATATGTAAATGATGGTGATATCACAACAAGATGGGGCAGTCAACATAAAGACGGACAATGGATTCAATTTGATTTGAAAGATTCTTATAAATTAACTAGCGCGGAAATTTATTGGGAAACTTCATCGGCTGCCGAATATCAATTATTGGTTTCGAAAGACGGGGACGATTGGGTTGTTGCAGCTGATAAAAAGAATCAACCTGCAGGAAGTAGAACAGACATTATAGATTTGACTCAATACCAAGGCAGATATTTGAAAATTAATTGTATCAAGAGATCAAATACTTACGGCTTTTCAATATTTGAATTTAGAGTATATGGCTCTGAAATTATATTGAGTGCTGAAAATGAAGAGTATCAGACGAATGTAGAAATCTATGCAAAAAACGGGGAAATAAATATAATTACTGCAGATAAGATTAATAATATTGGAATTTACGATTTGACCGGACGCTGTTTATCTTTCATAAATGAAATTGTAGGTAATAAACAAGTAGTACTGGATAGAGGACATGGTATATATATTGTGAGATACCAGCAAAACAATGTTTATTATCAAACTAAAATTGGCTTTTGATAATTACAAAAATAGATGTATCTTTGCCCCGTATTGGTTTTTGCTCTTTTAAATAAAAGAGTAAACGAAGAGGGAATTGGGTGAGAATCCCAAACAGTCCCGCTGCTGTAATACCTTTGTGGTCGGCAATCTTAGCCACTGTCTTTATTAGGATGGGAAGGCGCCGATTTTTGGGTTAAGTCAGAAGACCTGCCGATACGATAACAATCAGAAAGGAGCTATTATGCTCTTTGTATCCTCGAGGAAAGGATCGACAGGTATTATGCGGAATTTTCGTCTTTTATTTTTATTCGTTTTATATTGTGTTGTAACGTTTAGTGCGTCGGCTCAATTAGATACTACTAAAGTTTATGCTTTAGCCGAAGTGCAGTTTAGTCCTAAACGTCAACTTAAGGAGATGGTACCATTCCAAACTATGGATGCGGGTGTCATCGAAAGGCTTAGTTGCCAATCGGTAGCAGATGCGGTACGTTATTTTTCAGGAGTTCAAATTAAAGACTATGGTGGTGTTGGTGGTATTAAAACTATCAATATACGTAGTATGGGTACAAATCAAATGGGTGTGTTTTATGATGGAATCCAACTTGGAAATGCTCAAAATGGGCAAATCGATTTAGGCAGATTTTCTACAGAAAACATGGAATCAATTGATTTGTATAATGGACAAAGAGGGTCTGTGTTACAATCTGCAAAAGATTACGGCTCGGCAGGAACAATATACTTGAATACAAGGAAGCCTGTATTTAATGATTCTATAAATTATCATCTTCGTGCAACAATGAAAGCCGGGTCTTTCGGTTTGGCAAATCCATCCATATTGTGGGAACAAAAATTATCAGATAAAGTTACATTGTCTGCAAGTGCAGAGTATACATATGCAAACGGAAAATATAAATTCCGATATAAAAAAGTAAAAAATGATGGTACTACAGCTTACGATACAACTGCAATTCGCGAAAATGCTGATATTAACGCACTTAGAACAGAATTGTCTTTATTTGGAAAACTCAAAGAAGGAGAGTGGAAAGCACAATTATACAACTATTATTCAGAACGCGGAATCCCGGGTTATATAGCCAGAAATTTATATTTTCATAAACAAAGACAGTGGGATGATAACTTTTTTGTGCAGACACATTATAAGCAAACATTTTGGAAGAAATATTCGATTCTTGTAAATGCAAAGTATGCCTATGATTATACCAGATATCTAAATCCGGATACAACATTGCAATATATTGATGATACTTACAAGCAGCAAGAAGCATATTTGTCGATGGCAAATTCTGTGAATATATTTCCATTTTGGGATGTTTCATTGTCAGCTGATTATCAATTTAATAGTTTAGATGCGACATTACGCGATTTTGCATATCCAACACGTCATACAGGTTTGGTTGCACTTGCCACTGCATTTAAGTTTCCGAATATTAAATTACAAGCCAGCGTATTGGGAACTTTTGTTCACGAAAATGTAAAGAGATCTATAGCGGCATCAGACATAGCAGTATTTACTCCAACAGCAATAGTTTCTGTGCGTCCATGGCGAACGATACCATTTGACATAAGAGCATTTTATAAACGTATATTTAGGATGCCTACATTTAATGATTTATATTACACTTTTGTAGGTAATTCTATGTTAGAGCCTGAATATGTAACACAATATGATTTAGGCCTTTCGTACCATTATCATGACGGGAAACATATTTTTTCCGATTTCGGAATACAGCTAGATGTATATGATAACCAAGTAGAAAATAAAATAGTTGCGATTCCGTCTTCAAATCCATTTAGGTGGCAGATGAAAAACTATGGACAAGTTCGTATTAACGGGATTGATGTTTCTATGGATTTTGGTTTACAATGGTGCTGTTATTGGAATTTGGATTTGCGTTTGGCCTATTCATATCAAGAATCAAAAGATTTGAGTTATGTTGCAGACAGTCCTTATTATGGAGGACAAATGCCATATACTCCGTGGAATAGTGGTTCTGCAGTGCTTAATCTTGCGTATAAAACAATAGGGCTTAATTATAGCTTTATATATACCGGCGAAAGATATAGCTCAAGTGCAAATATACCCGCAAATTATATCCAACCATGGTATACACATGATATAGCCTTGTCGTATGCTTTCAAAATTAAATCAGTAAAATGCACAGCATCAGCCGAAGTTAATAATTTATTTAATCAACAATACGAAGTTATATCCGGTTATCCTATGCCGGGAACTAACTTCAAAATTATTTTAAAAGTAGCGTTATGAAAACAATCAATTTTTATGTATTTGTGTTTATTTGTCTTTTGTTTGTTTCGTGTAGAAATATTGAGCCCACTCCTCCTATGGTAAAACAACCCATAAATGGATTTTATTTGCTTAATGAAGGTACATGGGGTAGTAATAATGCTTCTTTAGATATGTACGATTATGAAACAAACGAATACACGCAAAATGTTTTTCCATCCATAAATCCGGAAGTGATATTAGGTTTGGGTGATGTAGGGAATGATTTGCAGATATATGGTTCTAAAATGTATGCAGTAATAAATGCATCAAACATAGTCGAGGTAATGGATGCAGCAACTGCAAAGCATATAGCTCAAATAGAAATACCAAATTGCAGAAAAATAACATTCTATCAAGGTAAGGCTTATGTTAGTTCATACGCAGGAGTCGTTTTGGAAGATAATACACAACTCGGTTATGTTGCAGAAATAGATACAAGTACTTTTCTAGTTAACCGAACTATAAGCGTTGGCTATCAACCTGAAGGGATGGCTGCTGTAGATGGTAAATTGTATGTTGCAAATTCAGGAGGATATTTATATCCTGTGTATGATAATAAATTATCAATAATTGATATCGAAACATTTACAGAAATATCTTGTGTAGAAGTGGCTGTGAATATGCAAACAATGCAGGCTGATTCGCACGGCAATATACTCATAGTCTCTTGGGGCAATTATAATGATGTACAATCTGATTTAATATTATTTGATACTAAATCTGCAAGTGTAAAGAAACGCTTTAATATTAGAGCAGGAAGCATGTGCATTGTGGGAGATTCTGCATATGTAGGTAATTACGATTATCTTACGAATCAATCATCATATACCTTAGTTAATTTAGCCTCAGAAGAACTTGTTCCCGGTAGTTTTATATCAGAGGGTTACGAAAGCATAGTTTTGCGTTCTATTGCTGTAAATCCCGATAATCATGATATCTTTTTGATGGATGCAGCAGATTATGTCTCGCCTGGAAGTGTATATTGTTTTTCATCGGAAGGAGAATTTAAGTGGAGAAAAATAGCAGGCAATACCCCCGGATATATTGCCTTTAAAAAGAAAACACAATTGTAGTGTCCTGTAAATTAATTTTTGCAATTTGCTTACAAGTATGTAACTTTATAGCTTTAATGATATATGGCAAAGCAAAAATTTTATACTGTTTGGAAGGGCAGAAATACAGGTGTATTTTCAGATTGGGATACTTGCAAAGAGCAGATAAGCGGTTTTGATGGTGCTCAATACAAGTCATTTGAATCTCTTGATGCTGCTCAGCAGGCCTTTAAAGGAAATTATTGGACATATACTTCAAAATCGAAAACTTCAAAATCGGAAAATACTAAAACTAATTTTGAAAAGGAGAGCATTGCTGTAGATGCCGCATGTAGTGGAAATCCCGGAGATATGGAGTATAGGGGAGTGTACGTTAAAACGGGTGAGGAAATTTTCCATCAAGGCGTTTATAAAGAAGCTACTAACAATATAGGAGAGTTTTTAGCGATAGTTCATGGCTTGGCATTACTTAAAAAGCGTAATAGTTCATTACCATTATATTCCGATAGTATAACCGCATTGGCGTGGATCAAAGCAAAAAAATGCAAGACTAAACTAGAACGAACAGCTGTTAATATTAGTTTGTTCGAACGCATTGAGGCTGCAGAAAAATGGCTGCAAGAAAATTCTTATACAACTAAAGTAATGAAGTGGCAAACTGAAGTTTGGGGCGAAATTCCTGCAGATTTTGGTCGAAAATGATTAATCTAATTTCAAAAAATCGATATTGATATTTTCGCTTTTTATATAGACAATCCCGTAATTATTATTTTTGAGCGCGTCGGTAGTCCAGTAATTGACGTTTAATACCTTTTTATTGTTTGTATCATGAGAGTGACCTGTAATAACTGCGTTTACATTATTGTCTGAGAATAACTTAAATAGTACATGCAATTCTTCTTGTTGATAGATACCGTTATTAACTTGTTGAGGGAAAAAATTGACATGTGTAACTATTATGCAGTATCGATATTGATTACGAGTATTAAGTTGTTCTTTTAGCCAGTCTAATTGTGTCTTTCCAAGAGTAGCACTACTACTTTCAAGTGTTATGTATAAATCTTGAGTGGTAGGCGTTTGAACCTTGAAACTATATGTAGAACTTCCAAAATTATCGAGATATAGTTTCCAATCAAAATAGATATCGTGATTGCCTGCTACAAAATAGCATGGCTTAGCATTAAAATTGTCAAATTGATCTTTGGCAAATGAAGCAAATTCAGACTTACTATTGTATATATCTCCATTAATGACAACAAAACTTGCATCAGAATTGGATGCCATAGAGAAGAATTCAGGCATCATAACTTCATCTGTATGTAGATGCAAGTCACTTGCAATGATAAATGAATAATTATCGCTTGTTGTTGTGATGTTTAAAACCGGATTCTGTTCGTTTTTTTTAATAGAATCGGCAGTTCGTTTATCTACATCATACGTGGTACGAATAAAATCTAATGGATCAAATTCGCACGAGCATAGCACAATAGCTATTATAATTGATATGTATAACTTTATATTTCCCATATAATACCTGCACGAATCTTGCAATCAAAATGATTGAATTGAATATTTCCTATTCCGGCAGCTCTACACTGGCCTTGTATAAAATAGCTCAAATTACGAGGATATGCGTATGATAATTTAATATCTAACATAATATCCGTACTTCTCCCAAAATATAAGTTGTCAAAATTCTTTAGACTGATTCGTATGTTATAATAATTATCTCGACTCCAAATATAACCTGCAAAATTGTATAATACATTACAGTACTCACCATATCCAGAATTAGCAGCGTAATTATATCTAATCATATATCCTAATTCTACATCAAAGTGCTTTGGAATATAGCTGACAATAATAGCCCAATCGTGTTCTCTAAGACCGGAATATGTGTGTGGATTAAATAAGTATTTACAGCCAAGACGCATAGGAAACTTTGGTATGTTGAATTGATATGATGCATCAGCTAGCAGTGCGTGAAAGTATGCCGTATGGTTAGGAGCAGTTGTAAGTCCGACACCTAAAGAAAAATTCCAGTTATTGTATTTGTAAGCACCAATAGCATCAATCTCAACATAAGTATTCTCAATGTAGTTATTACCAACAGTACAATATGCAGACAAACTGCCTTGCGCGTTTATGCTATGGCTGTATGTCAATAATGTAATAATTAGTATAACTAGTTTTTGCATATATCTTCTATATGGTTGATTATTAATTGATAATCATCAGGAGTAAACCATTTTATAGATTTGTCACGCTTAAACCATGTAAGTTGTTTTTTAGCATAGTGACGTGAATTTCGCTTAATTAGTTCAATAACTTTCTCTTTCGATTCTATTTCGCCATCCCAGTATGCAAACCACTCTTTATATCCAACTGTATTAAGAGCATTAAGTTGTTTTTGTTTATACACATCAGCAGCTTCTGCTTCCAGCCCTTCTGCTATCATAGCATCTACTCTATGGTTTATCCGATTGTATAAATCTTCAGTGGGTCGAGTAATGCCTATTTTAATTATGTTGAAATCACGTTTTTTCTTTGGTGTGGTAAGAATTTCAGAATAGGGACGTCCGGTAAGAAAACATACCTCTACTGCATGAATTACTCTGCGATAATTTTTTAAATCGACTCGTTGGTAATGTTCAGGATCAAGCAATTTTAGCATGGCTTGCAAACTCTCAATGCCTTCGTTTTCGTATATTCTGTTTAGATTTTTTCTTACTTCAGGATCTGCATTAGGGATATCGTCCATGCCATTGCAAACAGCATCAATATACATCATTGAGCCACCAACCATCAGTGCAAAATCAGACTTTTTAAATAATTCAGGAAGCAAATTAATTACATCAATTTCAAATTGCCCTGCGCTGTATAATTCATCAAGTTCCTTTGTATCTATGAAAAAATGCTGCGCCAACTTTTGTTCTTCAAAACTTGGTGCAGCCGTTCCTATTTTAAGTCCCTTATATATCTGTCGTGAGTCAGCCGAAATTACCGGTATGGAAAAGTGTTGGGCAATCTTTATTCCCAATGCTGTTTTCCCTACACCTGTGGGGCCAAGCAACACGAGCAATGTTTTCATTTTAGTGCATCAAAGTCTTCGTCAAAATTCATGTCACTAAAACTATCTGCATCTAACTCTTCTATATCAAAATTTTCGTCTCCATAAAAGTTCTCATCAATAGAACTCGGATCTGTTGTCGATGAACTAGGCATTTTTACGTCATCAAAATTTACAAGAGCAGATTGTTCAGGAGGATTACCGGTTGATGCGGTGCAAGCAGCAATTTCCAAATCTTTCCCGGGGATAATTTCTTTAAGTTGTATAAAGAAGGCTCTGTCTGATAGATAATCAAAGACGTATAGCAATTTTTGTCCTTCTTCTGAAACAAATTCGCTGATTACTGTTTCATCCATTACGTAATTATCTACGTCGGCACTTGTGTCCATTTCAAGCAATGTAACTTCTTGCTGTTTTTCCCAATCATCATTACATATAAAGAATGATGTAATAACATCTTTTGCATATCCTACAGAATCTAAGATTGCATTATGTAACTCAGAAAATTTAGCTTCGGAATCAATGCTTATCTCGCGCATGAATCCATCAACTTCGTCAGAAATGAGTATAAATTTGTAAATCATACAGAATTATGCATTAAGTTTACGTTCAATTTCTTCTATGCTATAGCGGAAACTCTTGTCAGTGTCAATAAGATCTTTAACTGTTTTGCATGCATGTAAAACAGTTGCGTGATTTCTTTTCCCGATAACATTACCTATTGATGTAAGCGAGTCTTTTGTCATTTGTTTTGCAAAATACATAGCTATTTGACGCGCTTGAACAACCTCTCTTTTGCGTGATTCAGATATCAAACTATTAACGGAAATTTGGAAGTAGTTACATACGACATCGCGTATGGATTGAACTGTAATCTGTTTGTCTGATATAGATACCAATGTTCCAACAACCTTCTTAGCCAAATCTATATTGATGGTTTTTTGGTTCATGGTAGATTGAGCTATAAGAGATATGATTGTCCCTTCCAAATTTCTGATATTGTCAGTTACATTTTCTGCAATGTAAGTAATAACATTTTCAGGAATTTTTAATCCATCGGCTTCAACTTTTGCTTTTAGTATTGCTTTACGTGTTTCAAAGTCAGGACCTTCAACCTCTGCTGTAAGACCCCATTTAAAACGAGTAAGAAGGCGATCTTCTAATCCTTCCAACTCAGCCGGTTTCTTATCACAAGTCAGGATTAATTGCTTACCTGATTGATGTAAATGATTAAATATATGGAAGAAAGTATTTTGAGTGCTCGTCTTTTTGCCTTCTCCAAATTCTTGAATATCATCAATTATAAGCATATCAACCATTTGGTAAAAATTTAAGAAATCGTTTACTTGATTGTTGCGTGATGCTTCAGTATATTGCAATTGAAATAGGTTTGCAGATACATACAATACTTTCTTCTGAGGGTGCAATTCCTTTGTTTTAAGACCAATTGCATTAGCGAGGTGAGTTTTACCAACACCTGATTTCCCGTAAATCAGAAGAGGATTAAATACAGCCTTACCCGGTTGACTTGCAATGTTAATGCCGGCAGTACGAGGCAATTTATTGCAATCTCCCTCAATAAAATTACCAAAGTTGTAATTGTAATTAAGTTGAGAGTCGAACTCAGAAATACCTACACGTTTGCGTTCTGCATTTTGGTTACTGCATGGAATATCTGTAGAACCTCCACGTTTATTATCCTTATCCAAAATAACTCTATAGAACAATTTTGTATTAGGCCCAAAAACTCTGAATATTGTTGAGCGCATTAGGTCTGCATATTTCTCTTCCAAGTATTCGCGAAAGAAATGGCTTGGTACTTGTATTGTAAACGAATCGTTCACTAATTGTAGCGGAACAATAGGTTCAAACCAAGTTTTATAACCGACCTCTCCAACGTTGTCTTTAATTACTTCAAGACATTGGTCCCATAATTGTGAAAAATCAGCGCTCATTTTTGTGTAATTATTTTAATAATTCATAATTCATTGTTTGGCAAATATCGTTTTTTATTTCTTGAAAAAAAAATGTGTTTTTGTTTGTTTTTTTCAAAACAACTGCAATGTTTTGTGTCTTAGGTAATTATACTAACGTATTGATATACAGACTATTATAAACTAAGATTTGATAAAACTATTGACAACCAATGAATTAGCGTAATACTTATTTATTATAAAAAATCGGGGTAAAAATAGGGAAATCGTTATGTTTCAACGGTTTCCCTATTATTGTTAAAATATTGTTAAAATAGTAATTTTATTTTCGTCTTACTTTTTGGCTTTGTCTTTACTTCCAAAAACAGAAAAATGTACATAACGTTTAGGATTTGCCTTTAAATCTATAAGTAATTGATTAGCACTATTTGCTGTTGAATCTATATGTAAATACAATTGTTTGTCGTTCAATAGCAATCCTAGAGTATTGTCTTTGCTCTTAAATTTATCTGAAGCGAACTGCAAATTAGCTAATGTAGCATTAACCTTTTCAATAGTTGCTTTTAAGTCCATTTCTGCTATATCAGTACTAATCTTAGATAATTTAGAAGTTGTTGTTTTGACATCAGTCATTATTGTTGGTACATCATTATTCATGATGTTATTGAGTTTAACCGATGCAAGTTTTAATTCTTTTGTAGCTTGCTCTGCATTTGCCAAAGTTTTGCGTATATTTTCATCTTCAGCAACTTTGCGTATAGCTAATATTGTAGAGTCTAGTTGTGGAACCAATCTTTCTATTGGCGGCATAAGCGATTGTACAATTTCCGCAATCATACCTCCAACAACTTCGCCTTGCAAAGTGTCGCCTGTTTGACATAGTTCAGTGCCATTGCCTAACTTTAATTGTATAGCTTTGTCTCCCATTAATCCGGTTTCATAAACTTGTGCAATTGTTCCCTTGGGAACTACAAGATGTTTGTCAACTGTTATTTCCAATGTTATTGGAGCTTCCTTTGTATAGTCAAAATATATATCACTAACATGACCTATTTTATATCCGTTGATGAGTACATGTGTGGTTTTTACTATTCCGTCAACTCTATCATATTGTACATAGAAATAGGTATTCGGTTTAAATACATTAATTCCTTTTAGATAGTTGATACCGAAATATAGCATTCCTATTGCAACAACAACAGCAATACCTATTTTTGTTTCACGTGTTAAAAACTTCTTTTTTTTCTCGCCCATAGTGATTTATTTGGATTGTGTTTGATATTCTGTTATCGCATCTTTAGTAGGTATCTTAACCCCCTTTTTATATGCAATAATAAATGCGTCAGGAAATTCTTTGCTTACATTTTTACGTAGTTCAATTATTGCGTCTAAGTTAGTCGATTTCCCTACTATATATTTATATAGATTGCCTTCTTTTTTTGTTTCGGTTATTTTGATGCCTTTAAAAATAGCGTCATTCAATTTGTATTTATTTTTAGAAGAAAAAATCTGAACCATAAAAACAATATCCTCATATTTGTTATTGTCAACTTTTGATATTGGTGCTGTTTCTGCAGTTTTTTCTTCTTCTATTTGTTTCACAACAATGGTATCTTTAATAACAGGTTCCGGAGTTTCAGGAACAGCGGGAGTATTTATACCGGTTCCGTTTTTCTTTTCCAAGTCGTGTTTATATGCTATAATTGCCTTATATAATGCTGTAGCCAATGCAATTTGATTTTTATTTTCATTTAGAGATTTTTCTTCTTCTCTGTTTGAAATAAATCCTAATTCGACCAAAATTGATGGCATTGTGGTGGCTCTTAAAACCAAGAAACCGGCTTGACGAACGCCTCTGTCTAATCTTTGACTTGCATTAACCAGTCTTGTTTGAACCATGTCAGCACAAGTGATACTTCTATCCATATACTGATCTTTCATAAATTCAAACATAATGTACGAATCGGTTGAATTAGGGTCAAAACCTTGATAATTCTTTTCGTAATCGTCTTCTAATAAGATAACTGAGTTCTCTAACATTGCAACTTCCATGTTCTCTTTATTACGAGATACACCTAAAGTAAATGTTTCAACTCCATTAGCGCTTCTGTTTTTTGCTGCATTGGTATGAATAGAAACAAACAAATCGGCTTTTGCACGATTTGCAATTCTAGCTCTTTCATTTAAATCAACAAAAACATCATTGTCTCTTGTATAAATAACTTTTATTTCAGGATTTTTTTCTTTCAACATGTCTCCAAGTAGGAGAGCATGTCGTAAATTAATATTTTTTTCTTTTGAAAATGATCCTATGGCACCTGCATCATGTCCACCATGTCCGGCATCAATTACTATTGTAAATGGCGCTGCATTGATATAACCAAACAAGCAGAGTGCAAGTGAAATTGTAATTATGTGTTTTAATGACATTGTTTTGATATGTTTCATGCGCAAAAGTAGTGATTTTTTTACTAATGAGGCTTGATGTATGAGCAAATATGTAGCAAAAAATATTAAAAAATCAGATACGTCTTTATGTTACCCTTAAAATGTGTAACTTTGCGGTTTGTTTATATACACTATTCTATAAGACTCTTTGAGGCAAGGTTTTCAAATACTTTTGAGCGTGTTGTTTGCATTTTCATATGCATTGTCAGCATATTCTCAGCAAGACAGTTCGATGTTAGTGCCTGTTGTACCATTGGATACACTTACTATTTCGTTGCCTTTAGATTCTGTCGCTTCTAAAAATAAAAATTCAAGTGAGGCGATAAAGAAAAGAAAACCCAAAAAAACCACTCAATCTATTACATCTGATATTGCTTATAATGCAAAAGATTCAATTGTTCTAATAGGTAACCATACTGCATTACTATATGGTGAAGCCCAAGTAATTTATAATGATATAGAATTAAAAGCTGATTATATAAGACTTCGTTTAGACAGTAATTTGGTTTATGCTACGGGAGTTCCTGATTCTACGGGTGAAAATATGAAAGGTAAGCCTGTTTTTAAAGATGGTAAAGAGTCTTACGAAGCAAAGGCAATGAAGTATAATTTTAATTCAAAAAAAGGTTTTATATGGGGAACTGTAACAGAACAAGGTGAAGGCTATGTTACAAGTGCCAAAACAAAGAAAATTTCTGAAGACGAATATTGCTTACAGCATGGTAAGTACACAACTTGCGATCAACATGATCATCCGCATTTTTACCTTGCATTAACCAAGGCAAAAATGAAACAGGGCAAGTATATAGTATCCGGACCTGCTTATTTGGTTGTTGAGGATATACCATTTCCATTGGCTGTTCCATTTGGTTATTTCCCGGTTAACCAAAAATATTCGTCAGGTATTATATTCCCAACGTTTGGAGAAGAACAAACACGTGGTTTTTATGCAAAAGGGATGGGATATTATTTCGCTATAAATGACTACATTGATTTAGCCTTAACTGCAGATGTGTATACTAAAGGTTCCTGGTCTTTGGCATTAGCTTCAAGTTATAAATGGAGGTACAAGTTCGGAGGATCTCTTAATTTGAGTTTTATTCGCAATACTTATGGTGATCCGAATACACCTGATTATAGATCATCTAATGATTTTAGAGTTATGTGGTCACACACACAAGATCAGAAGATGAGTCCGTACACTTCGTTTTCGGCAAGTGTAAACTTTTCAACATCAAGTTACGAACAGAACAATGTAGATAGTTACTACAATCCGGCTTTATTGTCTCAAAATACAAAAAGTTCAACAATAACCTTAACACAGACATTCCCGGAGAGCCCATTTACATTGTCTTTAAGTATGTATGTTAATCAACGTACATCAGATTCAACGATAAACTTGAATTTGCCGTCAATTACATTAAACATGAGTCGTGTTTATCCATTTAAACGAAAATCGTCTGTTGGTAAAGAAAAATGGTATGAGAAGATTGCTATTACATATAATTTGGCTCTTTCAAACAGTATAACTGCAAAAGAAAGCAAATTTATGCAGACTAATTTCTTGCGAGATTGGAAAAATGGTATTAAAAACGAAATACCTATATCAGCATCATTTACTCTGTTTAAATATTTAAATTTGAATGTAGGTTTAAATAATTCATTGAGATGGTATTTTAGTAAAGTCAATCAACATTGGGAGGGAGACTATTCCGGTGCTGCGGTATCAGATACTACTTATGGCTTTTACAATTTATATAAATGCAGTGCATCAGTTGGTTTACAAACACAATTATTCGGATTTTACAAAATAAAAAGTAAACCCGGTAAAAATGCGCCTATATTTAGGCACAAAATAGTTCCATCTGTAAGTTTTTCCATTGCACCTGATTTTGGTGCACCGGGTTGGGATTATTGGGGAACCTACG
>ERZ795031.3610-NODE-3610-length-13695-cov-4.944135_pt1 | contig 13695 bp, 12 predicted proteins | sample MGYA00375123_ERZ795031 | MGnify/ENA primary metagenome ERZ795031 (study PRJEB30166, sample SAMN05720159) | activated sludge metagenome | isolation source: anaerobic digester from wastewater treatment plant | place: USA | collected 2015-04-21 ... | reverse complement strand
AATTCGAACCATTTTATGGGCATCTTTTCCCGACGATTCAATTCAACTTTGGGTGGTGGTGTTAAAATAGTAAAACCAATATAATCCGAAAGGGAAAGGTTTTGACATTACTGGCTTTAGAATACTCAGGTGAACCATTCAAAGCTTTTACCACTTAAAATCAAATAGAATTAGCTCTGAATTCAAGGACGAACAATTTTGCAGGTCGGTCTAAATTCCAGGTTTTAGCGACCGATAACCCTGTTCGGTACTCACTCCATCAGATTGTTTAATTCAGACCGTCACTAAATTATATAAGATGAGAGCCGGGTAAACGTCTTCGCCCTGTCTTGTATATTTTTAATTTCCTACCGAAATACAGTTATCCAATTTTAGAGAGTATGTTAGTGATTTCTGTATAATTGTCAGCATAAAAAGGTAATTTCGGTATATCACGATCGTTCCGGTCGCACCGAAAACCGATAGTTACCGCTCCCGAAGCGATTGCGGCTTGAATACCAGTCATTGAATCCTCAATTATTACGCACTCTTCCGGTCGAACTCTCAGACTTTCGAACGCTTTCAAATATGGTTCGGGATGAGGCTTAGCCTGATATACATCATCAGCCGTAATAATTAAATCAAAGATATTGCGCACCGGTGTGTTACGAAATACCCACTCCAAAAAACTGGCTGAGGTCGAAGTCACCAGCCCAGTGCGATAACGGCCGTCAATACATTGCCAGAAGTCGAGGAAACCGGGCAAATAATCAACTCCCTTGTTGAATTCTTCCTTGATATAGCGCCGCCCGTCTTCGATTAATTTATGAACATCAGTATTAATCTGATACTTAGCCATTATCAATTGATAAAAATCATTCTCGGTTGTCCCCTTAAAATATTTCCAATCTTCGTCCGGAACTTTTATCCCATACTGGTCAAATAAGCGGCGTTCTGCGACCATATATAAAGGTTCGGAGTTAATAACGACCCCATCAAAATCAAATATTACAGCCTTAATTGCCATCCCGTTTTAATCCTAATCGTAAATTACTACATTAACTATCATTTTATATTCTGTACTGTTAAAATCACAAGTAATACGCCAAAACATAAATTATTATTTCTAACAAATTCTCCTGATTGTCCCATAATTACAAGTTACTATTGCTAAAAATTAATTATTGCTCTCGATCGGAAGTTCCACTCGTATAGTTGAGCCGCTCTCCGGATTATTGAAAGCAGAAAATTTGGCTTTATAGCTACTCAATAGCATATAAGCATTGTATAAATTATACTTAATGAGAGCCTTCTGGTCGGAAGAGTCTTCGTTTTCAGGAATCTCACGATAAAAACTAGGAGTAAAAAGCTCCTCGGCATTATCCGGAATAATAGGCTGTCCCGTGGTAGCAATTTCTACGTAAATATTATCCTGGGATATACCAGTTTCGATTTTCAGTATTTTTCGAGGAGAATCGCGCATTGATTCAACACAGCAATGGATGATATTCATCAAACTCTGCGAAAAGTCACTATAATGGCCAGTAATCAGCGGCAGATCGCGTCTTAAGACGATTTCCTTTTCAATCTGGGTTTTAAAGAAAGATTCGGTTTCAAGAAATAACAGTTCATTTCTAAGCAATTCACTTAAATTGATCGTGATTTTCTTGTTCTCCAGTTCGAGGTTCATTTTATCTATGAAACTGGTCAATAGAGATTCTATTTTTCGTACGTTGTCCACAATGATGTCCGGCTCTTTTAACTCCGGCAGACGGGTTTTGAGCATCTGGGCCCGTCCCATTACCACCGTGAGCGTATTTTTAATATTATGGATAATGCCACCGATCATTAAGGTCAGCGACATTAACCGTTGTTGCTTAAGCCATTTTACTTCCAGAGCTTGTTTAGCCAGGCTAAGGCGTTTATATTCGGAAATGTCACTGATTACGGCGAAAGTAGTTAATTTACCCCGATACTCGATTTCCACCGGACTGACTTCCACTTCAATCGTATGACCATCCCTACATTTAAAGGAAGTTTCGTATCGCTTGGGAACGGTTTTACCGATTGCCTGCCGACGTTCGCGCTCCTTGAGTATTTCGACTCCGCGGTTCGTCAAAATATTATGAAACTCCATACCGATTAGCTCGTCAACCGTATAACCAAGCATTTCGGCTAGTTTATTATTAACAAATATAAAGCGCTCTTTATGGCAGATAGCAATACCTTCATTGATTTTGTCAATAAATAAATGATAGAGGGACATGGTTTCAGCCATCTTCTCTTCAGTTTTCTTTCGGTGAAGGGCAGAGGCAATGATACTGGCAACGATTTTCAGCAATTCTATTTCACTATCCAGCCACCGCCGGGAAGTTTTTGATACCGCGACTATTAGTAATCCGAAATTAGTATCGTTATATACCAGCGGTGCAATCATTAAAGATTTGATTTCTAATTGCTGTAATTCCTGCTTTTCTCGGTTGGCTTTTGCCGGTAGATTATTAACGTCATTAATTATGACAGTACCTTTTAAACTCAACTGATTTTTCAACCAGGGGGAATTTGCTAATGCAATATTTTGCAAAAGTTTAACGGAATCCTCTGATTTATCTTCGAGCCCATATATTTTCAGCGCCTCTTTTGTGTCCGGCAGTAATGCCGATACCAAACAATATTCGGTCTGATAAAATTCGCCCAGATCCCGTAGGGATTCATTTATTCTGGTGTCTATTTCAACTCTGGGTACGTCAATAAATCGGAGTGCGATTTTAATTATTAAATCTTTCTTACTAATCATATTGTGCTCACTTTTCATTCTGCAGGGAAGGTATTCGATTTTATTAAAATCCGCAAATAGGATAAATGTTGAACAGATTTGCTTCTGATACTATTGATGTTCCTATTTAAAACTATACTGGCTTAGAATATTTTCAAGATCACTCGCAGAAATAAATTGGTGGGCTTTAAGGCCGAGTCGCTGGCGCTGAGCGACATTTTCCTTAAGATCATCAATAAATAGGGCTTGTTCCGCGGTTACATCGGCTTTTCGCAAAGCATATTGATAAATCGCCGATTCCGGTTTGGTCGCCCCGACCTCAAATGATAAAATCAATCCATCCATATTCTCCAAAATATTGAATTTCCGGCGGATCGCCCGAATATGGAGGGCATTGGTATTGGATAAAAGAAAGAGCGGTACTTGCCGACGGAGTCTTAAAGCAATCTGCCAGACGTCCGTATTCAACTCGAAAGTAGTCTGCCAAATCCGTTCGAGGTCATCAATACCGATGCTGTGATCTATGTGGTAAATATTTTTGACTTCTACTAAATATTCTGCAATGGTTAATTGACCACGCTCAAATTTCTTCTCAAGTGCGAGAATCGGCGCTTGCATCACCGCTTTTTCCGGAATACGGAATAGTTCCGCAATTTGGGGAATAGCAGATTCGAGATTGACTTTGACCAGAACATTACCGAGATCAAAAAAAACCGCTTTAATTAGGTTGTTTGTGCGTGACATTGGTTATATAATTATCGTCTTAGGTAATTTCCGGCTATTCGGCAACTACTTCCGTGAAGAATTTGCCGATTTCGACGTCGGTATAACTTTTTACTGCCGAACTGAGGTAGGAATCCAGTTTTTTGGCAATTTCATCATCTATCAAGTGCTTATGCTTTAGGACTGCGACCGCCATCGAATCACAAGCTTCCCGGTTACCACTCAGCACCTTTATAGCAATACCGATCGGATTATTTTCATTATTCCGCAGACCAATTCCACGCACACCTTCCATACCGAACTTAGAAATACCGCGCCCTCCCATTAAAGCCCCAAAATCAGTATCAAATTGGGCGCGGCCTCCGATTAGTTTCGGGTGGAGGGAGATGCTATGGAAAACCCGTCGTAAGTAATCGTCGCTCCCCTCGACTAATTTTTTATACATTATTGCCAGATTATAAATTGGCATTAGATAAGTCGGGGCATTACTGTTATCAGTTGCGACCGGAATACGCTCTTTGCCGGAGTATAGTTTTATTTTTTCAAAGATTTTTTGCTGGGCGGGATGGTTGATCTCGGTATAATTGGACAAATCGTACTTTAAAGCCTTGGCTATCGCGAGCATTCCGGCGTGAGCCCCTGAATTGGCGTTGTGAAGCGCAGTAGGTCTTCGTCCTTGAATAGCTAATTGTTCATAAGTTTGGCGATCGAGGGGCGGATGCACTCCACATAGTAAATTATCTATATTGAGGTCCATTTTTTTCAGGATGGAATTGAGCACGTCAAGATGATAATGCTCACCGGTGTGAGTTCCGCACATTAAAGCCAGTTCCTCATCGTTAAAATTAAATTGCTCCAGCGCTCCCGATTCCAACATAGCGACTACTTGAAAAGGATTAGCAGCGGCTCCAATGAAAATTGGATATTCAGGATCCCCTGCCGCAAATAGGATCTCGCCATTTTCATCTACGACAACAGCATAACCAATATGAAAGCTATCAACAGCATTTCCTCTTACTAACTTACTTACCAGTAACATACGAAAACATCTCCTTTATCTATTTTCAACAATTTCAAGTAATTCTCTTAAAGCTGAGTCAAATCCGGTGATCAATGCCTGACCCAGTAATGCCCGACCCACAGAAATAAACTCCACATCTATCAATTCCAAAAGACTTAAAATCAGGCGCTTATGCAATCGTCCTCCGAGTGAAACTCTCATATGATTGCGAATTGCCAAACGCGAAGCCGCAACGATTTTATTCAGCTCGTCACTGTAGGGCGCCTGTAACGTCTGTGCGACCAATGTATCCGTAGCTAGTTCAGCTTCGTCAACTTTCAAACGATAAGCCGCTTTTAAATCGCGTATATCCGGTTTCAATCGTAAGATTAAATTGAAATCTTCGGCACTCTGCACCGTTTCTATGAGATTTTGTACTATTTGAGAATGAGGGTCAACCGTCAAATCCGATTCGTCTAAATTAATAAGGGTGATAAAATCTGGTTTGGCAGACATAGCTCGCTGAATAGCTTGATTCTCAATATTTGCCCGGATATTCAGCCGACAGCGGCTCATAGAACGCATCGCCGCAACATTAATCATTCCTTTTCGTTCAGGTGTATTCGTGAAACTGATTCCGGCCACACCGACGGCTTCGATGAAACCCAATAAATTTAGCGGATTACCCAGCGGAATATCCACTATCCGACCAAGTTCTATAAAGGGGTCAAGATTTATTTCTAAGTAATGCATATTTTTATTTCAAATAAGTTACTTCCGAAGCAAATGTAAGTTCAACTTCAGTAAAAAAGCCCGTTTCGAGAATCTCGGTTAGGACTGACAAAGTTTCGGAACATATATGGCCGATCGCCACAGCACGCCCTCCGCGGCTGGCAATCTCAATCGCCCTTTCAAATTGCGCCTGAATTTCGCCTTTATCCCTAACATTATCAAGAAATACCGTCCGGAGTGCCGTCGGGATTTGATTGCGGATGGCAACTTCATAAGCGACACTTTCGGCCGAAGTCATACTATCAATAAAATACAATCCCTTGCGTTTCAGACTATTAATCACGATTTGCATCAGTTCTGGATCACTCGTAAATAGCGAACCCATATGATTATTCATACCCACAGCTTCCGGTAATTCGGCGCACGCCATTTCAACTCGGTGACTGATTTCTTCCGGGGTCATTCCGGTTAAGAGCATATACTTATCTTCGCCGTGACTATTAGAACTTTGCTCTGGCTCCATTGGCATGTGAATAATCACTTCTTTACCCGCTAGCTTGGCGTTTCGAGCCACCCATTGTGAATAAGGGTGACCGGGAATGACGGAAATCGTCAATTTAGCCGGCAACTTTAAAAAATTGTTTACTATCTCTCGGTTAGTGTAGCCAAAATCATCAATAATAATCGCCAATTTGGGTTTTACTCCCGAGAGAGGCATTTGGGCTTTAGAAGGTCTATCCGTCTTGATGAACGCCAGAGTTCCGATCGGAATATGTTGAAAATCAACGAAAAGGGTAAATCCAGTTTCCTTAACGAGGTTGTCTATTTTTTTTACCATAAAACCGTGTTCATTAAGATAAGCACTAACTTGTTGAGCAAGTAGTTCACAATCCCTACTGGCTGGTAATTCAAATATGAGAGACACTCTATCGGTAGCAACTGAGGAACTTTTAATTTCCTGACAACCTCGTTCTATCAAAAAGGGGCGAGCAACATTTATTAGCCTACTCTTACCTTCAGAAAAAAGGTTAGCCCGAGAAGGAGCCATTTTCGGTAAAAAATAGACAAGCAAAATTATCTGCATACCAATGACGGTAGAAAATAGCGCATTCAGCCTCTTTTCGTCCCGGTGACGTTTTTCGACTATTTTAGATGGTTTTTTTAAATAATTGCTCGTTCGGCTCATAGTATTTTAATTGTGTAAAACTACTAAATTCCGACTGATTCTCAAAATTGTGCTACAAAAAATTATCCACTTCCTTTAGTGGCAAACTACCTAACGGTTCAAGGCTGTTCAACCGTTCTCCTTTATTTGCTCATGATGCATTGACTTTTCATATTTACCCAACCGAAAAGCAAATAGCAATCCGCAAAATCCAAGGATCGAAAAAATCCACATTCCGAGATTATAACCACCCGGATTATCTGCGCTGGCACCGGTAAAATCATTTGCCAGACCGATTATAATATTAAAACTGAACAGTCCGATATTTTGAATCATTGTCATTAGACCATAGGCAGTGCCCAGTCGGTTATTGTCAACTATGATGGCGACCATTGGCCACATTACTGCTGGTACCAGCGAAAAGGCAATTCCCATCATCGCCATGGGAATTATCAAATAAGCTGGAATACTTGAATTTATACCGAAGAAACTAAATTTTATATTTATTATATCATGAAAACCCAGAGGAGTCGCCAGATCAATGTGGTAAGCCATTATCAGATACACCGGAATGATCAACAGTGAGCCCAACGCCATCAACCAGGCTTTTCGACGAGTGCGATCTGCCACCAATCCAAATAACGGCGTAAAAATCATCGCGGCTAAAGTCAACATACTGGATAAATTACCGCCAACTTCGCGAGACGTACCATGCGCCTCCTGAAAATATTTAATAGCAAAAGTCTGAAAAGGAAACATCGCAGAGTAAAATGTTACGCACAAGGCAGTTATATACCAGAAACCGGCTCCAAATCGAAAAACCTCGCGTAATTCAATCTTGTCCTGCTTACTTTCTTGAGGCAAGAGCAACCGGCGAGATGCCAGTAAATCCAGCAAACAATAAATACCGATAAAAAACAATGCCATCATCCCAGCCACAGCCGTTACCAGGAGCGGTTTTTGCCAGCTGCTATAAAGACTACGACCCCAAGTCGGCGAATTGAGCGCCAGAAATGAACCCAACCGGGCAAAGGTTAGATTCAATCCGAAGGCAAAGGATAACTCCTTGCCTTTGAACCAGCGGGCTAAAATCGTTGTAATAGCCACAATCATTGATTCCGCACCTAACCCGAAAATCAGTCGTCCGGTCGCCATTAATAATAGATTGCCGCTCAATGCGGTAATAACGGCGCCCAACATAACCAAAATCGTGAAAATTAGGACCGATTTACGAGTTCCGATCCGGTCAATAATCAGTCCGCCGATTAAAACCATGATAATGTTAGGAAAGCTATAAATAGCATTTAATAGCCCGATATTGGCATCACTATAGCCCAGCTGAGCCTTCAGAAGGTCAGCCAATGGGCTAATACTGTCATAGATATAATAATTTCCAAACATCGCCATACTGATAAAAAAGAAAACTAACCAGCGATATCGGGCGCTAGGCGGCTTCAGTTCGACATCCGTTCCTATTTTGTCCATTTCCAGTCCTTACAAAAATTCACACACCATCATAACAATTTAGCGGCAGTTAATCTAAGCATACCCTATTTCAATACAAAGAAATCTGACGGGATATTGTCTGGATTGCTGGCTTTATTTAAATTTCGGGCGATTTTTGATTCACGAAATAATTACGAGGAGTTATAGTAATGGCTTATGTAATTAGCGAAGACTGCACCGCTTGCGGGACTTGCATTGACGAATGCCCGGCTGAAGCAATTAGCGAGGGTGATATCTATAAAATCGATCCCGATCTATGCACTGACTGTGGGGCTTGTGCCGAGGTTTGCCCCTCCGAAGCTATACATCCGGCATAATTAAATTTGCCCTCAAGGCTTTAGCCGGATTAAATATTTTTGAATTAGAGTGAATTCACGTTTTTGTTTATTAATTTTGGGCAGAATTTGGGCTTAGGGTTTTTGCCGACAAATAACTGATTCAGACCACTTATAAAGTTTTACTGATTTTCTTTAAACCACAGAATGCTATTTAAAATAAGACTGATTATAATAAGCCTTATAAATCCTTTATCAATTCAATAAATGCAATCAGCACCTATTTCACTTTTTGACAAAATTCCCGAGATAAGCCAGTCCCTTGCAAATGGGCGACCTCTTGGTTTAGTATTTAATCTCGAATGCCTTATGAGTTCACGCCGTTGGCGGGCGGGCGCGGGTCTCACCGAGATCCAGCGTCACATTCATTGGGTTGCCGACTTACCGGATATAATAACCGTCATTCTAAGCGATGGTTCGCTTAATGAGCTCGAAACTCTATTCGACAACCACAAGATAATTTTAGCACCCAATAACGGCACTGAAATTTACGCGGCTGATTTTTCCTGGAATTTACCTAATCTTAACTTGATCCGGCAGGAATTGACCGATATTTATTGTGCGGTTCGTGAATCCCTTGGCGCTAAGCTTCAGCCGGAATATTTAGGTTTTTCTCAAAGCGAACTCTGGCTCAAGGTTTCTCCGGGGGCGGAGGCAGTCCGAAAATCATTGATTGAACAGTTCAAACTGCAGAACCCGGCGCATCTCCGTCTCATAACCCAAAGTAATCAAACGACTATCGTTCCCCTCATAAAATGGGATCGCGGTCAAGTCATTCAAAAGCTGATGGATTTGATCCCCCACCCCCTTAATCAAACTCCTTTAGTAATTTATTTCGGAGTAGAGGAGAATGACGAAGCGGCTTTTCAATATGTAAATCAAGTCGGCTTTTCAGTGATCATTCATAATCGCATTCCACGTGCTACGGAAGCTTGCTATTATCTGCGTAATGTCGCTGAGCTAAGTAAATTTTTATTCTGGGTTCACTCCCGCTAAGGTTTTCCCAGAAAATAAAAATCCTCCACGCAGGAGGATTAATGAGCAATTTTTGATTTGATAATCAGGCTAAAACGCTGACTATTTTCTTATCCCGTCCTTTACGTGAGAATTTCACTTTGCCGTCTATTAGAGCAAAAAGGGTGTCATCACTGCCGATTCCTACATTCTCGCCCGGATGAATTTTCGTACCATGTTGACGGATAATAATTGTACCAGCCGATACCCGTTCGCCACCAAAACGCTTGACACCCAGCCTTTGACCGCGACTGTCGCGTCCATTGCGTGAACTTCCGACGCCTTTTTTATGAGCCATACTTACTACTCCTTTTTCTCTTGTTCGGCAGGTTCAGCCGATTCAGTTATAGTTTTAGTTTTCGCACGACTTTTTTTAACCGGCGCGGCGGCTTCCGGTTTGGCAAATTCGCTTACTTGCAGAACGGTATATGGTTGACGATGCCCCTTTTTTACGCGGTATCCCTTGCGTCTTTTTTTCTTAAAAATTACAACCTTACTGTTACGCTTATGCTCAAGAACAGTGGTTTCAATAGCAAAATCCTCCAGATAGGGTTTGCCAACTTTAATATCATTGCCGGTATGTATAAATAAGATCTTATTCGCCAGAAATTTAGCGCCAACTTCAAGATCCATCTTGGGAACTGCGACGTTTTTCCCTGGTTCTAAAATCACCTGATCACCGGCGATTTCAGCAATTGCATAATTTTGGTTATTCATAATTCTCTCGTGATTACTATCAAAAAAGGCTGGGAAATTTAGATATAAAGACTGAATAATGCAAGATGCCGGTCGGATATTTTTGTCTGATAGGGAAGACTAAGACAGGAGTTGAGGCTAAGGGCTTTGTCTTAGTCATTATTCTTACTTCGACTTTAGCCTTATATTTCTTTACTAATGACAAATGACTTTTCAACGTTCATCCATTGTGACAACGGAGATTGCCAGAATACGGTCGCCTGCTTCAAGGCGCTTGACCACATCCATTCCACAAATGACCTCTCCAAATCGCGTGTATTGGTAATTCAATTGCGGCTGATCAGTCAGAGTAATAAAAAACTGTGAACCTTCGGTGTCATATTCTGTCCGCGCCATTCCCACAGCTCCGCAATTAAATTCAATCGGCGATCGTTCAGTTAAAAGCGTATAACCCGGACCACCCCAACCGTCGCCACGTGGATCACCGCCCTGTACAACGAAATTGGGCACAACCCGGTGAAAATTCAATCCATTGTAAAAACCTCTCTCAATGGCGGATAGAAAAGCATCAGTAGTAAACGGCGCATAATATCCATCTAAGCGGATGATGATATTACCGCATTCGGTTTCGAGCAAGATCGTCGGGCGCAGTCCATATTTTTTCAACATTTTTAAATTTGAAGGTCGCCCGGCACCTCGGTAATCATTGATTATTTCTGGCACATTGGCTTCATAAGTTTCTTGTAAAATTTGATATGCCAAATCTCTAATGCGAAAATCGCGAGCGTTCAATAACGGCTGGATGAATGGCACAGCATCTGGCGGCTGTCGAACGGCTATCGTTTTTAATATTTCGATAACAGCGTCAGCGTATTCAGCATTTTTGAATTTATTCAGGGAAGGGTAAAGCAAGGGTTCTGAAGCTACGCATTTTGCGGTAGAATCACGCATAGCCACGGCGGCGACGGCGATCTTCACCGGATCGTCACTTTTTAAACCAGCCGCAATATAATTACAGAATTGTTCGCAGGGGATGCTATCCTGTCGGCAAAATTGCTCAGCCAAATTGATCAAACCGAGATAGGCAGGGGTAGATATTGCTCGAAATTGATGCCGGGAGAGGCTATCAAGAACCGCAAGCCCAGATATTTGGCCTGAGGCGGCAATGCCTTCGGCAAATGCCGGTAGCAAATTGGTCTCAACTGGCCAGAGGCCAAAATTCGCCAGTGTCTCTTGACCACCGCATTGACTCAGAAATTTTACCAAGGCACTCCGTACTGCCCTTGACGGGTGATGCGCTAGAATCCGAATGTCGTCTTGAAGAACTGGGATCAATTCCAGTGAATCGGGCAAGTTCTCAATAGCCGTTGCTACTACCTGTGGAAAGGAATCATCGAAAACTTGATGTAAAATTTCAGGATCGTGAGCGACAATGCGAATGTTCCGTGCGGCTTCAAGGCGAACTTCTGGAACACTATCGGTCAATAATTGCGTCCAGATTTCCACCTTGCCGGAAAAATTCAAGGGCGCCAGGCCAGCCACCAATTTTATCTTAATGTCTCGGTCAGCGGTTTGCAGTGCCGTTTGGAGTGCCCCGGCGTATTCCTGCATTATAGCTCGATTTTGCACCCGACTCAGAGTTGAAGCCGCCTGATAAGATTCGTAATGCTGATTACTTTGTAAACGGGAAACGGCATAATTCAAGCTGGCTGAATTATAAATTTGGCGTTGAAAAAAATAAATCAAAGCCTGTCCGATTAATTCTGGATGTGTTTCGAGCAAAAAATTCAAAGTCGAGAGGTCGCCAATTTGGGCAAGTGCCAAAACAGTTTGCTGACGCACTTCGGCGTCGGTTTCGCTGTACAAATGCTGAACGAGCAAACTTTCCGCCGTCTGGCTGGCAAGTTGACCAAGGGCAAAAGCCGCTCCGGTTCGCACCGTGGGCGATTGGTCTGCCAGCAATGTAGCGAGCTGAGTAACCAGCAATGTATCCCGACAATTAGCAATAGCCAAACAAAGCCGATAACGAGTTTCAGCTGAGGGCGAATTCAAGTATTGCTCAGCTACCTTTTCCAGAGTGCGTCGGTTTTGGTGAACGAGAATCTCCCGAATCTCCGGCGTAAAAGGATGCTTCGAACAAGTCCGGTAAAATATTAATAAAAAAATTACGGATATTATTCTGGATCCAAGTCGGTAGTTGATCATTTTCACCAGAAATTAATGATATAGGCTCCGGCACCAAGACCACAGCGAGGTACGGCGCCGAGATAGTCGGCACTGCGAATATGAAAATATTGCGGAAGCAATCCGAAGTTATTCAAAGCCTGGCGAGTAACCCAAGCTTCCAGGTTAGCGGCTTCCTCGAAACGAGTAGCCTTCCGAGCGGCTGAAATGATCCGCAAATCACCAAAAACCCATTCTTGACTATTTGTAATTAATTGTTGCCTGGTTCGGCAATAGCCTCGTTGGGCATTCGCCAGAGTTAGGTAATTCTTAAAAAGTTCCAGTGTGTTTCGTGTAATTTGATCCTGGGGATTGAAAATCCAGTTCAATGCTTCGACACTCGAAGCGTCAGCATACAAGTTGGGATCGGAATCTTCGAGATTACCCTTTAAAGCTTTTAATTGGGAATCGGTCAACTTTTTTTCAATATTAATTCGCAGGTTAATGGCTGTCTCTTCGTAATATTGGGCGCGATTTTCGTCATTCATTTGACGCGCCAGACGGGCGGCATCCAATAAGCCGCGATAGGTGCAGGCTGAGGTATAAGTATAATGCTTGTAAGGCAGAGATTTTTCCCAGGGACCCGGCTCGGCGCGCACCAGACCGCTAACGTCAATTAAAGTCGGCAAAACATCAGCCAGGTTGCGCGAGATTTTTGGCCAGTAATATTTCAGAAATTTGAGGTCTTCCGTAACCTCAACATAACGATATATATTCCAGATCATCAGTCCGAAATTATCAAGATGAATAGTCAGTCCATTTTCATCGCTAACGCTCTCCTCCGTGCCATTGCCTAGATAGCGATAAACTGAGACGGCATAATCTACTCCAATCCCCTGGTTTTGGTCTTTCTTCTGGTAAATTTTATAACGTCCACAACGACTGTTCATGATAAACTGGAGGGCTAAGCGGGCTTCCTCACTATGTCCGGATAGCAAAAGAGCTTCGACTGCGAAGGCTTGATCTCTTGACCGACAGTAATTCTGAGTAGAGGGCGGCAGGCTGGCAATGATTTGACCGCCTGCCGGGAAGGGCTCACGGCATTGAGCCATTTTCAATACCGCCAGCGATTGCAAATAAACCTTCCGAGCATCCTCTTGAATATTTTCGGGCAATAAAGTCTGGGCTTGCCACTTTTGCCACCAGTCAATTTCTTCGATCAAAGCCTGCCAGCCGGGATGTTCGTTCTTATATTTCCTCAAGAAAAGTTGGTCGGCGTCGTCGGCAGAAGGATTAGGATTATAGAAAATATAAACGGTCAGCCATTTGCTGTTACTCTCCTGATAAGCCCACTTGCCAATGTCTAGATCGAGATTTTCAGAAGCGTAGATAAAATTAAGACTGAGATCATCAATCTTTTCACCTTCTAAAAGAGCATAGAACACCCAAAAGGGCTTATTTAAATTGAAAGGACAATAACCAAAAATAGTCAGCTTAAAACCATCACCACCCAGAATATGCCGAACGATTCCAGTACCCTCCAAGTAGCCGACCTCGAGTGTCACTAAATTAGTTAGCGGTATTTCCTCCTGATTCCGAAAGAGGA
>ERZ795031.3603-NODE-3603-length-13724-cov-6.296364_pt1 | contig 13724 bp, 7 predicted proteins | sample MGYA00375123_ERZ795031 | MGnify/ENA primary metagenome ERZ795031 (study PRJEB30166, sample SAMN05720159) | activated sludge metagenome | isolation source: anaerobic digester from wastewater treatment plant | place: USA | collected 2015-04-21 ... | reverse complement strand
GGGGGACATGGCGGTGCTCTGCCACAACGACTGGTCCCACCTGCCCCGCGAGCTGCGCACGTCCACGCTGCGCCCCGCCTGACGCCCCTCAGAGCAGCGAGGTCTGGCCCGAATCCCCCGCCGGGGGCGTCATCCCGAAGTGCCTGAACGCAAGCGGCGTCGCCACCCGCCCCGCGGGGGTGCGTTTCAGGAACCCGATCTGGATCAGGTACGGCTCGTGGACCTCCTCCAGCGTCTGGCGCTCCTCGCCCACCGCCACCGCCAGGGAGGACAGCCCCACGGGGCCGCCGGAGAACTTCCGGATCACCGTCTCCAGAATGGCCCGGTCCATGTCGTCCAGACCGAGCGGGTCTATCCGCAGCAGGTTCAGCGCGGCGTCGGCCACCTCGCGGGTGATCGTCCCGTCGCCCTTCACCTGCGCGAAGTCGCGCACACGGCGCAGCAGCCGGTTCGCCACGCGGGCCGTGCCGCGCGACCGCGAGGCAATCTCCAGGCTGCCGTCGTCCGTGACGGGCACCGAGAGGATGCGCGCGGAGCGCTCGATGATGCGCACCAGCTCGGCGGGGGAGTAGAGGTCGAAGCGGCAGACATCGCCGAAACGCGCCCGGAGGGGCGGCGTGAGCAGACCCGCCCGGGTGGTGGCGCCGATCAGGGTGAAGGGCTTGAGGCCGATCTTCATGGAGCGCGCGGTCGGCCCCTTGCCGAGCATGATGTCCACCTCGAAGTCCTCCATGGCGGAGTACAGCGTCTCCTCCACGGCGTGGTTCAGGCGGTGGATCTCGTCAATAAAGAGGATGTCGAAGGACTCCAGACTGGTCAGAATGGCCGACAGGTCTGCCTGGCGCTCAATGACCGGGCCGGACGACTGCTTGATGTCCACCCCCATCTCATTCGCAAGGATTCGGGCGAGGGTCGTCTTTCCCAAGCCCGGAGGGCCGCTTAGCAGCAGGTGGTCCAGGGGTTCGCTGCGCTGCTTCGCCGCCTGGATGGCGATCCGCAGCTTGTCCTTGATCGGCTCCTGTCCGGGGAAATCCGCCAGCTTCGCCGGGCGTATCTGCTCGTCATAACTGCGGTCGTCCTCAAGGGGTTCCGGGTTGACCAGGTCGGCGTTTGCCATGGATCACTTCCTCGCTAGGGTTCTCAGGGCCGTGCGCACCACCTCCTCGTCGGCGGCGTCCGCGCCCAGGGCGGCGCGCGCGGCGGCAACCGCCTTCTTCGCCTCCGGCGGCGTGCAGCCGAGGGAGATCAGGGCTTCGTAGGCGTCGTCCCCGTCGGGCACGGCGTCCGCCTTCGCCTCTCCGAAAAAGGCCTCCCATTCCGGGCTCTGGCCCATCTTCGTCTTCGTTTCAAGCAGGATGCGCTGCGCCAGTTTCTTGCCCACCCCCTGGGCCTTGGAGATCGCCGTGATGTCGTTCGCGAGAACGGCCTCCGCGAAGGCCGCGGGCGGCAGGGCCGACACAACGGAAAGGGCCACCTTGGGGCCGACTCCGGAAATCCCCAGCAGCATCTCGAACAGGGACTTTTCCTCCTCCCGCAGGAAGCCGAAGATCAGGAAATCGTCCTCCCGGATGTGGCAGTGCGTGAGAAGCGTGATTTCCTGCCCGAAGACCACCCGGCGGAGCACCGGCTCGGGGGCGTGCACCAGAAACCCCACACCGCCCACGTCCAGGGCGATGGCGGTGGCCGTCTTGTGGTGAACCGCGCCGCGCAGAAACGCGAACATGTGGGGAGCCTCCTTTTGCGGGAATTAAGATCAAGTCCCGGCCGTCCATACCGTCCATGCTGTCCATGTGCTGAAGGAACGCCCGTGCGTCTATGGTACGGCCTGGGAGTCCCCCTCCGCAACGCCCCACGGCACGGTGTAGCCGGCCTCCGGCATCAGCAACACCGTGGGTCGGACGACGCCCGAAGCGCGCAGGCGCGCAATGCACAGGTCCAGCCCCTCCTGAAAGCTCCGCGCCCCGGTGACTCGGAGCAGCCCCAAATCGCCCGCGGACAGCCCTGACACCAGCACGGTGTGCGGGGCCTTCTCCAGCGTGCTCAAGGCGGTCTGGCCGTTAATGTCCGCCTGCGCCCGCAGGCCCGCAATCACGGCGGCGGGGTCGCCAAGGTCCAGCCACCGAGCAAACCCGCTCCCGCCCAGACCCTCCGGGCAGGGTGCCAGGAGCAGCACCAACCCGCCGGGACGCCGCGCCTGCCAGGCGTTGTGGAGGGCCTTGTGGCCCTGCAGGAAGTTCGGCGCGGAACCCGCGGAGGCCACCACCAAGTCGGCGCTCTCCCCCAGCGGCACCTGGTACAGGGAGGCGGCCTGCCGGCATGCGGCGGCGTGGGCCGCCGCCATCGTTCCCGTGTGAACGCCGCAGATGTCGCCGCGGCGGTTGAGCACGGTGTTCACACAAAGATGGACGGGGACCATCGCGGCGGCCTCCGCCATGTCCTCGGCCACCGGGTTGCCCGCCGTCACCCCGGTGCGCACGGCCGGGTTGAGCCGGTCGGAAACCGGATCAAGGTTCAGCGCGTGGTTGGCTGCGATGGTTTCCCGCCCCGCCACGCCGGGCACCACGGCCTTGCGCCCCCCGCCGTATCCGGCGAAATAGTGCAGCACCACCGTGCCGGTGACGACCAGAAAGTCCGCATCCAAAGCTTCCCGGTTGATCCACACGGGCGTGCCCCGGCGGGTGTTCCCCAGGAACCGGAGACCGTCCGTGTCGTCCGCATCATGCGCCACAATCCGGTCCGCAAAGTCACGGTAAAGAGGGGGCCCCAAAATGCGCTCCAGTTCGGCGGTTGTCGGCGCGCGGTGAACCCCCGTGGCGACCAAAAAACGCACATCCTCCCTGCACACCCCCCGTTGTGCCAGCGCGTCCAGCAGGGCCGGAAGAAGAAGGTGGACGCCTGTGCGGCGGGTGGCGTCGGAGACGATGATGCACACCCTCGCGCCGGGGAACAGACCGGCCAGGGCGGACGATGTCGATTCAGCGGAGTTTTCGAGCTGCCGAAGCATGTCGTTCGCGGGGTCTGGCAGGGGCGCCGCCTCGCGGACGGTGAGGGTATCCAGCAGATCAAGACACTCGTGCGACGCCGTGACGGTATCGGCCCCCCAGGGCAGGGAAAGGGAGACGCCGTTCATGGCGCTTGAGGCCGAAGCAGACGCTCCGCCGTCTCCCGCAACAGCTGGTCGTCGGATACGGAGAGCGGGTGGGCAAGGTTCAGGGGGGCGCGGCCGCCGAGGAAATCCTCCAAACGCGGCCGCATGGCCGAAGGATCACGCGCCATGAGAATGCCCCATACCACCGTCAGCCCTGAGGGCTGCGCGGTGCAGGAGTACTGGTCCGGACGCGACGCCATCTCCAAGAGCGCCGCCGTGAGATCGTCTCCCGGGTCCGTCTTGAGTGCCCTCTCAACGGGGGCGAGGCTGGCGACAATGCGCCGGACCTCGGGATTGCCGTTCACCTCCACCGTGACAGGGGTGCACAGCAGACGTAGGGACTCCCCCCGCTCCGATGCGGGGAGGGCAAGTGCCCGCCGCAACAGAAGCGTTGAAAGGGAGGAGGCGTCAAACACGGGGGAAGGCGAGGACAGGTCGTCCCGGACCAGCGTCAGAAGCCTCGGCTCAAGACGGGGAAGCGCCCGCGCCACCAGCAGCAGCATCAGCTGGGCGGAACCTTGATTCTCCGCCGTCTGCGCCGCGGCGTGCACACCCTCCAGACTGTCCGTCAGCTCCTCGACGGGAATGTCCACCCCCTTTCGCAGGGGGATCAGCGCAGACGCCGCAATGCGCACGGCGAGGTCTTTGTCCTGAAGGGCCGCCGCGGCAATCTCCTTCTGCGCACCGGCCTCCCCGGATGAGAGAAACCCGTGAATGAGGGACATGAGCGCCGCGGCGGGGACACGGTTCCCCGAGAAGGGGGGGAACTCCGTCTTGCCGTCCACAAGAGGGTAAAACCCAGTTGCGGGAAAGTTTCCCGACGGGACAAGACGGCCCTCCGACAAGCCTGCGAGCAGGATTCCCCGCGTTTCGACCGCGGGCATCCAATTGGCATCGCTCAGCCCCTGAAGGCGCATCTCGACGGGGGCCCCCTCGGGAAGGCTTCTCCGCACCGTCAGCCGAGCCTCATAGGGAAGAATCTGCTGCTGGCCCCCGGTCCCGGGCAAAACGGGGGAAAGACCCGCCAGCGGGTGGTTCATGTACGCCACCTGAACGTCAAGGACCCTTTCCGCGGAAAGAAGGTCCGGTGGAAGCGTCGCCTCCAGAACCTCCGGCGTGAGCGGCACCGCGGCAGCGTAGGTGCAGGCCAGCAGCAGGGAGACAACCTTAGTAATCATCGTCGTCAAGGGCGTCCTCCTCTTCCTCGGTTCGGTCACGGTCGGCCATGCACACTCGCCAGGCGAGCGCAAGCACCGCGCACTCCGCCACTGCGAGGGGAAGGTCGCACACCCCGAGCAACGCGATGTTAACGGCGTTGTCCGGTGGAAAGGCCGCCTGGAAAACATCTCCGGAAACCCACTGCAGCAGGCCGATGAACAGCGCGGGGACAAACGACGGAAGGTTCCGCAGGACGCAGGCCGCCCCTTCTCGCGGGGCCTGCGGGCCCGAGGCGGCATGAAACATGACGGCGGCGCCGGCGGGCGTGGCGAGGCAGACGGCAAGGCAGGAAACCATAAAGAGGAGGCCAGCCGAGGGGCCGGGACTGGAAATCGCGGCGGGGCCAAGCACCGAGAGCAGGGTGGTGACGGCCAGGTTGATGACAAACCAGAGCGGAAGGAACTCGCGCAGGGCGGTGCGCGGCTCGGAACGCCGCCAGATGGGGCAGTCCAACCGCGCGCCCAGCCGCGCGAAGAACAGGGCCTGAAGGGCGGAGAGCGCCAGCGTGGCAGCAAGAAGGCACACAAAAAGATAAAGGTTCAGGGCGAAGGAGGTGTCGGAACCCTCTTCGACAAGCGCGGCGGTGGCCGCCCGGTTTGCCCGGAAAAACGTCAGCACGGCGGCTGTGCAAACGGCGTACGCCGCCACAGTCCCCGAGTTTCGGTGAAGATCCTGTTGTAGCTGGTGCATGGGGGGCATGTGTCTCACGGGGACAACGCCGGGGAACTACTCCACGACGAACCCCTCCTTCTCAAGAAGGCGCGCGAGCTCCTTCTTGGACAGTCCCTTGAATTGAACGACCCGGTGCGGGTCCACCTGCTCAATGTTCGGCGCCACCCGCCTCCGGTGCGCCAGGTCAAGAAGCGTCATCGGGTCGTCCGCCTCAATCACATGGAAGATGCGCAGCCGCACTTTCTTGATGCCGCCCCGCCAGTCCTCCAGGGTCGTGCGGACGTTTTCCGGCAGCGCGCCCCCGCGGTTGTGGCGGACCAGGAAGTCCGTGAACGTTGCGGGATTGTGGCCGTTCTGGACCGCCTGAAGGTAACTCTCGCGGGAAACGCGGTACACCGACACCTGCCCGGAACTGACCTGTTTCGCGAACTGCTCAAGGGGAACCGTGAGCAGGGGGTCCATGTCCTGAATCGGCACCATGATGTCGAAGTTGGGCTGCACCACAATCTCGCTCGCGGGGTTGGGGTGCGCCTTCTCCAGGCGGTCGAGGGGCGTGTTCAACAGGATGGCCCGCCCCAGGGGCGTGACGCGCACCGCCGAATTGCCTTCGCTCAGCCCCCGCTCCACCAGCCCCAGCCAGAAGAACAGCTCCTCCAGGGCGCGGGCGAGCTTGCTTTCGGACCGGGCCGATGTGGCGGGGTCCACATACTCGTAGGCCCCGTTCACCAGTTTAAGCACCGGCCGCGCGGTCTGCATATCCCTGCGGAAGGCGTGCTCGACGAGGTCCATGGCGTTGTACCAGGCGTTGTCCTCCATCTCGGACAGCAGCTCCGAAAGGGTGGCCGCCTGCGCGGCGCAGTCCATGAAGCGGATGGTCTGGTCGCAAACCGTTCTGTGGCGCTCAAGCCGGCCCTGCGACAGCAGCTCCCCGATGTCCCGCACCACGAGGTCCTGGTCCACGTGGGTCAACCACTTCAGACCCGTGGTCGCCAGCCAGAGGCAGGTGCTCAGCGAGGGCTCCTCGTCCTCCCCGCACAGGGGGGCGAGACGCCGGAGGTCCTCCCGGAAGAGCTCCCCGTCACTGCGCACCCGCGCGGGCTGCGCGGCAATGGCGGCCACCAGGCGGGAAAGGGTGTCCGACAGCGAGAGCCCCCGGGATTCGGGCGAATCCACCTCGGTCCTCAGCGGACGCAGCCGGTTTTTGTCCCGCTGGCGGCGCCCCGTGGACTGGAGGTGCTGGCGGACCTCCGACAGCAGCCCGGCCGCGCGGACCAGCCGGTCCTCCGCGTCGAAGCGGAACATCTCGGCGCAGGCAAACCCCTGGATCAGTTCCAGCAGCGCCTGCTCCACGGCGTACTCGTTGCCTCCGTGCAGCGCGTGGATCTGCGACACCGGCAGCACCCCGTTCTTGCTCTGCCACAGGATGTCGAAGACCTCGCGCGCCGTCTCCGAGAAAAGTTCCGTGGCCACGTAGTCCAGCAGCGAGTCGGGGTGCTGGTAGCATTTCTCGAGAAGGATGTCCGTGGCGGCCTTCTTGGTGAGCGGGTTCTCGGAGCCCAGGCGCTCCTCGAGCATCTGAAACTCAAAGGTGCCCAGGGCCTTCACCCGCGAGCAGAGCGACGGGATGTCGCCGTGGTTGTTGAGCCCCTCGCGGATCCGCCGCACCGCGCCGTACCCTTCCGGCACCAGCTTGATCTTCGTGAGGTCCGTGAAGAAAAGGCGGTGGTTGACATCGAGCAGGTACTCGATCTCCTCCGCGGGCACCTCGAGCTTCTTTGCCAGAAAGCGCGTGGTCAGCCCCGAGCGGCTGTTGTTGGAAAGCTCCACGGCCATGTTGTAGGCCGTGCGGCTCATGCCTTCCAGCGAGGCCAGCAGGCTCGCCCCATGTCGCATAGCCAAACGCCTCCTTGCGCGGTCACATGCAAAACGCACCGAAAACGAATCTCGTATTATATTCGCCGATCACGCGCGCGGCAAGCAACGCGCGCGCGTTTTTTTTCGGGGCCGCGCGCCTTGAAGGAGGCGGGCGGGTCGGGTATCATCGCCGGACCGGCCGTGCGCCGGAAGAACCTGGAAAGGGTGTTTGCATGAGGCATGCGTTGCTTGCATGGTCGGCCGCCGTTCTGGCGGGCGTCGCGGCCGCCGGTTGGACCGCCGCTGAGGAGACGACCTCGCCGCAGTGGGACGTCTTCCGCGGGGAGATGATCGCCTATCCGGGGCCCTGGTCTTTCGGCCTGCCCAAGGCCCACATCATCCTCGTGAGCGACGAACAGCTGGAGGCGCTTTCGGATCCCGACAGAACCGTGGACATCAGCCTCACCTTCGACAAGCGCGAGGAGAGCCTGCGCCAGGTCTGCGAGCGAGCCCAGGCGTCGGGCGCGCGCACCCTCATCATCGCCTTCGACCATTTCTTCTCGCAGTACCGGGAGGGACAGAAGGGAAAACCGCGCCTCCTCACCCCGGACAAGCAGGAGTACATTGACCGTATCGCCGCCATCAGCCGCTTTGCGGCGGACTATGGCCTCGGGCTGGAACTGAGCCTCCTCTCCCCGCTGGAGATCGGCCCCGGATACGCGGAGCAGACGGGGGAGCAGGGCATGTGGATGCACTACCGCAAGGGACTCCGCGACCCGAAGAGCGGCGCCTACAGCGTCCAGCTCTGGCGGCAGCGCCGCTGGGCGAACAACAAGGGGCCCCTGGACGTCCAGGACGCCAGGGTCCGTGTTTTCGCCTTCCGCGAGCGGGATGTTCACGGAACGCCTTACAGCGTGGTCAACCCCGCCGACATCGTGGAGATCACGGAGACGGCGAACGTGGAGGTCTTCGAGGACCTTGTCGAGGGAAGGGGGGACTATCAGGCCGTTCGGGTTCGGGTGCATGGCACAGGGAAGGGGGACGGCCGGAACCGGGTCCTCGTGGTCCAGCAGTACCACACCCCCGAGATGGACTACTTCAGCCAGAACGCGCTGCCCTATCTCAAGGCCCTGGGCGACCGCTACGCCGATGCGGGCGTGCGCCTGAACGCCCTGTACAGCGACGAGATGCACATCCAGCAGGACTGGGGCTATTTCAGCCACCACGACCACGGCGAGTTTGCCCTGCGCTATGTCAGCCCCGGCCTCGCGCGGCGCTATGCCGAACTCTACGGCGCGGAGTACGCGGATTTCGCCAAGTACCTCGTCTATTTCGTCCACGGACAGGATGACACGGCGAACGACCTGCGGGCGAAAGCGGACCGGATGAACGTTTTTGGCGCGTCCCCCGAGGACATCGCCCGGACCGCCCTGTTCCGGTCGCGGTATTACCGCCTCCTGCAGGACGGCGTGGTGGAGCTGTTCACCGCGGCCAAGGGGCATCTTGAAAGCCGCATGGGGCACCGTCTGGAGACCCGCGCCCACGCCACTTGGGCGGAGAGCCCCACCATTGACCGTTGGGACACCGGGCGGCTCCCGCACCCCCAGGCGCAGTACGAGTACACCCCTAATTTTGTCTGGTCCTGCACGGTGCACCAGGCGGCCTCGGCCTGCCACGACTACTTCCGCTGGGGCGACTATCTCACGGGCAACGGAAACGACCACCCCGAGGGCGGGTGGATGGACCGTAATTATTACGCTCTGTCCCTCGCCTGCTCCACCGGCATTCTTAATGAGGTGCCCCACTCCTACTGTGCCCACTGGGGGATGCCCGGACCGGTCGCCGCGCACCGAAACGCTTTGGTCAGTGTCACCGGCACGGGCGGCCCGGACTTCTATTCCATGGTCGCGGACATGGAGCACCGGGACACCTCCGTGCTGATGCTCTACCCCCTGGACCTTGTCGCCGCGAGCGAACGCTTCGGCAGCTGGATGACCCAGTACGGGTACGCGAACTATGTCACGCAGGCGAAACTGCTGGAGATGGGCCGCGTGGAAAACGGTGCCATTGTCTTGGGTGGACGCAGGTTCACGACCCTCTGCACCCTCTTTGAGCCCTTTCCCGCGCCCCGGCTTCTGGAGATGATGTCCGCCCTCGCGGAACAGGGCGGGCGCGTGCTATGGTCCGGGCCGCCGCCCCTGCTGGACGCCGACGGAAACGCCGCCCTCGCGGCGTGGCAGGCGCTTTTCGGCGCGCAGGTGGCCCCGGAAAACGCCGGCGGGCTCATGCTCCCCGGCCGCATGGCCACCTTCTCCGGCGCGCTCCAGGGGGTTCCCGACATGCCGGTGCTCACGCATTTCCTCGTGGACCGCGTCTACCCCGCCGCCCCGGCGGAGGGGGTGGAACCTGTCGCCCACGTCTGTTCCTGGTGCGCGGGCACCCTCCGGCGGCTGCCTTCGGGCGGAATGCTGGGGTTTCTGGGGTTCCGGCCGCGCGACGACCAGGCGGCTTCCCTCGGTTACGAAACCCGGACGTGGTTCGAGATTCTCGACCGGCTGGGCGCCTACCCGCCCTCCGGCGCGTTTCCCGGTGTGAACGACAACCCGGACCACCTCTCGCGTACAGGCCCCCATCTTGTGTGCCGCTTTCCGAACGGCGCGGTGGGCGTGGCCCCGCATCTGACTTCCGTGCTGGAGGACTGGCCCGGAGGCTTCGCGCGGAAAGCCGAAGAGGACGATGAGATCATGAAGCGGGTCGTGTTGCCCCCCGACCGCGTGGTTCTGCAGGACGCCGCCGTCAACGGACAGAAGGTGTCTTATCAGGGCAGGATGGCCGTCCTGTGGCGCGCCCGCGGCGACGGCTTCCTGGAGGCCTTCTCAGGGATGGACTGCGGCCAAATCACCGTCAACGGGAAAACCACCGTGTTCGCGGAAGCCCCCATGCCCCTCGTCTCCTGGGCGCCCGTTCCCAGTCAACGGCAGGTGCCCGACGGAGCAAAGCTGGTCGTGTTCTTCCAGGGCGCCGGCGTGCTCCGGATCCCCGTGGCCGCATCCATGGGGCTCGCCGGAGAGGCCTGTTCCCAGGGACCTCTTCTTGGAAGCAGGGGTGCCCCGATTCCGGTCACGCTCAACTCGGAGACGCTGGAGATTACCGCCTCCCCGGAGACGGCGGGACGGTGGATTTATGTTCGGTAACGCTGCGGGCCGCCCCTTGGCGATGGATATTATGGTTTTCCCGCCCGCGCAATAAAGGGCTTAGGAAGCGGGTTTCGCTTGACGGATAGCCCTGTTCTTCTTATAATCAGTAAAAGTGAAAATTGCCGGTTTCCTCCGGTGGAAACGGCGAATCAACAGCAGGAAAGGTTCTTCCATGAAAAACCTCGGCGTTGTTCTTGCGGCAGTCCTGACAATCTGCGGGTTTGCCACGGCGGCGACCCTTCCTGGAACCGTGGACATGACCAGAAGTGTCGCCGGTCTGGGGGAGGTGTCCCCCGGAACACTGGGGTTTTCCGTGACGCTGACCATCACCGCCGCCCCGGACATCGCCCCCGCGGTCACCGCTCTGGCCGTGGAGGAGAACGTGCCCGCAGGGTGGGCCTACATGGGGGTCTCCGGCAGCCCGATGCCCATGGAGCGGCTTGACGGCTCGCTTCTCCAGCTTTTCTGGATCGACACGCCGGACATGTCAGCGCCCGTCGTGCTGGAATACTATCTGGAGGCCCCGGCGGCCCAGGCCGACGCGACAATTACGGGAAAGGTGCTCTACCGCACCAACAGCGGGCCCCTGGAGTCCCCCGAAGTCGTCACGCTTCCCAACGAGATCAACTGCCTTTTCCTGACCCGCTCCTCGTCGTTGCCGGGCTACGTCCCGGGTGCCCAGCTGACCTTCACGGTCACGGTCAACAGTTTCTGTCTTGAGGCGGTCACCGCCCTCGCCGTCGTGGAGGTGTGCCCCGCTGGTTGGACCTTTGTTTCCGCCACGGGCGTCGCCGACAACGGCGGGTTGGAGCCTTCTCCCGGCGCGGAGGGGCCCTTTGAGTTTGTCTGGCTGTCGCCCATTCCCTTATTCCCGTACACCTTCACCTACACTGTCGCCGTCCCCGAGTCGCAGGAGGGAGCGGCCGTGGTTTCCGGACAGGCCATCAGCCGCCTCAGCGGCCCGGAACTCCGCTCCCCCATGGTGGACACGTCCCTAGACTACATTGACACGGTTGCCCCGGTCATCGTGCTCAACGGGGGATCCCCGGTCACGGTCGAGTGCGGCGGGGTCTACACGGAGCTGGGAGCGACGGCGACGGACAATGTCGATCCCGTGGTGAATGTCATTGTGGATAACAGCGCGGTGAACACCTCCTCGCCGGGCAGCTACACGGTCTATTACGACGCCGCGGACAGTGCGGGCAACGCCTCGCAGGAAACACGCACCGTTGTGGTCGAGGACACCACGGCCCCCACGGTGGTGATTGACGGCGGAACCACCCAGGCCGGCGCCTGCGGCGTTCCCCTGACGCTGAACACCGCCACCGCTTCGGACGTCTGCCAGGGGTCCGTCGCCGCGACGGTCTTCGATCTTGGCGGCCTCAATCCCGCCGATCCCGCCGTCGGCGTGTATTTCGTGGTGTACGAGGCGGTGGACAGCGCGGCAAACCGCGGAACCGCCACCCTCACGGTCACCGTCACCGACACGGCCATGCCCCTGTTGACGCTCAACGGCGCCAATCCCCTCACCGTGGAATGCGGTACCGCTTTCACCGACCCGGGCGCCACGGCGACCGACACCTGCGCGGGCAACCTCACCCCCGTCATTGTGACGGAAGGCGCCGTTGACACCGCCGTTCCCGGGCTGTATGTGCTGACCTACACCGTTGAGGACCCGTCCGGCAACACCGCCTCGCTGGCCCGGGATGTCCAGGTGGTGGACACGACCCCCCCGCTGATCTCCCTCCTGGGCGCCTCCACCATGACCCTCACCCTGGGCACGGCGTACACCGAGCCCGGGTATTCGGCCTCCGACACCTGCGCCGGCGACCTCACCGGCGGCGTGTCGGTTACGGGAACGGTGAACTCCAACGCTTTGGGAACCTATGTCCTAACCTATTCCGTGTCCGACGGGGAGGGCAATTCCGCCGAGACAACCCGGACGGTCACGGTCATCCTGGGGGCCGCGCCTGAAATCACGATCCTGGGCGAGAATCCCGCCACCGTGGAGTGCGGCGGCACCTACGAGGACGCGGGCGCCACGGCCAGTGACGCGGAGGACGGCGACCTGACCCTGTACATTCTGGTGGACAATCCCGTAGACGCCTCCGTCCCCGGTGTCTATCTGGTTTCCTACGAGGTCACCGACGCCGACCTGAATACCACGACGGCCCAAAGGACGGTCGTGGTGCAGGACGTGACGGCCCCTGTCCTCACGCTGCTGGGGGACAACCCGCTCGTTGTGCAGTGCGGCGGTGCCCTCACCGATCCCGGCGCGGCCGCGATGGACGCCTGCCAGGGCAACCTCGACGCGGCCATCTCTGTTTATTCAAATGTAGACATGGGCTCGGCCGGACTTTACGACATGCAGTACGTTGTCCGTGACGCGTCCGGCAATGAAAGCTCCGAAATGCGCTACGTCGAGGTCGTGGACACCGTGGCGCCGATCATCCTCCTGCTCGGGGGCAACCCCATGGTTCTGGAGTGCGGCGCGCCCTTTGTCGAGCCAGGTGTGATCGGAAGCGACGCCTGCGACGGCACGGTGGAGGTCGTCAGTTCGGAGTCCTCCGTCAACTTCGGCGCCGTGGGGCAGGTGACCGTCACCTACACCGCGCAGGACGGCGCGGGGAACACGGCGGAGGCGGTGAGAACCGTCAACATCGTGGACACCACGCCCCCGGCGCTCACGCTGCTGGGTGCCTCCCCGATGGTGGTCCCCCAGGGAACGCCCTATGAGGAGCCCGGCTACTCCGCCGCGGACCTCTGCGCGGGCGACGTGTCCGCCGGGGTGGTCGTCACGGGAACGGTGAACACTGCCGTCCCCGGGGACTACCCGCTCACCTACACGGCCGACGACGGCGCAGGCAACAGCTCCGAGGCGGTCCGGGTGGTGCGCGTGACGCCGGGAACGCCGCCGGTCCTTGTCCTGCTCGGCGACAACCCGATGACGGTGGAGTGCGGGGCGGGCTTTGCCGATCCGGGCGCCACGGCCTCCGACGCCGAGGACGGCGACCTCACGGGCCAGATCACTGTGGAGGGGACGGTCAACTTCCTGGAGCCCGGGCTCTACGTCCTGCAGTACGGCGTGTCCGACAGTGACGGAAACACGGTCACAGACTCGCGCTCCGTGTTCGTCTCCGACACCACGCCGCCCCAGCTGACGCTCACCGGACCGGCCCAGCTCACGATCCCCGTCGGCGGGCCGTATGTGGAGCCGGGATTCACAGCCTTCGACGCCTGCGCCGGCGACCTGACCCAGAGCGTGGTCTTGTCAGGGTCCGTGGACACGTCCACACCGGGAACCTATGTGCTGCTTTACATGGTCTATGACAACGCCGCCAACCCCGCGACGGTGGAGCGCTCGGTGCTTGTCGCCGCGGGCACGCCGCCCGTGATCACAGTGCTTGGCGCCAACCCGCTGACGGTCGAGTGCGGCGGCGTCTTCCAGGATCCGGGGGCCACGGCCTCCGACGCCCAGGACGGCGACCTGACCGCGGACATTGTCGTTGGCGGCACCGTTGACACCGCCGTTCCGGGGCTGTACCTGCTCAGTTACGCCGTGGCAGACAGCGACGGCCTCGCCGCACTGGAAACCCGCTCCGTGCAGGTTGCTGACACCGCCGCCCCGGTGGTGG
>ERZ795031.3599-NODE-3599-length-13737-cov-14.254056_pt1 | contig 13737 bp, 11 predicted proteins | sample MGYA00375123_ERZ795031 | MGnify/ENA primary metagenome ERZ795031 (study PRJEB30166, sample SAMN05720159) | activated sludge metagenome | isolation source: anaerobic digester from wastewater treatment plant | place: USA | collected 2015-04-21 ... | reverse complement strand
TAAATTGATTTAACTGAGCATCCTTATCATTTTTCATTTGCTTTCCTCCCGGCTAAAATAATTGTTCAATTAGAATTTTAACCTTAATTGGAAAACTTATTCATTATAAAAAAAACGAGGCTATAAAATATCAAAGCCTCTTTGTTTTTGAATATTGATTTACATAATTTAAATTATGTAAATTAATATACTGCTATATGTCCGTCAGCTCTCTTTTCTGTTCCCCCGCATAGTGTGCCTTCATTTGTTCTCAATATCATTTGGCCTCTGCCAAAAAGAGCTTCATTTGGCTGTATTGTAACTTTATGACCTCTATTCTCCAGGTCCCTTACTATGTTGACAGGCACATCCTTTTCCACTTCAACGTTAATTCCATTTATCCACTGCCACCTTGGCGCATCTATAGCTTCCTGAGGATTCATATGGAAGTCTATCATATTGGTCACAACCTGCACATGTCCTTGAGGCTGCATAAATCCCCCCATTACACCGAAGGGTCCAAGTGCTTTTCCATCCTTCATCAAAAATCCGGGAATAATTGTATGGTAGGTTTTCTTATGGGGCATCAAACAATTGCTATGGTCATTGTCAAAATTAAAATTATGCAGCCTGTTCTGAAGCGCTATTCCGGTCTCAGGAATTACTACGCCTGAGCCGAATCCCATGTAATTGCTCTGAATATAAGAAACCATATTCCCGTCTTTGTCTGCAGTGCAAAGATAAACAGTTCCGCTGCGGTTGGAGTCAATTTCTTTCGGCATCAATGCCTTTTCCTTTATTGAATTTGACTTAATTCTGCCATATTCATCAGACAATAACTGCTTTATATCTATTTTCATATGCCTTGAATCTGTTATATACTTTTGTCCATCAGCAAAACCAAGCTTTATTGCTTCAATTTGTCTGTGATAGGTATCGCTGTTTTCCTTAAATGTAAAATCAAAGTTTTTCAATATGCCAAGAGCCATCAGAGCAACTAATCCCTGACCGTTGGGCGGTATTTCAAACACATCATAGCCTCTGTAATTTACACTTATAGGGGTTACCCACTCAGGTTTATAGTTTTCCATGTCTTCCTTTGTTAAATAACCCTTGTATTTTTTAAAAAATGCATCTATTTTGTCGGCAATATGCCCTTTATAATAAGAGCTGCCGTTGGTTCTGCCTATTGATTCCAATGTTCCGGCATGAAACGGCAGTTTAACAAGCTCTCCAAACCTTGGAGTTCTGCCATCTTTCGTAAATGTATCAAACCAGTATTTTAATTCTTCCTTATTTTCTTCTTTGTAAATCTCAGACGCTGCATCCCATGCTTTTTTTACGGTAACAGATACCGGAAATCCATTCCTTGCATAGTTAATTGCTGGCTTCAGCACTTCTATCAGGGGAAGGGCTCCAAATTTATCATTTAGTTCAACCCAAGCTGCGGGAGCTCCCGGCACCATCACCGGAATGACACCGTATTTTGGTATTTCTGTATATCCTCTTTCTCTTAATTCTTCTATGGAAATGCTGTAAGGTGAATAACCGCTGGCATTTAATCCCTGAAGCCTGTTATTAAACCAAACAATGGCGAATGCATCGCTTCCCAGGCCGTTTGATGTAGGCTCAACAACCGTAAGGCATGCTGCAGTCGCTATGGCTGCATCAACGGCATTGCCTCCTTTTTTAAGTATTTCAAGACCTGCCTGTGCCGCTAAGGGTTGTGATGTGGCAACCATTCCGTTATTTCCGTAAATTACGTTTCTTCTTGACGGGTATTTATATTCTGCCGGATTATAATTCATTTTTTCCTCCTTTTATAAACAATTATTTTCTAATATATAATGATGACAAGGTCAATCCTCTTTTCATGTGTCCATTGTTGTTATACAGTGTCACCGTATTGTTATTGGTCCTGTTTGTCATGTTACGGTACCTCCGTTTCCGCATCATATATTAAAAAGAAGTAAACGTGTCGTTTACTTCCATATTTTTCTTACTCTTATTTTGCATATTCTGTAGCTCTGATTTCTCTTATTACGTTAACTTTAATCTGTCCCGGGTATTCCATTTCTTCTTCAATCTTTTTAACAATATCTTTTGCTATTAAAATTATGCTTGAATCACTTGTTGCTTCAGGTTTTACCAATATTCGAACTTCTCTTCCTGCCTGTATTGCAAAAGACTTTTCAACGCCTTCAAATGAATTTGAAATCTCTTCCAGTTTTTCCAGCCTCTTAATATAGGTCTCCAAAGTTTCTCTTCTTGCTCCCGGTCTTGCAGCGGATATGGCATCTGCTGCCTGTATTAATACTGCTTCTACGGTTTGCGGTTCTATATCCCCGTGATGGGCTGCTATACCATGAATTACAGCCTTGCTTTCCTTGTATTTTTTAGCCAGGTCTTCACCTATTTGAACGTGAGGACCTTCTACCTCATGATCCACTGCTTTTCCTATATCATGCAAGAGGCCTGCCCGTTTTGCTACTTTTACGTCAGCGCCCAGTTCAGCAGCCATAATTCCTGCTAAATATGATACTTCAATGGAGTGTTTTAATACATTCTGGCCGTAGCTTGTTCTGAACTTCAATCTTCCGAGTAATTTAACCAATTCCGGGTGAAGCCCGTGGATTCCGGTATCAAGGGTCGCCTGTTCACCTTCATCCTTTATTATTTGATCAACTTCTTTTTTGGCCTTATCTACCATCTCTTCAATCCTTGCAGGATGAATTCTTCCATCTGCAATAAGTTTTTCGAGTGCTAATCTGGCCACTTCTCTTCTAATAGGGTCAAATCCGGATATAACCACTGCTTCCGGTGTATCATCTATTATAATATCTATACCTGTAAGCTGTTCCAAGGCCCTTATGTTTCTGCCCTCCCTGCCGATGATTCTGCCTTTCATTTCATCATTGGGCAGGTCCACTACAGATACAGTTGTTTCTGCTACATGGTCTGCAGAACATTTTTGAATTGCATATGTAATAATTTCACGTGCTTTTCTTTCTGCAGTTTCTTTTGATTCCCTTTCGATTTCTTTAACAGCTACTGCTGCTTCCTGTTCGGCTTCTCTTTTTATGTTGTTTATAAGAATATCTTTTGCTTCTTCCGTGGAAAGCCCGGATATTTTCTCCAGTTCCTCAATTTGTTTCTGGTGAATTGCCTCTAATTTTTCTTGCTTTGTTTCAACTTCTTTCAGCTTCTTTTGAAGCATTTCATCCTTTTTTTCTACTACAAGGCTTTTAGAATCCAGCATTTCCTCTTTTTTAATAAGCCTTTTTTCATTTCTTTGAATTTCGTTTCGTCTTTCTTTGTTTTCTCTTTCATATTCATTTCTAAGTTTGTGAGCTTCGTCTTTTGCTTCAACAAGTATTTCTTTTTTCCTTGTTTCAGCTTTTTGATTTGCGTCTTCAATTATCCTTTTAGCTTCTATTTCAGCACTACCTATTTTGCCTTCAGATATATTTTTACGAATAAAAAATCCTATAATTATACCTATTATTGCGCAGATAATACCTACTAATATTTCTTCGAACAATTCAGCACCTCCCATATTAAATTTTCAAGCTGCGAAATATATACATTTTTCTTGATTCATTAAAAAATGTGTATTCTTCCAAAACATATTTATATTAATCGTTTTAATAAGTTTCTATAAAACTTGAATATACTATATTTTATAATTATTTATAAATAATGTCAAGATATATGTTTATATTTGTATAATTTGTATAATTTGTATATTCATATAGTTTATTGACACGTTGGTTTACAGAATTTAAATTATGTAAACCCCTTTACATAGGCTGTGCTATATATCGATATGATAAAAAGGCACCTTGCGGGTGCCTTAATTATGTTTTTTAATAATGACATTAACTTTTGAATGACATATGACATTTAGTCATCTACTGATGTGTCTTCCCTGTCGTCTGATGACAGTTTCAAAGCTCCTATTTCATACTTTTCCAGTACCTTTTTCTCTATTTCAGCCATAAGTTCAGGATTTGACAACAGATAATCCTTAGAATTTTCCCTGCCTTGTCCAATTCGGTTGTTTTCGTATGAGTACCATGCTCCTGACTTGTTTACAACTCCTGCTTCCACTGCCATATCAAGTATGCAGCCTTCCTTTGATATACCTTTGCCGTAGATTATATCAAATTCAGCCTGTTTAAAGGGAGGGGCAACTTTATTTTTTACAACCTTGACTCTTGTTCTGTTGCCGTATACGTCATCGCCCTTTTTCAATGTTTCTGTTCTTCTTACGTCAAGTCTCATTGTAGCATAGAATTTTAAAGCCCGACCGCCGGTTGTGGTTTCAGGGTTGCCAAACATTATGCCTATTTTTTCACGGAGCTGGTTTATAAAAATAGCTACCGTGTTTGATTTGCTTATAGCTCCTGCCAGTTTTCTCAAGGCCTGGGACATCAGCCTTGCCTGGAGCCCCATGTGGGAATCCCCCATTTCTCCGTCTATTTCAGCTTTCGGCACCAATGCGGCTACAGAGTCAACAACTATAACATCAATGGCACCGCTTCTTACAAGTGCTTCCGCTATTTCAAGAGCCTGCTCCCCGGTATCAGGCTGTGAAATTATAAGCTCTTCCACCTTGATGCCTAAATTTTTTGCATAGGCCGGGTCCAGGGCATGCTCTGCGTCAATGAAGGCTGCTATGCCGCCTCTTTTCTGCGATTCTGCTATTATATGTAATGCAACTGTTGTTTTGCCAGAGGATTCAGGTCCAAATATTTCAATGATTCTTCCTTTTGGCACTCCGCCGATTCCGGTTGCAATATCGAGGGGCAGTGCGCCGGTTGGTATGGCTTCTATATTTAATTTTGCATTTTCTCCAAGCTTCATTATAGAACCTTTACCGAATTGCTTTTCAATTTGAGCAAGGGCAAGCTCAAGTGCTTTATCTTTTTCCATATCCGACTCCTTATCAGAACATTTGTTCACCTTTGATTATACATAAAATAAAAAGTATTGTCAATGACTAATTTTTTATAACACCAAGATTTTCATAAATATAAACTGCTCCTGAAGTAACGGTCAGCAATACTGTAATTGCGATTAAAGGAGTTATTAAAAAATCTGTAAAACCAAAATAACCAGTATAGTTCAATAAAATAACAATAATTAATACCATCTGGAACACTGTTTTTATTTTTCCCCATGCATTTGCAGCAATTTTAACACCCTTTGAAGCAGCCAGCGTCCTAAAGCCTGAAACTATAAATTCCCTTGATATAATCAGCACAACAATCCATGCGCTGATATAGCCAAGCTCTACAAAAGCTATGAATGCTGATGCTGTCAGAAGTTTGTCTGCAAGAGGGTCTGTGAATTTTCCGAAATCTGTTACTAATTTGTCCCTTCTTGCAATATGTCCGTCAAAGGCATCGGTAACAGCAGCACCCACAAAGATTAACAGGGGCAGAAACCTGAAAATTCCGCCGCTTATGTACAAGAACAACAGAAAGAAAGGTATTGCCAATACCCGTATAACTGTAAGCTTGTTGGGTAAATTTAAATCTTTAAACCAATTTATTATTTTCATCTTCTATACCTCCTATCAAATCATATTCCAATGCGTCATTAATTTTGACCTTATAAATGTTTCCTAAGGTTAATTCTTCATCAGATGTGACATAAACACAGCCGTCAATTTCAATCGAATCCATGTAGGTCCTGCCTGCATAGATATGTTCATCTTCCTTCTCCTCAATTAAAACATCATAGGTCCTGTCGATTTTCAGCAAATTGTTTTCATATGATATTGCTTGCTGAATTTCCATCAACTCTTTTAATCTTTCTTCCTTTATGTCTTCATCTATTTGTTCCGGCAGCCTGTATGCCGGAGTATGCTCTTCTCTTGAATATTTGAATATCCCTACCCTGTCAAGCCTGTATTCTTTCAAAAAATTCTTGAGTTCTTCATGGTCTTCCCATGTTTCCCCGGGGAAGCCTGTGATTAAGGACGTGCGTATTACCGCACCCTCCACTTCCCTTCTTATTTTATCAATCAGGGATGTAATTTGTTCCCGGTTTGTGTTTCTATTCATTCTCTTCAGTATTCTGTCATTTATATGCTGCATTGGAATATCAAAATATTTTAAAAGCTTTTTATTGTTTTTGAATTCCTCTATCAGTTCATCGTAAATATCTTCGGGATACAAATAATGAACTCTTATCCATTTGATGCCTTTAATTTCAGAAATTCTTCCTACAAGTTCATGAAGTTTTCTTTCGCTGTAAATATCAAGACCGTATTTACTTGTGTCCTGTGCAATGATAATTATTTCCTTTGCTCCTCTTTCTGAAAGGACCTTTGCTTCCTCAACAATATTCTCGATTCTGCGGCTTTTAAAAGGCCCTCTGAGCTTCGGAATCACGCAATAGGTGCAATTATTGCTGCAGCCTTCAGCTATTTTTAAATAGGCGTACCAGGGTTCAGTCAATATGTTTCTCGGAAGGTCCTTGTCGATATCAAGCTCAGATCCTGTGTCCATCACAAGCTTTTTATTCTTTTCAAACTCTTGAATATATTGGTCTATTTTTTCAAAACCGCCCGTTCCTACTATGATGTCAACTTCAGGTATTTCTTTTCCCAGCTCTACCCCGAATCTTTGGGACAGGCAGCCTGTCACTATTATTTTTGCTTTTTTGTTTACAGTTTTTTTTATATCAGCGGCGGAAAGTATCGCATTTACTGATTCTTCCTGGGCGTCATTTATGAAGGAGCAGGTGTTTATTATTATGTAGTCTGCCTTGTCCGCATAATCCGTTGTCTTGTATCCTTTTTCGGTTAGAATGCCAAGCATATTTTCCGAGTCAACAAGATTTTTTGAGCATCCAAGCGAATGCATGTATATTTTTTTCATTCTTTATGAATTTCCTCTCATTTCGTCTAATTCCTCTTTTGTAACAAGAACTTTCCTGGGTTTGCTGCCTTCATGCCCTCCTACTATGCCCCTTTCCTCAAGCTGGTCAATAATTCGCGCAGCTCTTGAATAACCTACCCTGAATTTTCTTTGAATGTAGGATACCGATGCCTGGCCGTCATTTACCACTGTTTCAATTGCCTGTTCCAAGTATTCATCAACATCATCATCGTCGCCGGTCTGGCTTTCAATTTCTTTGATTATTTCATTTTGTTTGTTGTGTTTGATTTCAACCTGCTGTTCCTTGATAAAGTCTACAACTCTTTTGATTTCATCATCTGATACAAAGGTTCCCTGTATTCTTACAGGTTTTGGAAGACCTATGGGGTGATAAAGCATATCTCCTTTGCCAAGAAGCTTCTCTGCACCCCCTGTATCCAAAATAGTTCTTGAATCTATATGTGATGACACGGCAAATGCAATACGTGACGGGATATTTGCCTTTATTACACCTGTAATAACATCAACGGAAGGTCTTTGGGTTGCAATGACAAGGTGCATACCGCAGGCTCTTGCCAGCTGGGCAATACGTGTAATATATTCTTCAACCTCTGCCGAGGCTACAGTCATCAAATCCGCCAATTCGTCTATTATTATTACGATTTTAGGCATTTTCTCCTTGTTTTCCACAGCCATTTTTTCATTGTAGGAGTCTATTTCCCGCACGCTGTTCTGTGCAAAAACCTTGTAGCGGTTCGTCATTTCCGACACAGCCCAGTTCAGCGCATTGGCTGCCTTTCTGGGGTCAGTTACAACAGGTATCAATAAATGGGGTATACCGTTGTAGTTGCTCAGTTCAACAACCTTAGGGTCAATGAGTATCAGCTTGACTTCATCGGGTTTTGCCTTGTATAAAATACTCATAATAAGGGAGTTTATACATACGCTTTTTCCGGAGCCGGTAGCGCCTGCTATTAACAGGTGAGGCATTTTATCAATGCTTGCAATAATATTTTTGCCTGCTATATCCTTTCCAAGGGCAAAGGGCAGGTTTGTCGGAGCAGTTCTGTACTCTCTTGATTCAATCATGTTTCTTAAATAAACGCTGGTTTTTGCCTTGTTTGGCACCTCTATGCCAATTGCGGCTTTGCCGGGTATAGGTGCTTCCATTCTTATTTCCGAGCTGGCCAGTGCCAAAGCTATATCGTTGGACAAGGCTGTTATCCGGCTTACTTTTATTCCAGGTGCAGGCTGAATTTCATACCTGGTTATGGTAGGCCCCTTATTAATCTGAAGGATGTTGCAAGGTATGTTGAAGCTGTTTAATGTGTCAATAAGCTTTTCCCCGTCCTTTTTCAAGTCTTCCTTGTCATTTCTTACGTTAAGAGGCATGGGGTTTAAATGCCTGATTGAAGGCAGCTTGTAATTGTCTGCTTTAACATCTGATATGGTAATTATGTCATCAGTAATTACCTTTTTCTCGAATTTTTCCTTTGCATCCGGAAGGGGTTCGTCCTTTTGTGTTTCTGTCCTATTCTCAGTTTTATTCTCTGCTTTTTGTATATCTTCTATTTTTAACTGAGTGATTTCAGCTTTTTTATTATCTTGTGCAGGACTCATATAATCATAAATTTTTATATTTTCATTTGGCTGCTGTTTTGGTAATTTTTCTTTTTTTCTTTTATTTTCAACGTCTTCCGTAAATATGAATTTATATATGACATTAAAGAACTTTTTTATGTAATTTGATATTAATTTTAAAATACCGATTATACTTTGATTTGTAAGAAGAACAATCAATGAAAAGATAAATGCTCCCAAGGCTATGTATGTTCCATTTTTACCGATAAGTTTAACAAATATAGATGAAATTAAATTTCCGGAAATACCCCCGCCTTTGCCTGCCATCCCCAGATCTTTTGATATTATAAACAATTCCTGCAAGTCTTTCGTTAAGGCTATTTGCGAATAAACTTCCGGGTCTGATACTGCCCTGTATATGATGAAACAGATAAAGAATCCTATAATTGCGGCTATTTGATTGTTGTCATTCAATATGACTATGTTTAAAAGCCTTGTAACCCCAATTGCAAGTAAAAAATAAGGAAGTACTTCAGAGCCTGCCCCAAATGCTGAATTAGTAAATGAGTTTATGCTTCTGCCGATAATTCCTGTTTGAGATTCTCCTGTAGTAACTATAATCATGAATACAGCAAAAGATACAAGGAAGATACCGGTAATCTCTTTAATTAAAATATCCTTGCCTGAAGCCCTGGTGCTTGTACCTTTTTTGTTTGTATTTGTTTTTTTGTTTGTCCTGGTCGTTTTGTTTGCGGATGTTTTAGCCATTTAAAGCATTTCCCCCTGTTTCTTTGTAAATTTAATTATATCATAGGATGAGAACATTTCGCAATGATAATTTCAAATTCGTAAACTAGACTTCTCCCTCTGAATAATAATGAAATAAAGTTTGTCAACCTTTGTCATTAACTGACTTCCCTTTTATTTTCCCATATCATCAATCAGCTCTCTGAGCTTTTTCATAGCAGAGCTGAACCCGCCTATTTCTTCTATTAAGCCTATATTGACAACTTCTTCGGCATTTAATACTGTTCCCACATCATTGGCTATTTCATCTGTGTCATACATATAATCCAAAAGCGCCTGCCTGTCAACATGTGAATTCATTACGATAAAATTTGTAATCCTCTCCTGCATTTTTTGGAAATATCTGAAGGTCTGAGGAACTCCTATAACCAGACCGCTGGTTCGTATTGGATGAATTGTCATTGTTCCTGTGGGTGCAATAAACGAGTACCGGGCTGAAACAGCCAGTGCCGTTCCTATGCTGTGACCTCCTCCCAATACAAGGGAAACAGTTGGCTTTGTAATACTTGCTACCAGTTCTGAAATAGCGAGGCCTGCCTCTACGTCTCCTCCCATAGTATTTATCAATAAAAGCACCCCTTTTATCTGGGGGTCCATTTCAGCTCCTATAATCAGAGGTATTATATGCTCGTATTTTGTTGTTTTGCTTTGGGGAGGCAGTGAGGTATGCCCTTCAATTTCTCCTATTATACTTAGAAAACAAACATCCTTTACCGGCTCAACTTCAGTTATGCTTCCTACTTGTTTAACATTTTCTATAGGCTCGCTGCTGTCTTCATTTTCGCTTGGTGTGCCGCTGAATATAAACGGATTTACCGGCTCGTCTCGGAATTGATTTTGCTTATTGTTTCTTTGTCCGTCCAAATTGTTAAATGATGTCTGTGGCTGCTGCTGTGAATTAGTGCTCTTGTTTTCCATTACTCCTCCATAAAAAAATAATCAGGTATTCCTGATTATTCTTTGGAGTTTTATTAATTTTATACATTTTTCTCATTATTCTAAAACAATAGATGTGCTATCTTCAGTTAAATACTATATTTTAAAATATGGTTCCCAGGTAAATTCACTAATTTATTTGCTCCTTTCGTAGCATAAATTAGTAATTTTGTGCGTTTGACCTAACCCAAGACTTTCTCCTTTTAGTCGAAGTCTTGGGTTAGGTCGTAAAGGTCATCTTTATTCATTTTCAATGATGATCATATCGCTTCCGATTTTTTTGATATTTTTCCATAGTATTTCTTTTCTTTTCGGTTCTTTGAAAAATGCAAAATGTGAATTGTTTCCTGATATAAAGCTGATTATTTCCCCTGTTTTTTCATCTATAACCAGGTCGCAGTCACCGAAAATCCCCAAGTTTTCCCCTGTGTCCACATTAATGATTTCCTTGCTGTACAATTCGCTTAATTTCATATATTCCCCCCCTATCAACTATCAATGAATTCCTGTATGTCCGAAACCTCCCTGACCTCTTTCCGTTTCATTTAAGTCTTCAACTAATTCAAATTTAGCCTGTTCATGCTTCATTACCACCATCTGGGCAATCCTGTCCCCGCTGTTGATGGTAAAATCCTCGCTTCCAAGATTAATTAAAATTACCTTTATTTCTCCCCTGTAATCAGAGTCTATGGTTCCTATGCCGTTTACGAGACTTATGCCGTGTTTGATTGCCAAACCGCTTCTGGCCCTTATTTGAGCTTCATAGCCTTCAGGAAGTTCAATAAATAAACCTGTAGGCACCAGTGCCCTTTCCATTGGTTTTAATACCATGGGTGCCTCAACAAAGGCTTGAATATCTACTCCGGCAGACCCTTTCGTTTCATAGCACGGTAATTTAAAAGGATTTTTCTTAACTATTTTAATTATCATATTTTTCTCCCAGTACCTTATTTATTTTACCCTCAAGATCAGGATGTTTTTTCAAATTCCCTGTAAAAGTTATGCTCAAATTATCGATGTTGAACAGGTCCTTTGCAACATCCAGGACATCTTCAATTTTAACATTGTTGATAGCTTCAATTACCTCATCAGGATATAAAATTTCATTATATAAAAGTTCTCTTCTGCCTATTGCAGACATTCTGCTTGATGTGCTTTCAAGACTTAAAATATAATTTCCTTTAATCTGCTGTTTTGCTCTCAGGAATTCTTCTTCTTTAATATTTCCGTTTTTTATGCTTACCATTTCCTTCAATATGGTTCTCAGGGCATCTTCAGCCTGCTCGTAGCTCATGCCTGCATATATTGTGAAAATTCCTGTATCGGAATAATTGGATACAAATGAATAAATAGAATATACAAGACCTTTTTTTTCTCTTACTTCCTGGAAAATTCTTGAACTCATTGTTCCGCCGAACAAATTGTTTAATACCAGAAGAGAATGATAGTTCTCATCATGTCTTCCGAATGTCTTGTTGCCTATGCACATATGAAGCTGTTCCAAGTCCTTATTTATTCCTACAACTTTTCTTTGATAATTTGATTCCTTGTGAACCTTTCTTACTTTTTTATTTTCCCAGGACTTGAATTCAGTCTCTATCAGTTCTATGAATTTTTCTTCATCGAAATTTCCGGCAATTGAAATTACGGTATTTGAAGGAGAATAATTTTCTTCCATAAAGCTTTTTACTTTATCATGAGTGAAAGTTTTAAGGTTTTTTTCCGTTCCGAGAATATTATATGCCATGGGGCTTTCGTTAAAAATAATCTCAGATAATTTATCATGTACAATATCCTCCGGAGAATCTTCATACATTTTTATTTCTTCAATAACAACAGATATTTCTTTATCTATCTCATCCTGTGAAAATACAGAGTTAAAAAACATATCTGAAAGTATATCTACTGCTTCTTTTATATTTTCGTCTAAAACCTTGATGTAAAAGCAGGTGCATTCCTTGCTCGTGAATGCATTCAGCTGACCGCCTATACTGTCAATTTCCTCAGCAATTTCATTTGCTTTCCTGTTTTTTGTTCCTTTGAAAAGCATGTGCTCAATAAAGTGTGATAAACCATTGGTTTCATCGTTTTCGTTATTTGAGCCCACATTAACCCAAATGCCTATGGACGCAGACCTTACATAGTCTATTTTTTCCATTACTATTCTGATTCCGTTATCCAATGTATGCTTTTTTATCATTTTTCCTCCAGTAAATTATGGGACAGAGACTTATAATTTAAGGTCATTCCTCTGACTGGCAGGACTATCCCCATAGCAGCATGGGTGCGTCCCCATGACTTTGAAGGTATGTCTCTGCAGTTCTGCAGATGTATCCCCCTTCCGCCAATCCAAGAATTCTTATTCTCATGGTCCTGAATCTGCCCATTAATAACAATAATATAATAATCGATAATAGTGTTACTATTATTGCTTTTCTAATGAATCCGGAATTGCAAAAAAATTTCATAAAAATCCCCCTTATCTTAAATGTATTAATAAAAGGGTGCGTTTATGATATATATCTAGTTTTATATTATCAAATTTTTGCATTAATTACAACATATAATTAAGCATTAAAAAAATCAAGGTCTTTGCCTCGATTTTATTTAACACTGATTTAATAAGCAGTTTTTAATTTTCTTTCTGCTGCATTGCTGCCTTTCTTGAAAGCTTGATTTTACCCTTTTCGTCTATGCCGATTACCTTCACCAGCACCTCATCACCCATTTTCAGGACATCTTCAACTTTTTCTACCCTTTTGCTGTCTATTTGTGAAATATGAAGCAGACCGTCCGTGTTGTCAGAAAGCTTTATAAAGGCTCCATAGGATTCTATTCTTACAACCTTGCCCAGAATAATCTCTCCTACTTCGATTTCCTTAACTATACTTTCAATTATTCTCTTGGCCTTGTATGCACTTTCAACATTTTCAGCTGCTATTGAAACTGATCCGTCATCTTCAATATCAATTTTTACCCCTGTTTCTTCAATAATCTTGTTAATTACTTTTCCGCCGGAACCTATTACGTCTCTTATTTTATCAGGGTCAATCATCATAGTGATAATCTTGGGTGCGTACTTGCTAACTTCTTCTCTTGGCTTATCTATGCATTCAAGCATTTTATCCAGAATGAACATTCTTCCCTTATGAGCTTTTTCAAGTGCATTTGTAAGAACTTCCTTGTCAATTCCATGGACTTTTATATCCATTTGAATTGCTGTAATTCCATCTTTTGTCCCTGCAACCTTAAAGTCCATATCTCCAAGGAAATCTTCCATGCCTTGAATGTCTGTAAGTACAACTACATTGTCTCCTTCTTTCATAAGTCCCATGGCAACACCTGCAACCGGTGATTTAATTGGAACTCCTGCATCCATCAGCGACAAAGTTGAGCCGCACACACTGGCCTGTGATGTTGAACCGTTTGAGCTTAAAACCTCGGAAACAAGTCTTATGGTGTAAGGAAAATCTTCTTCACTGGGCAGGACAGGCACCAATGCTCTTTCTGCCAATGCTCCGTGACCTATTTCTCTTCTGCCGGG
>ERZ795031.3590-NODE-3590-length-13763-cov-7.548001_pt1 | contig 13763 bp, 10 predicted proteins | sample MGYA00375123_ERZ795031 | MGnify/ENA primary metagenome ERZ795031 (study PRJEB30166, sample SAMN05720159) | activated sludge metagenome | isolation source: anaerobic digester from wastewater treatment plant | place: USA | collected 2015-04-21 ... | reverse complement strand
CAAAAAGCAGTGACAGAATTGTCAAAAGCCCTATTAATTGAGAAATCGAGCGATTTACAACGGTAGGACCCTGAAGGGGTCCCATGTTTGTAGCAATGTAGACTCCACGAAGCACCGACCCTGAAGGGGTCGAATGTTCAGGTGAGATGCAGATGAATCAATTTGTACCATTCATTTGATTAAATCGACGATTAACGCTTGAATTCCAAGCCTTGTTTGCGATGGAACATGCGACCCCTTCAGGGTCGGGGGCAATCACTCAACCTTGTACTACAAATATTCGACCACCTTCGGGGTCGGCCGTAGCACTTTAGTGAACAGCATCTCATTTTGGAATACTAAAGATAGAGATTTTCGAAATCAAGTTTTAAGCACCCTACCCTTGGTTCTGCTAGTGTGCAAGATTCAAATTCAATTCGTAAAAAATTATTTTTCTACAAAAAACAAAAATACGCAAGCCATATTTGTGACTTGCGCATTTTTCATATTCTCAATTAAACTTTCTATCAGTTTTTTCCCTTCAAGGTAACAATCGGGATTAACATCTCTTCCAAGGAGATTCCGCCGTGCTGGAAGGTGCCTCGATAATATGAGGCATAGTAGTTGTAGTTGTTCGGATAAGCGAAGAAATAGTCGTTTCCGGCAAAGATGTAGCTGGAACTTACATTTGGCGAAGGAAGTCCGATCTTCTCCGGTTGACGAACGCACATCACCTCCTTTGGATTGAAATCCAAATTTTTTCCTACTTTATATCTCAAATTGGTATTCGTATTCTTATCACCCACAACACGGATAGCGTTGTTCGAACGAATGGTTCCGTGGTCTGTTGTGATGACAACCTTCACATTCTTCTCTGACAAAGCTTTCAAGAAATCAACAATAGACGAATGTTTGAACCAAGAGAGGGTCAACGAACGGTAAGCCGCTTCAGAAGAGGCCAACTCACGAATCATCTTTGAGTCTGTACGCGCATGTGAGAGCATATCCACAAAGTTAAAGACAACCACATTCAGCTGTGACTGCATCAATTGAGGCAAGTTCTCCATCAACTTTTCGCCCGACTGCGTATCGTTAATCTTATTGTAAGTGAATGAATATTTCTTTCTGTAACGGTCTAGCTGAGTTTGGATCAGCTCATCTTCATGGAGGTTTTTACCCTCTTCATCCTCCTCTTCCACCCAAAGTTTAGGAAACATCTGCTGGATTTGCAAAGGCATAAGGCCTGAGAAAATAGCGTTGCGCGCATACTGCGTTGCCGTAGGCAAAATGCTGCAATAAAGAGATTCATCTTCTGTAATAAAATCATTACTAAGCATCTCCTTGATCACACGCCACTGATCGTATCTGAAATTATCGATCAACAGGAAGAAAACTTTCTCTCCTTGATCAAGCAACGGGAAAACCTTCTTTTTGAAGACATCCGGACTGATCATCGGACGGTCGGCTCCCTCTTTGAACCAATCCTCGTAGTTCTTCTTGATAAACTTCACGAATGTGGAGTTAGCCTCATCCTTCTGCATCTTCAGCACCTCATCCATCTGGTTGCCGGCATTTTCCAATTCCAACTCCCAATAGACCAACTTACGGTAAACGTCCATCCAATCCTGATAGGTCAACGAATCATTTATCTGCATACCGATACGGCCAAACTGCGAACGATAACTGTCTGTCGTCGTAGCAGAGATGATCTCCTGCTTATTGATATTCTTTTTTAGGGAAAGTAAAATTTGGTTCGGATTGACCGGTTTAATCAAGTAATCAGCAATTTTATTTCCAATTGCTTGGTTCATGATATCCTCCTCCTCACTCTTTGTGATCATCACCACAGGAACCGTGTTGTCAATCTCCTTTATCTTTGAAAGAGCCTCTAATCCGTTCATACCGGGCATGTTCTCGTCCAAGAAGATGATGTCGAAGTGCTCTTTACCGCAAGCCTCAACAGCATCATAACCATTATTGACACAAACCACTTCGTAACCCTTCTTTTCCAAGAACATTACGTGTGCTTTCAATAGATCAATCTCATCATCTGCCCAAAGTATTCTGCTCATTTCATTATAGATTAAACGTTATACAGGTCCTATCGACCTAAATACAATCTCTTGAAAAGCTCCATGTAAACAGTAATGTTTCCGCTCTCTTTCAAGACATCCAAATTATCCTTTGAAATAACTATGTTTCTATACTCAACACCTTTGAGAGCAGTCTTAATGTCTGCACTCTTCACAACCTGCATCAAATAAGAGTTAGCCAAAGCAGCGCTAGGGATAGAACCCACAACAAACATCTGAGGGAATGCCTTAGCCGACTCAACCTGCGTATTCAAGTTCAACAACGACTGAGAAGCCGCATTGTAAGAGTCAATGGTAGTTTTCACTGCATTAGCATCAGCACTACCCTTCACAACTAGGATCACGAAGTAATGAGGAGCCTCCTCATCATAAGTATATAGACCTTTATATTTCTTCAAATTTTTAGGAGCAGCAGGCTTAGCTGGTTGCGGCGTCTGAGGTTGTGGTGCCTCCCCTGCTTTTGCTTCCGGAGCAGGAGTTTCTGCCGGTTTCTCAGCAGGCTTAACCTCTGTTGCTGGAGCAACCGGGTTTGCTGATGGCGCAGTTGGCTTCGCATTGATCAGATCATCACCCGCCTTAACGTTAGACAATGATGTGTTGGAAGCTGCTATGCTATCCAATGCCTTTTTTTCTATGTCGACCAACTCAACCTTAGCACCTTTAGATGCACTGCGTTTTCTTTCACCAACTGTGATGCTATCACGATAGAAGGCCTTATAATCGTCCATTGTGAACTTCGTACCAATCAACTCTTCGTTTTCAACGGCAATCACATAAGAGTCATATTTCTTACCATACAACAACTTTTTGACGCCATCATCCTCGAATATTCCCTTCTGATACCAAAGAGCCTCCTCCAAGTTATCCAAACCAGAAACGGTCAAAATACCTTGTCTTACGCTCAAATCGAAGTCCTTAACCAAGAACTTGGTGAAGTTATACATGGCAGTTACATAAAGTAAACGGTTTGCCTCCACCTCAGCTGGGTCTGTTGTTAGTTTAAACAAATAAGGAATGTTTGTATTTGTTTTGAAGCGACGTTCGCCTTCACCATTTTCAGCGGCATCCTGTTGGACATTTTTGTCACGCAAAGCCATCAATCCGCCAGGAGTACCTGCGGCAGGATTGTTGCCTTGGTTCATCAAAGCCAAGATATCCTTAGCCATAGAAGAAACATCACTTGTTGGATAATGCTCCACTAAAGACTTAAGCGCAACTGCGAAGGAGTCTCTATCACCCGTTTTGCCTATACCCAAAGATCTTAACAACAAGAACTTAGGCATTAGGGCAGAAACCGGATAATTCTTCTCCATGTAAGCCGTATTTGTGTTGACTATTGCAAAGTTTCCATTCAAATAAGCCGCGTATGTACGTTCATACAAAGAATCCTGCTCAGCAATCATGAGCTCCAAAGTTCTCTTGTAATCAGGATTACTCAATATCTTAGCATATTTTGTATCAGGATATTGGTTGATGATACGCATACGGTAATCATTTGAAGCTTCCAAATTTCCTATCTTCTCATTGATTCGATAGCAATAGAAATAGGCATCCACTACCCTACGGTCTTGAGGGAAACGACGGGCAAACTCTTCGAATGTCTTGATAGCCTGAGGATAATCCATCAACTTCTCATCATAGAGCATTGCCATATTAAACAAAGCATCTGCAATTTGTACATTAGAAGCCTGTACCTGTTCAGGTGTGAAAGGCATCTGTCTCAAATAGTATTCTGGACGTTTTGGATCATTCTCTGCGGCGATCTGTGTCTTGTTCTGATTCTGATCATCACCCTGCAGTGAGTCAGGTATCATCTGATTCTTCTGAGCATCGGCCATAGCCTCTTCCGAGAAGATAGCAATTGCTTTGTTTTTACGGTTCCAATCATCTTCCAACTTACGTTTGCCAAACTTACGTTGGAACTCCAACTTACCCTTGTCGACAGTCGCCTTATTGGCAAAATACCATGTATTTCTGTCGTTGACGCCCAATGCATTTCGGTTCATCACAGCCACATTCTCAATCTCTATATCAAGACGTTTTTGTGCCAAACGCTCTTCCTCTTCACGTTTGCGTTGAGCCAACTCTTCATCGTTGATTTTCTTGATGGCAGCATTGATAGCAGCCATACGAGTCTCTTTCGGAGCCAATGCCAAAACCTGCAAGCTATCCTGTAGGGTTACGGTCTCATAATCGCGAGCCAACTCATTCAATATCTGAGACAATCTGGACACACGGATATAATCATCATGTTTCTGATCTATCAAAGAAGAAGCCTCTGAATAACAAGGCTGAGCCTTCAGATAATTTTTTTGAGTATAGTAGATATCTCCTAAAGAGATAAGCGTCTGTGCTTTCTCCAAACCGTTTCTCGTACTTTTTTCTGCAGAAAGGATATAATTCTCAATAGCTTTTGTCGTATCAGCTTTTGCCAAATAGATGTTTCCTATTGCATAATAGATTTGATCCAAGTAATCGGAGTTTTTGCTCTTCTTTGCCATCTTCTCCAAAGACTTGATCAAGTCTGTGCTTTCTCCGCCTGAGTAAACCTCAGTCTGGCGGATTATTGAATTGAACTCCATCTCGTAAGATGTGTTATGAGAAAGCACCTCTTCAAATTTTTCGTAAGCCTTAGCCTTATTGCCCAACTCCTGATAAAGCTGACCGGCAATGAAGGTAAAACGCAAACGCGTCTTCCTATTTTTCTCCGTAGCGATGGCTGTTTCCAAATAAGGCAAAGCCTCTTTGTATTCGTGTTGAGCAATCAACAAATCAGCGTAAGCACCAGCGTAAAGATTATTCAGTCTTTCATCAAAAACCGAATCGTCCACCTTTTTCAACATATCATCAGCCTCATAAAACCACCCCATCTCCTTTAGCGACCTAGCCTTCCAAATCATTGCCTCAGCCACAAGTGCCTTATCTTCAGAGAAATGTTTGGTCACGTATGTGAACATAGCCGATGCAGCCAAGTAATCATTTGAATAGTATTTTGCCTTTGCAAAAAGCATCCAGACATCATCCATCTTAGGATTAAACTCCTCCTGGTTGTAAAACGACACATATTTAGGGTCGCGCATCTTCTCGAATTTCTTCTTAGGCTTTTTCTTGATAGAGTGTTCTTTTACAGCCTTTTCGCATTTTTCCTGAGTACGTTTCATATCGCTCACAGCAACACCTTTGGTGGCACCATTGCTTACAGAATACATCTCAATGATATTCGAATAATCTGGTTTATAAGCCTCTTCTATCTTTTTATAACCTTTCTTATAGGATTCATCGGCATTGAAATATACATTATATTTCGTTGTCATGGCGTGGTAATTACGCCTTAAAGCGGTGTTTTTCTTCGTGGAACAACCCACGATGAAAAACAGCAAGCATAAACTGGATATTATATACTTAGTTTTCAAACCTAAATCTCTTTTTTATATAAAACTAATTATTATCAAAAAAATTGCATGAACGCGTTAATTTGAGAAATGAGACAAGAACAATCTCACCACATCGTTCGTATTTGCATAAATCAACAGACAGAAAAGGAAAGCCATACCTATCATCATAGCACGTTCCATAAACTTCTGGCTAGGTTTTCGTCTGGTAATTAATTCATAAAGAAGGAACATCACATGGCCACCGTCCAAAACCGGAATTGGCAAGATATTCATAAAGGCCAAAATAACAGACAAGAATGCCAACACCTCCAAGAAAGCCTGAGCATTGAATGGAGATGGAAACAATCCCATGATGGCAATGAAACCACCCATATTCTCAGCGCCCTCTTTGGTAAAGACATATTTCATATCGCCGGCATAACCCGTCAATTTTTTCACACCTTTCGAAATTCCTGCAGGAATGGATTCAAGGAATCCATATTCAACTCTCTTTACAGGGAAGAAATTATCCAATGATTTCATATAGACACCGATCTTACCCTGAGCATTCGGAGTAACCGTCAAGTTCAACGTATCAGCACCTCTTAAAACCTGGAAATTCAGAGCTTGATTCTTATGGGCACTAATCATCTTCAAAGCGTCGGAGATGAAAACCGTTGTGTCGTTGATTGCCAGCAATCGGTCGTCAGCCATCATACCTGCCTTTGCGCCAGAAGAACCAGTCATCACCGAATCCACCACGAACGGCATACGATAATAGGCAAAACCTTGCTTTTCGCGCAACATACGCTGCATAAAATCAGCCGGCATGCCAATCACAACCGTGTCTGAACCTCTTAAAACAGTAACATTTTTCCCATCAAAAATCTTACGAATAGAAGCATCTCCGAAGCCCATATCCAAAAGTTCACCATCAACAGAATAGAGGATATCACCATCTTGGAAACCTACGGCCTTGGCTGTAGAGCTGTACTCCATACCTGTAGAGACCTGATTCAGCGGAATATATTCTTCACCCCAATGGAATGCAATAAAAGCATAAATTAAAATTGCCATGATGAAGTTGAAGACAACTCCAGCCACCATCACCAACAGTCGTTGCCAAGCCGGATGAGAACGGAACTCCCATTTCTCTGCGGGTTTCTTCATCTGCTCTGTATCAAATGATTCATCAATCATTCCCGCAATCTTGACATAGCCACCCAACGGCAACCAGCCTATTCCATACTCCGTCTCGCTGTTTTTAGGTTTGAACTTAAACAGAGAGAACCATGGGTTAAAGAAAAGATAGAACTTCTCCACCCGGATTTTAAACAATCGGGCTACAATGAAATGGCCAAACTCATGAAAAATCACAAGAATGGACAAAGCAGCTAACAATTGCAGTATGGAACTAAACATAAAGTATCAGTTTTTAATTATAAACAAAAAAGAGAAGGCAAAAAAGAACCTTCATTAAACAAGAGAAGATGCCACTTTACGAGCTTCCGCATCGGTAGCGACATAATCCTCATAAGTCGGTTTTTTAATGAACGAAACGCGTTGCATGGTCTGCTCTATAACGTCAGACATCTGCAAAAAGCCAATCTTCTCATGCAAGAAGGCAGCTACCACCACCTCGTTGGCTGCATTCAGGATGCATGGCATATTTCCGCCCTTATCCAAAGCGTAGAACGCAAAAGCAAGGTTGCGGAACACCTTCATGTCCGGCTCCTCAAAGGTCATATCCTTGCATTGAAAGAAATCGATGCGCGGATAATTGGTCTTCACACGTTCTGGATAAGTAAAGGCATACTGGATAGGCAACTTCATATCTGGCATGCCCAACTGAGCCTTAACGGCTCCGTCCTCGAACTGCACCATCGAATGGATGAGCGACTGAGGATGAACAACCGGAACAATCTGGTCTGGACGGACATTGAAAAGCCATTTAGCCTCAATCACCTCAAAACCTTTATTCATCATAGATGCAGAGTCGATCGTGATCTTTGCACCCATGCTCCAGTTGGGGTGTTTCAACGCATCGGCAGGAGTCACATGCTCCAAGAACTTTCTGTCCTTACCACGGAACGGGCCACCCGATGCAGTCAATATAATTTTCTCTATAGGACTCAACTCACCAGCTAAACATTGGAATATAGCTGAATGTTCGGAATCGACAGGAAGAATGGCACTCTTGTATTTTTTGGACAAGTCACATACAAGGTCACCAGCCACCACCATGGTCTCTTTATTCGCCAAAGCGATAGTCTTGCCTGCCTTCAAAGCATGGATTGTAGGCAAAAGACCTGCATAGCCTACCATGGCGGTAAGCACGATGTCTACAGGCTCCATTTCTGCCACTTCGGCAATGGATTGAGAGCCAGCAAACACCTTGATCGGAAGATCCTGCAAAGACTCTTTCACAAAAGAGTATTTGTCCGGATTGGCAATAACAACCACCTCCGGATGGAATTTACGAGCTTGTTCTACCAAAAGTTCAGCACTATTATTGGCCGTGATGGCATACACCTCGAATAAATCCGACTGTTCATCGATCACCTGCAAAGCCTGGGTTCCGATAGAACCTGTCGAACCCAATATGACTATCTGTTTCTTCATCCTAAAACTAATTTCTAAAACTTATGCCTGGTTAATTGAATGTCATGAAGGTTTCGGGATCCAATGGTCGACCCATCTTCCAAAGTTCGAATTTCACTTCATACTCAGCAGCCTCATCCAAGAAAGTTGCTAAGATTTCACCACCTTGCACATTATCGCCGACTTTTTTAAGGAACGGCTGCTTAATTGTATATATAGAGATCAAATTGTCGACATGTTGAATCTGCAAAACATAGTAATTGTCAGGGCTGTAACCCGAAAAGATGACAATACCATCCATGATGGCATGCACACTCGACTTTCTATCGGTCATCACCACTATGCCGTTTCTACCGCTAGATGGATCATATTTTGACGTCACAACACCCAAAGTCGGTTTTGTCATCAAATAATTCAGATCCTGTTTGTCATGAGATTTTGGTTCTTTTTTCTGACTCTCCTCATATTCTTCTCTAAACTCCTTCTCTTTGTCAGAAGCTTCAACAGAACACTTAGCACGTTCCTGCTCTGTCAGAAGTTTTATGTTTGAAGTGCTGTCTACCTGCACATCGTTAGCCATCACCTTACGTAGCATCTGCACATATTCGGTCTGTTCATTCACCACATGAAGCAAAGAGTCGATCTGCACAGCATCCAACAAAACTTGTTTTCTCAAGCTTATATTCTCTGTATATCCAGGAAGGAATCCACGCAACGGTGTTTTGATGATCAGATAAGCAATCATGAAGAAGTACATCACTGCTACAAAGAATGTCAACAAGAAAACATTCAAGAGAGAGAGTCGGATGTGCGAAAGCTCCTCCAATGTGTTTTCATTCAAAATTGACAGTTTGTATTTAAACTTTATCTTTTTAAAAAATGAACTTTTTTTCATCTGCTTTTCATCAATAAAGACAGGATAAGGACTCCCCCTCCTGTTCTGCTTATGTTATATTGTCCTTCTTCTAAATTCAGAGCAAGTAATGGCAGTAGCGACCGCCACATTCAACGACTCGGATCTGCTATTGCCCGTTTGGAACGAAGGGATAAACAATCGTTCCGTTATTTTTTTTTCAACTTCAGGAGTTATTCCATTGCCTTCGTTTCCCATCACAACAATGCCGTTTTTCGGAAGATTCTTTTCGTAAATGTTCTCACCATTCAAGAACGTACCGAAAACGGGCACCTTATTGCCTAACGTATCGATAAAGCTGCACAAATTGCCATAATGCACACGCACACGACCTACAGCACCCATCGTAGCCTGCACCACCTTCGGGTTGTAAACATCGACGGTCTCATTGGAACAAAGGATATCTCGAATGCCGAACCAATCTGCAATTCGGATAATGGTTCCCAAATTTCCTGGATCCTGCACAGTATCCAACATCAAAGATAAGTTATTCGAGATAAAATTCCAATCTGGGACATATTTAGGCTGATGAAACAGAGCGATTGCCGACTGAGGAGAACAAAGCAGCGAGGCCTTTTTGATCTCCTCGCAAGTAGCCACAATCACCTCCTCGGCGTTGCAACCTGGGTGTTCTGACAAAAACTCGTCGGTGGCAACCAAAGTCTGACATGCAAAAAGAGGAAGAAGGTCTGATACGATCTTGTTACCTTCTGCCACAAACAAAGAAGCTTCGTCCCTCTCCTTTTTCTTAGAAAGAGACTGAATCTGCTTTATCTTATTCTTACTGAGCATATCACAAAAAGAGAGCAAAAGGCAAACCCTCCGCTCTCATCAATTTATTTTATTCCACATTTACCAACCAAATCTCGTATGCCATTGGTCTGTAATTGATGATATCAGAATCAACAACTCCACTTACTGTATAGAGGTTACCATTACCGATAGAGAAAGGGATAATGACCTTACAATGACCACCTGCGCACATGTTTCTCAAAGCCATTTGGAATCCTACGCCATAGGATTTTCCACTAGGGCTTGAAGACAAAGTGATAGCAATCGGATCAGCATAAGTAAGTGATGTGTGGTTGTAATACATTACACCGTCCAAGGTGTAGCCCACGTAACGCACATAAGCATTGCTTCCGGTTACAGGATCCAATGTACCTGTACCTTTCGAAATCTGGTGATAATACAATCCATAAGAATCTTTATAATAGATAGGCTTACCAGAAGCACTGATCCACTCTCCGTCTCCCTGAGGTTTTGTAGTGACCACCTCTATATTACTTCTTTCTACGTAACTATTAATATCGTCTTTTTCTTCATTGACATAATCTGCATAACTCTTTGCTTCACTACAAGAGAATGCCATTGCTCCTAACAAGAGAACCAATAAAGAAAATTTGATGTACCTAAGCATATATTTTTTTATTTGTTATAATTTGAATTTTCGGTTCAAAAATAAGGTTTAAGAATCGAAATACCGCCTCTATTTGCTTTCTATTAAATTTATTTTACAAAAAATAGGACTCCAAGGTGCCACGCAATCCTTATAACCCGAAACGCCATAGGCCAGATATGAAGGAATGATAAACTCACCTTCGCCAGAAACATGTAGCAGTTTAACGGCTTCTTCTATGCCTTTTTCAACCTTACCTGTGCCCATTTTGAACGTTTTCTCCACGTCGCGAAGATCATCACAACCCATACCGTCCAACATGGTTATGGAATAACGAACGGTTACCTCAGCACCCACAGCCACGGTATCTTTACTACCTTCTTTTGAGATATGATAGCGGATACCCAAACCTGTGCTATCCATTTTCAGACACAAAGAGTCGATATAGTGACGGATGTCTGCCCTCTCCAATTCAACAAAGCCACGGTTCATCTCTATCAAGTCCTGATTCAAAGTTGACTTAGGCAACTTATTGGCAGGCACTTGGGGTTTGTCTTCCCTACAAGAAGAGAAGAGAAATAAGAGAAGGAGCCCAACACCCACTCCCGAAAATAGCTTCGAAAGAGATCTGTTATTTATTTGTTTCATTTGATTCCAATTCTTTCTGAAGAAGTTCCTTGTACTCTGGCAAAGCAGCCTCAAACTTCTTGATTGTCTCATCCAAAGAGACGTAAGACTCGCCTCCTGACGCATTGAGATGTCCGCCACCACCAAATACCTTTGCAGAGAACTCATTGGTAGGGAATCTACCTTGTGAGCGAAGAGAGATCTTCACCTTGTCTGTATCCTCCTTAATGAAGACAGAGAAGATGATTCCTTTGATAGACAACGGAATGTTTACGAAGCCCTCTGTATCGCCTTTTCGGAAGTTGTAACGTTTCAACTCGGCGCTAGAGAGAGTCAACAATGCCGTACCGCAATCTGGATATATCTTCATGTTTTCGCTCAAAATATAACCCATAAGTCTAAACCTATCAGCAGAATAATTATTGTATACCTTGCGATAAATTTCGTCTTTATCTATGCCTTTTCTGATCAACTCGGAAATGATACTGTAAATCTCAGAGCTGTTGGAGTTGTAAGAGAATGCACCCGTATCTGTCATCATACCAACGTAGATACACTCAGCGCACTCCTTGGTCATCTCGGTAAAGTAGCCCATACGACAAATCAAACGGAAAATCATCTCTGAAGTAGACGACATCTTAGGATAAGAGATCACCACATCAGCAAAGCCTCCAGGATCCAAGTGGTGGTCAATAAGAACAACATGCGCCTTTGAATCGGCTACCACAGTTCCCATCTCTCCTATTCTGCTCAAAGTGTTGAAATCGAGCGCAAAGATCAGTTCTGCCTCGTTGATAGCCTTATCTGCCTGAATTTTCTTCTCTGGGTAGACAAGGATTTGGTCGCTTCCTGCCATCCATTTCAAGAAATCGGGATAAGCATTAGGAACGATGACCGTCACTTTTTTTTCTAGGATTTGGAGAAATTGGTACAATCCCAACGATGCACCCAACGCATCTCCGTCTGGAGAGACATGGGTTACAATCACGATGTTGTCGTTATTAAGGATCTCCTTCTTAGCCTGTTGTATCTTCTCTTCGTCAATAATCTTAGTAATCATATCGCCATTTTTTTAGCCATACAAAGTTAAGTTTTTATGCTCAAAAGCGCACTATCTTTATGGAGATTTTGTTAAAAGGTGAAAATAGGTGAATTATGGCAACAAGAGGAAAAGTGCATTTCTAAGCTATTTTTCCGAATTCGGGCGTAGTTTTTTGTCTAAAAAACCGTTCGGAAGAGCTACGAACGAGGAATTCTCAATTTCGAGGAGCATATAAAATATACAACTAGCTACAGAGGAAGGAATAATTTCGACGAAAGCAAATGCCAATAATCTCTGTGATAGGTAAAGAGTATAATAGAACTTAAACAGTAAAAATTCAGAATTCAAAACCCTTTTTCAAAAATCCAAAACAATAAAATATAAAATCCTTTTGATATATTATCAAATAGAACTAATTTAGAAACCGAAAAAAGCAGGTATAAGGATAACGGATATATACGTAATAAAAGAGCGGAGTTAGGTATATAGGGGTCAAAGAAACATCCAGCTGAAGTAAATTATGAATAAAATAGACTCTCATATTTTAAAAATCAACAAAGTGATTTGTAGAAACATTGATAAATTCGATGCCTCTGATAGAGGTCTATTATCACAAAACATTTTGGCACAACTCAGAAACTTTGTAGAACATATATCTTTAAAAATATATGATAATGGGAGAAATATAGATGTCTCATATGAAAATATTGAAAAGGCAAATGCATATGTTAAGACCATCGGAAAATTAAGATTCCTTAGTGGTTTCCATAAACTATTACAGATTACAGCTTCACATTACACGCTCGATGAAGAAAATTCAGAACGCTTAATGCTAAAGTACTATGAGTACTTAATTAAAGTGAAATCCTATTTAAAGAAAAGCTACAATTTAGAAGTTCTTGAAAATATCAATAAATTCCCCATAGTTATAGATTCAAACCTAAATGAATACTATGAAAAAATAGCAGAAAAACTAAATCAACCTGAAGTAATACGAACAAAAAGTTCTTATAATGACAGGTACTACATCCAAAAAACAAAACCTTTTGTTGTTAATTATGAGGTGTACTATGAAGTTACATTCACAAGAGCTAATGATAATGTAAGTAAGTTTGACCGCATAATTGCATTTACCAGACTTGATATTCCCTCAAATTATGCAGTTAAATTAAGTGTAAGCAATGATAGCATTGATATACTAGATAAAAACATGCCAATTCAAATAATTGATAACTGGGAAATATCAATTAGACCATGTGAATTCAACCACTTTGCTGATTTTTTTGGAAATCATTCTGAAATAGGCGGAACAAAGGAGGTTTATGAATTAATGAAATATCTGACCAAAACAGGCTTTAATATAGTCGATCTTATTGATTTTACTGACCAGCATTTTTACTATATAAAAGGAAAAATCACAGAGAATGCAAGAGTTACTCCTTTCTTCAATATTTTAGAAAAATGCCGTGTATTAACAAAAGAAAAGCAAGGAGGCCATAATACAATAAGATACTTACTGTATAAACTAAATAATAAAATCTTGAAAAAGCAGTTCAATCGTAAAACATGCAGTTTATTATCTAATCTGAATCTTGATTATGGATGTATTCCGTTTGACCAAATGCCATTTAATTCTTCCCTGAAAAATCATAACCCAAGGTTATCTGATTTATTTGGTTGTATTATGGTACTCCCCATATTTAGACAAGTGTTAATACTTGATTAATCTCTTTTT
>ERZ795031.3585-NODE-3585-length-13770-cov-7.744513_pt1 | contig 13770 bp, 16 predicted proteins | sample MGYA00375123_ERZ795031 | MGnify/ENA primary metagenome ERZ795031 (study PRJEB30166, sample SAMN05720159) | activated sludge metagenome | isolation source: anaerobic digester from wastewater treatment plant | place: USA | collected 2015-04-21 ... | reverse complement strand
AAGATAGCTTCACTACTAGAATAATATATTATGAAACGTTTATTGATTTTTCTTGCAATTCTGCTCTTTTTTGCTGCAGTTCCTACAGTGAGTGCACAGGGTTTGATCTTCAAAGGAGGCCTCAATTACACCAATGTTGATCTTGAGGGCAAGAACTTTAGTATTAAGAACGGCTCGGGATGGCATTTTGGTGCGGGTTTTCAGACAGCGAGCGCTATGGGCTTCTCTCTCCAGCCTGAACTTCTGTACAGTGTTTACGGTGTAAAGCTTATAGACGGTGCTTTTGAGGTTGATAAGAAATCCTCATTTCTTGAGCTTCCTGTGAATATTCAGTGGGGTATTGACTTGATTGCTGCCAAGCCCTTCCTGATGGTTACCCCGAAGATTGCCTACAATCTCAAGAATTGGGCGAATAAAGAAACCACCAATTCTTTGTTGACTCAATTCATTAATGAAAAAACTAATTTGGAGTTTGGTATCGGAGTAGGTGCAGGGTTGAATGTATGGAAACTTCAGATTACGGCAAAGTACGAATGGAATTTTGGCCATGTGAGCAGTATTGACGAATATCTCGCCAACGCCAAAGAGGCAAGCAAGACGATCGGCAATCTCCAGATATCATTAGGTTTTTGTTTCTAAACCCTTGCAGTGTTGTATCGGGAGGTGAAAGAGTACCTGGGGAACGACTGGATTGCTTTCAATGAGTTGTTCAGGCAGAGCCTACGTTCCGAGATGCTCTTGCTCAATCAAATTAATGCCTATGTGCTCACAAACTCCGGCAAACAATTCAGGCCCATCCTTGCTTTACTGATAGGAAGAGCTATTTCCGGTGTTTGCAATGACAAAGTACTCCGTTGTGCAGTTGCGACGGAGCTTGTGCATACTGCGACACTGCTTCACGATGATGTGGCGGACAATTCCCCCACAAGGCGTGGCTCTGCAACGGTTATGTCGCTATATTCCCCAACGGCTTCCGTGCTTGTTGGGGATTTTTGGCTTTCCAGAGGAATAGATCTTATCCTTTCGAAGTGTGACAATGATGTCATCGGCTATTTTTCCAGATGCCTTGCTGATCTGGCGGAAGGAGAGATGCTTCAGCTGGAGAAGGCAAGTTCGCTAGATGCCACCGAGGAGGATTACAACACTATCATATTCCGCAAGACGGCATCTCTATTCAAAGCTTCAATGATGAGTGCGGCCCATTCTGCCGACGCATCTGCCGTGCAGATGGAGGCTGTGGAGTCCTATTCCTTTCATATCGGAATGGCATTCCAGATGATGGATGACATTTTCGACTATTCTCCGCGTCTGAATACCGGTAAGCCTGTTGGAGTGGACATACTTGAGAAAAAGTTCACTCTTCCGTTTTTCGGTTTCCTGCGCAATGCGCCCAACGAGATTTCTTCTAAGTTTGTGGAGCGAATGAGGTTTCTTGATGCACATTCCGTTGAGGATGAAAAACAAGCACTTGCACGCGATGCAATTGAGCTCGTTGAGCGATATGAAGGTCTTGATTATGCCTATGATCGTCTTGAACAGGAGATAAACAAGGCGGTAACTTCACTTTCGGTTATAGATGATTCGCCAGCCAGAGACTATCTGGTTGCATTTGCACGATATATGTCAGTCAGGGAGCACTGATATTCAGCTTATGACTTTTTTAGAACTTTTTATAATTGCAGTTGGTCTTTCAATGGATGCTTTTGCCGTCTCCGTGGCAAAGGGTCTTTCCGTTGAGAGACTTCGCCCGCGCAATATGTTGAGTGTCGCCCTCTGGTTCGGCGGGTTTCAAGGTTTGATGCCTATAATAGGCTTTTATCTCGGAGTGAGTTTTGCCTCATTTGTGGAGCATGTGGACCACTGGATTGCTTTTGTGCTGTTAGGATTGATCGGTATCAAAATGATAATTGAGGCCTTCTCGAAGAAAGAGAAGAATGTCAGTCCGGATTTCTCTTTCAGGACAATGCTGGTTATGGCTATAGCCACAAGTATCGATGCCCTCGCAGTCGGGATTTCCTTTTCATTCCTAAATGAAAATATTTGGATGGCGGCGCTGCTGATAGCCGTCACAACTGCGATTTTCTCCGCCATTGGTATTCGCGTGGGCAATATTTTCGGGTGCCGATTCAAGTCTTTCGCTGAGTTTACCGGCGGTCTTATCCTGCTGGTTATGGGCATCAAAATTCTTGTTGAACATATTTGGGTATGAATGTGAAGTGCAATACAAAAGTTTTCGCCCCTGAAGATGGCGGAGCTGAGCTCCAGGTAATGATTTGTGCTCCATCTGTAGAAATTGCAATTAGAGCCGCTGCTGACTCCATTCCGAAGGGATTTAAGGTCATTGCAGGTCGTCTGTTTTTGGATGAACTTACTGCTGCTCCCACTCCGGAGCAGCCGTTCGATGCGATATCGGTTGTAAGGGAGAAGCCTCTTGGGGATCAGCCTGTCTCCCTTTGGATATGGGCTTCAGAACCCTCTCTCGCTTCAGATTTGCTAATATGGAGCGCCAATCTTGTTTCGGACAAAAAAGATGTTTATGAACAGAGCTATGAGATTTTGTGCAATTATCAGCAGTTTCTTACTTCACAAGGGATGAATATAAGTGACAACTGCATAAGGACATGGTTTTTTGTCGATGATATTGACTATAAATACGCTGACTTTGTCAGGGCCAGAAGGGATTTTTTCGACTCAGTCGGTCTTCGCAGTGATACTCACTATATAGCAAGCACCGGAATTTTTGGCATTCCGGGTAACAGGCCAGTTGCGGGAGGAGACATAATGCTGGATGCGTTGGCACTCAGGGATCCCAAAAAATGTGATATCAGGTATCTTCACGCTTACTCACATCTCTCTCCAACCTCATTGTATGGGGTCACTTTTGAAAGAGGGGCAGTTGTAGATTATGATGACCGCAGTCATATCTTCATATCCGGTACTGCGAGCATAGATTCTCACGGCGAGGTACTCCACACGGATGATGTAGGGAAACAATGTGACAGGATGATGGAGAATGTGTCCGTTTTGCTGTCTGAGGCCCATGCCTCCATGGATGATGTTCAGATGGCTATAGTCTATCTCAGAAACGGTGAAGATCTGGATGTAGTCAAACGACATCTCTCGGAAACTCTCCGCAATATACCTCACACATACCTCCTCGCTCCCGTCTGCCGTCCCGAATGGCTGGTGGAGATCGAGTGTATGGCTTCTACTTCATTATCGTAATTGTCTTGTAGGATTGTATGTAGGGGCTTTGGTCCCAATCCGGTGAGACAAGGTCGTCCTGATGGTCAATCCTGAATGCCATGTATGTGATTGGGATGCCCTGCATCAAAAAATGTGACTCGTAGAAGGTCTGGATTGCCGTTATCTCTTCAGGAACGGACCGGGGTGAGCCGTAAATGTCTTCACAATTAGTTATCACTTCAAGTGAATTGGCCGTCGCCACTTCCATAGTATAGAAATAAAGCAACCTGCTGTCTGTCTTGAGATGGATAATTCCGTCCTCTTTTAGGATATTGCGGTATCTGGTAAGAAAAAGGGGATGGGTCAGACGTTTCTTTGGTTTACCCTCCTGAGGGTCGGCAAATGTGATCCAGATTTCCGCCACCTCGCCTGTGGCGAAAAGAGACTCGATAAATTCTATTCTCGTGCGGAGGAATGCCGCATTGGGAAGCTGATGCTCCTCGGCATATTTTGCTCCTTTCCACAGGCGAGCACCTTTGATGTCCATACCTATGAAATTGCGGTCCGGATACTTTTCAGCCAAGGCTACAGTGTATTCGCCTTTGCCGCAACCAAGTTCGAGCACTATAGGATTGTCATTGCCGAAAATCTCCCGATGCCAGTTCCCCTTTAGCAGATGGTCGCATCTGAGCACATCTTCCGTACGAGGCTGGATTAGGCACTTGAAAGATTCATTTTCCCGGAATTTCAGCAATTTATTTTTTTTGCTCATGTTGTCTGTGGATTCACTCGTCGAAATGGTATGAAAAACCTACCCCGTGGAGCCATTGTGTCGCATCTTTATGGAGAGGTGTAAGGGTGATGCTCCATTCTCCTTCAGATGCTCTTATATGCTCTCGGTATGGCCACTGGATATCCACAATACCAAATTTGCTTTTTCTGATCTCTACCTTAGAGTTCTCTGTAAGAGGCAGATTTATTTTTTCAGTAAAAATTTCACCGGAAGGTGAGATTACCTTCACTGCAAATGAAACGGAGTTACTGTGGAGCCGGCAATCATATCTTACGGCAATAAAAGTGGAACAGAGGGCAGTGCTGTCAGCCACCGGAAGGGAGAATTTGAAAACCGGAATGGAGTCGCAGTCGGAATCCAAAAGGATATATCCGTAGCCATCGTCCGGACTTGAGCAGGACCCGAAGAGGATCGTGCAAAAAGCCATAAGTGACAGCATCGTACCAAATGCCCTATTGATTCTCGGATGACTCTCTTTTTTCTCCACCTTTTTCTCTGGGTTTGCCTTGATCTCTTCTTCTACCTCCGCTGCGTTGTCCCTGACGACTATAGCCCTTGTTTTGATCGCCTTGGGGCTTGCTTTCGAAGCGCCCTTTGTTGTCACTTTCCTGACTGGGTTGTTCGCCTTCAATTTGCTGTTTCCTGTTTCTTTCGGAGCGTTTGTACTCTTTTTTGCGTTTTGAACGGCGTTTTTCATCAAAACGGGAGATACTATCGTCACCCACAGCACTTACGAAGTCTGTTTCACGGATCTCCGGCTCTTTTTCCTTTAGGGAATCAGGCTTGATGCCCTTGCGGTTCATCGCCATTATGTCGCGCACTCGTTGTCCGCTAAGAGCAAACAGATTAATCATGCTGTGTGGTTCGTACGAGAAATACATTATTCCCTTTAGGATATCGCACTTCTGAAGATAAGCATTTCCATCCTTAAGCTCTAATGGTCCTCGAAGGTCAGGAAGCTGTTTCTGGGCATCGATATAGAGTGATGCTTCGTAGTTGATGCAGCATTTGAGCTTACTGCACTGACCGGCGAGTTTCTGGGGATTGAGAGAGAGATCCTGACAACGTGCGGCCTGGGTAGTGATTGACTTGAAGTCGGACATATATGCGGAGCAGCAGAGGGCTCTGCCACAAACTCCGATGCCGCCAATGAGTCCCGCTTCTTGACGGGCTCCTATCTGTTTCATCTCTATTCTGATGTGGAATTCTTCTGCAAAATCCTTGATCAGCTGTCTGAAATCCACCCTCTCATCGGCAATATAGTAGAAGATGGCTTTTGTACCGTCTCCTTGAAATTCAACGTCTCCGATCTTCATATCAAGTCCAAGATTCGCGGCAATTTGACGCGCACGAATCATTGTCTTGTGTTCACGGGCAATTGCCTCCTGCCACCTTTCGATGTCGAGAATCTTTGCCCTACGGTAAATACGTCTGAATTCGTATGTAGCGGGGTCGATATTGTGACGCATCAACTGACGTCCAACTACGGGACCTTCGAGAGTTACAATTCCCACATCGTGGCCTGTGGGTGCCTCTACAACCACAAGGTCTCCGGTCTTGATAAGTTGACCTGAAGTGTTTTTGAAGATGATTTTACGGGTATTTTTGAATCTTACCTCAAAGAGGTCTTTGTGGCGTTCCTGAGAAATGCCCTGCATCCAGTCGAAGTCCGCAAGTTTGCAACAGCCGGGACTGTAATATGTGCGCAATGCTCCGTGTGCCGTCCTTTCGACTTCACATCCCCTTGAGCAATCATATATTTTATTTTGATCTTTATCTTCCATAATTATAGGTACAATAACAAACGGTTTGACAAATCGCAGAACGTGAGTTTGGAGTTGGTGTTGCTTTCGATAGCTGATATGGTTCGGTCAAAAGCTACAAGGGCTTTTTCATAAAACCCGGGTTTAATACGCAAAGCCAGGTTGCGGATTTGGATTTCCTCTTGAGGAAATGTCTCCGCAATTTGTCTCAGACCCTGCGAGGTCATATATAGTTTTCTAATAAATCTTTCGCTATAAAGGCAGAATTCCTTCTGCTTCTCCCTGCCCATATCTGAAAGTGTCTCCCATAAGGCAAAGGTATCAATCAGTTTTTTTGAGATACCGGCCTCAATAAGTCCGGTCAGCAGCTCACGATATTCTGCCGGATCCTGTAACGACAACTCTGGGCGGCTTTTACGCTGTTCATCGGTCATCGGAGGTATCTCTATGAGTTGGCACCTGGAGCGAATGGTTGCAAGAAGCTTCTCGGGGGCTTGTGATACCAGAAGGAAAAGTGTGCCGAAAGGAGGTTCTTCGAGTAGTTTGAGAAGTTTGTTGGCACACTCCTGGTTCATCTTTTCCGGAAGCCATATAACCATAACCTTGAAATCTGCTTCAAAAGAACGCAGTTGCAGACGTTCGATGATACGTCTGGCTTCGTGAACACTAATATTACCGCTCTTGTTTTCTATGCCGATAGCATCGTAAAGTTCTTGCTCTATAAAATAGGGATTATTTAATACCAGTTCTCTCCAGCTTTCGAGAAAATAGTCGGAAATAGGTCTTCCTTTTTGACTTTCCGCAACTTCCTTGGAGCTATTGACCGGAAATGCGAAATGCAGGTCAGGGTGAATGAGCTTCTGAAACTGATTACAGGTGGTGCAGGCGCCACAGGAATCTCCATCGCAGCGGTGCCGGCAGTTGACGTACTGGCCCAGCGCCAGGGCAAAAGCGAGACCTCCGCCACAAGGTTCCTCTCTGAAAAGAATGGCGTGGGAGAGCCGTTTCTGCTCAACCATCCTTATAAGATTATCCTTGAGGGCCTCATCTCCTATTACATCTCCAAATCTCATCCTACGTAAAGCTTGTTGGTCTAAACTACAAATTTACAATCATTTCGCAATTTTTGCAATCAAATTCCAATCTCAATTTGTTATTTCCGTTAGCAAGATAGAGCGGTTCTCTGAAAGTAGCCGTACTTCTGCTGCCATCCGGATGTTTTTGGCAGAGTCCGAGTTCATATTTGATACAATACTTCGTACGCATCACTTGTACCCCTTCATGGGCCTCCATTTCATAAGCCGGATCCACAGATTGTGCTCCACAATCCAAATAAAGTTCTCTGCTGATATGGTTGGAACAGTTTGCCAGATAGGTCAGATGCTCTTCGGGGATTATTGTCACTGCCTGATTAATCACATCATCAACCGAAATCCTTCTATTCTTTTCCATCCTGCGCAAAGCAGCCTCTTCAAGCGCCTCTGCAAGTTGGCGTCTGATGCCATTGAGCACGGAAGCGGGATAAAATCTTATGATATCACACTCCACATCGCCGAGTGTAAAAACATATTGCCCGGAAATCTTGCTTAACTGCCTTGAAAGGACTTCCATAGCCTTTTCAGTTCTTTGAGCCGGGGAATTATCATCATTAAAAGTGAGGTTTACCATATCGCGGCAGCTGAAAGCTTCGAAGGTGGTTACTCCTTCTTTCGAGTAGCAGTTTATAGTAGCCTCAATCAACCGTTTTGGCATATTTTTCTCCAGTTCTTTCTCAAAAGCCGTGTTCAGATTGCGATAAACTTTCATGCCTTTGGTCAGTGCATATGCATCCTTGATGCGCACGCAATTGCCCTCACATACATCTGCCCTGAAGCCGTTAATTTCTCCGGAAGGAGAAATGACTGCCAGTCCGTCTCCATTATTAAGCTCCTTGGCGGTAGAGATGACGATCCGGTTGCCCTTGATGGATTCAATCTCTCCGAGGTATTCTCCCATTGATTTCGCCCCGTCAAAAGAGGCCCAGTATCCCCTTTTGCCCTCAATGAAACAGGATGTATAGCCACGATTGAAAGTTGCCTCCGTATCCGGGACAAATCCACCGAGAACTTCCCCTGCAGAAGCTTTGCAGTAGTTCGGATGACCGCTGATAAACTCATCTATGATACGGCGATACTCCTTCACCACATTTTTTACGTATGAGGCGTTTTTGAGCCTTCCTTCAATTTTGAAGGAGCTGATGCCGGCCTCTATCAGCGCCGGAATGTGCGCACTTAGATTATAATCCTTGAGCGAAAGCAACGGTCTGTTCTTGACAAGCACTTTGCCGCTGCCGTCGACCAAATCATAGTCTGACCTGCAGGCCTGGATACAAGCTCCCCGGTTGGCGCTACGTCCGGCAAGACGCTGGCTTAAATAACATTGTCCGCTATAAGAGACACAAATTGCTCCATGGACAAAGAATTCAAGGTCAACCGGAACGTTACGGCTGATTTCACGGATTTGAAAGAGAGAGAGCTGACGCTCCAGAATCAGCCTTTTGAAGCCGAGAGAGGAGAGGAATTTTGCCTGCTGCGGAGTTCGGATATGTGTCTGAGTGGAGGCAAAAAGAGGCAGGGGAGGTCTCTCCATTCGGGAAATAGCCAGGTCCTGTACAATGAAGGCATTAACACCCGCATCGTAAAGCTCCCAAAGGAGTTTTTGAGCTGCTTCAAGTTCGTCGTCATAGAGGATAGTGTTGACCACTGCATAGACCTTTGCAGAGTATTTGTGGGCATATTCCGCAAGTTCTTGTATATCGGAAACGGAATTGCCTGCAGCCTCTCTTGCCCCAAAAGAGGGGCCTGCTATATATACAGCATCGGCACCACAGTCAATCGCTGCAATGCCGATGCTTTTATTACGCGCCGGAGCGAGAAGCTCAAGCTCTATTTGCATTTGAGGATGGTAATCTGATACCTTGCAGCTTCACCAAACTTGGGATCCTGTGCGATTTCTTTGAAATAACCGCAGGCCTCTCCGTTCTGACCGGCAGCCATGAGAGCTGTTCCGAGCTGATAGACTATCTGAACTCTATCCTTTGCGTCAGGGCTCATTGCAAGATATGCCTTGAGAGCCTCTGCTGCAACTGCATTCTGTTTCAGACCGAGAGCCGTAAGACCCACGATCTTCTGTGCGTTGGCGTTGTCACTGAATTCGATGGATTTCTGTGCATTTTCGAGAGCGCCTTTGAGGTCTTTTACTCTCTGGCTGTTGACCGCTTTCTTTAGATAAACGGTTGAAAGCTGTTTATCAACATTCTCTGCAATGCTCTCATCAAGCTCTTTTGCCTTAACAAAAGCCTCTTCTGCAGCGTCGATATTGTCGGCGGCGTTGGCAGCCTGTCCCATACGGAAATAGGCGTTGGCATTATTGGGATCAACTGCTATAACCTCTTTGTATGCCTCATAAGCCTCGGCAAATTCTCTCGCTGTAAGCAGATCGTTGGCAACTCCCATCAGTTTATTTATCTTGAGTTGGCCGAGAAGATCGTTTGCCTCGAGAAGTACAGCTTCGTTCTCATATTCGGCAGCTTTTTCGGCGGCATTTTTGATTTTTACTATAGCATCGTCGATATTGCCATCTCTAATCATATCCTTGCCGAGCTTAAGCATAAGCTGCGGAATAACTGTTTTACATTCGGTAACGATTGCAGCACCTTCCTCACCGAGCTGTGTTGCCATATCCATAGCCTTCCGGAAAAGATCCAGAGCGGCGGTCTCGTTGCCTTCCATAAGTGTGGTACCTGCGTTGTTGAAAAGTTCTGTTGCCTGACCAAGGTCCTGAGCCATTGAAACGCCCATTGTAAAGAGGGCAACAAAAATAGTAACCAAAATCTTTTTCATCATATCTTGTAATTAAAATTCGTATTACAAATGCTTATTGCATAAATCCGGCCAAAATTAGAAACTAATCTTTATTTTTGCAAAAAAAAGATGCACCCCTCAATTATACGGATAGGCGACATACTTGTCTCGTCAGAGATAATCACCGAATATTTCAGTTGTGATTACGAAAAATGCGGCGGCATTTGCTGTATAGTGGGTGACAGCGGTGCGCCTCTGGAGGAGTTGGAAGGGGATATTCTCAAAGCGGAATACCAGAACTATGCAGCCTGGATGAGTGCCGAAGGACGTGCACAGGTGGAGAAGAAGGGTTTTTATGAGATTGATATGGATGGCGATATGGTGACACCCCTTATTGGCGACAGAGAGGAGTGTGTATATAGCAGATTCGAGGGGACAAACTGCTTATGTGCCATAGAAAGGGCATTTTGTGCCGGCAGATGTGATTTTGCAAAACCCATATCCTGTCGTCTCTATCCCATCAGGGTTTCCAAACTTTCGAGCGGATTGACTGCTTTCAACCTCCATCGCTGGCCAATTTGTGACTGTGCTTTCGAAAAGGGCAGAAAAGAAGGGATTCCCGTTTATAAATATCTCAGGAATCCCATCATATTCAAGTATGGCGAAGAGTTCTACTCCGAACTGGAGTCGGCTGCCAGCACTTTGAGCGCCAGGTCGTAGTCTTCGTCACTTACCACCAGTTTAATAGCTCCGTCATACATATTGCAGAGGCCGGGCAGTGATGAGTTTTCATTCAGAACAGCTGCGGTTATGCCTTCGCTTTCAAGCAATCCTTTGGCAATGTGAGCCAGATAGGGCTCCGTGTATCTTGCAACTTCTTTCATTTTCGTTATTTATTATTATATTTCGCTTACCGTGAGGTATTTTCCTCTTCTTCACGTCTGATGCGGTAGCTGATTGCTCTCAGGATACGGTCCACATCCTTGCGAAGTCCATCTACTACTATAGGGTCCTCTCTCAGGTCGAATATTATGGCATCTTCATACATCCTGGTGAGGCGTGTGATTGCCTTTCTGTGTCTGAATACAACCTTTTCATAATCTTTGTTCTCTATTTCATATCCTGCATCTCTGAGGGTATCTTCGATAGTAGCAGCATATTTTGAGTAATCACCGTTTAGGTGAAATTTTCTCTTGACAAATCCCAGTGCGGGATAAATGGCGGCAACCAACAGGAAGAAAATGACCAATTTTGGCAGCGAGCCCTCCTGGAAAAGACTTGAGAAGGTAATATCGGTATTCTTGGTATATTGCCATAAGAAAATCAAACCGACTATGATGAAAAAGATGACCAGGAAATAGAGTAAGTACTTTAAGGATCTTATGATATATTTCATAGTTTGAGTGGTTAATAGGGAATTGTTTTAACTATTTTCCGCAAATTTAACGTTATGTTTCAAAAAAAGGAATTATTTTTGTACAATAATAGGAAAAACCACAAAACAGTCATACGATGAAAAAAATTGTAATTACATTATCCGTTGTGGCAGCAGTCCTTCTCGGAGTGCTGGTATTTGTTTGGGCCAGCAAACAAAAATTGGTAAAGGACCTTAATGTCGAAAAAGAGGACCTCACCACTGAACTGGTTGCCCTCCAGAATGATTATGCCACCCTCACCTCCACCAGCCAGGCGATTAACGATTCCCTTGATGTGGAAAGAGAAAAGGTTGGACAGCTAATCGAGCGTCTTCAGAAGACCGAGGCTACCAACAGGTCTAAAATTCGCCAGTACGAGAAAGAGCTCGGCACTCTTCGTTCCATTATGAAAGGATATATTGTCCAGATAGACTCTCTCAATACCCTAAATATCGCTCTCCGTCAACAGGCGTCGGAAGCACGTCAGGAGGCCGAGGAGAGCCGTAAGCAGTACGACGAGCTGGTAACTACAACCGAAGCTTATGCCGCCAAGGCATCTGCCGGTGCGGTAGTCAAGGCTAGAGGAGTTGTCCTTTCAGCTATCAATGCTTCCAATAAGGAGACTGACCGCAGCAGCCGCGTGGAGAAGCTTCGCGCATGCCTGAGTCTGATTGAAAACTCCATTGCGGAGAAGGGTCCCAAGATCATCTATATCAGAGTTAAGGGTCCAGACGGTATCCTGATGACAGGCGATCAGCAGAGGATATTTACAATCGACGGTGAGGAGATGATTTATTCCGCTTCACGCGAAGTTGACTACCAGGGCGACGAGGTGGAGGTTTGCATCTACTTTGCCAGCGAACAGGGCTTTGTGAAGGGCGTCTACAACGTTGAGGTTTACTCCTCGGAGGCCAAACTTGGCAGTGCGGATTTGCTCTTGAGGTAGGTACCACTGCCATGGCGGGTATCTATATCCATCTGCCTTTTTGTTCCTCTTTTTGCCTTTATTGTGACTTCTATTCTGAAATTGATGGCAGAGCACAGCGCAAACGCTATCTGAATGCCCTGAAGTACGAGATTTCGGAAAGAGCCAATTATTTTGCAGGAGTGCTCCCCGATACCATTTACATGGGTGGGGGCACTCCTTCGCTTTTGGACACTGAAGAGATTGCAGATCTCACGGACTCTCTGCGCAATAGGTTCGAATTAGCAGCTCTCCGTGAGTTTACCCTGGAGGCCAATCCCGATGATGTCACCCCCCAGAAGCTTGATGGTTGGCTTCGTGCGGGAGTGAACAGGTTAAGTATTGGGGTTCAGTCTTTGTGCGATGACCATCTTGCCTGGATGCGACGCAGACATACCTCTGCCCAGGCAATTAATGCCTTCAGAATGGCGCGAGAAGCCGGTTTTAACAATATTTCACTGGATTTGATATTTGGCTTCGAAGGACTCTCCGACGAGCAATGGAGGTACAATATTGCACTACTTTCAGATCTTTATCCGGAGCACGTTTCCTGCTACCAAATGAGCATAGAGCCGGGTAGCAAACTCGCTTCGCTTGCAGATTCCGGCCGCTATCAAGAGCCTACGCAAGAGATTTGTGCTGTCCACTATTCCATTTTGCAGCAAATGCTTGAAAAGGCCGGTTACCGCCAGTACGAGATCTCTAATTTTGCCATTCCCGGGCGAGAATCGATACACAATTCCTATTATTGGGAGAGAGTACCCTATCTCGGTCTCGGAACCTCAGCGCACTCTTTTGACGGTCACAGCTGCCGTTGCTGGAACATTTCAGATATGCAGAGCTATATTGACGCAATGGAGGACAATACTTCAAGCGACATGAGAAGTTATGAAATTCTATCCGAAGATGATAAATTCAACGAGCAGATAATGCTCGGATTACGAAAAATTGACGGCCTACCTCTCTCCTCCCTTGAGAATTCAAGATTGGCAATAATCAAACCGGTACTCGATTATCTTTCGAGTACCGGTGATATAGTGTCTGAAGGCGGCAATATCCGAATCCCTGCAGAGAGAATGTTTGTCTCTGACGGGATAATGAAGCAACTCTTTCTCTAGACTATTCCGTTTGCCTTCAAGTAGGCGTAGATGGCTGTCAGGGCAAAACCTCCCATTAGTGCGGTCACTACTATAATGCCGATCACTTTCAATCTTTTGAACCAAATGGTGTTGCTCAAGCCAATGGACTGGAAAGCGCTCCAGAAACCATGTGTGAGGTGAAACCAAATGGCTGCGAACCAGAAAAGATAAATGATGGTCATCCATAAGTTTCCAAATGTGGAAGTCATCAACTCATTAGGATTGGCAGACTCTTTGCCCATCCACTCTGCCAGCTGCATGTCAGCCCAGAAGTGTGTGAGGTGGAGTACGAGACCCAAAACCACTATGATGCCGAGAACAATCATATTTCGTGCCGCCCATGAATCGGTAGGCGCCTTGTTGGAAACGGCATAACGGTTGTAACCGCCGCGAGCCCTGATATTGCCGAGGGTGAGAATAAACGCGTATAAGATGTGGATAACAAATCCGAAAGCGAGTACGGGCACAAGAATGCTCACAATGGGAAGAGCCATGAAGTCACAGACTTGCCGGAATGTCTCCTCGCTGAAGATGGATGTGATGTTGAGGCTCATGTGAAGCACCAGAAAAAGGATCAGAAACAGTCCGCTGATGCTCATGATAACCTTTTTCCCGATGGATGAAGTGAATATATTTGCCATAAGTCAAATTTTGTGTCTTCGTTATTT
>ERZ795031.3574-NODE-3574-length-13804-cov-6.910757_pt1 | contig 13804 bp, 10 predicted proteins | sample MGYA00375123_ERZ795031 | MGnify/ENA primary metagenome ERZ795031 (study PRJEB30166, sample SAMN05720159) | activated sludge metagenome | isolation source: anaerobic digester from wastewater treatment plant | place: USA | collected 2015-04-21 ... | reverse complement strand
AGATCAGCGGGTTCCAGTGGAGCCTGGACATCGCCGAGGTCGGCACCGTCATCCAGGCGGGCGACGGCATCGCCCGCGTCCACGGCCTGGAAAAGGCCATGGCGGGCGAGCTGCTCGACTTCGGCCGCGGCGTCACCGGCATGGTCCTCAACCTGGAGGAGGACAACGTCGGCGCGGTGCTTTTCGGCGGCCACGAGAACGTGCGCGAGGGCGACCTCGTCCGGCGCACGGGCCGCATCGCGTCCGTCCCCGTGGGCGACGCCCTCATCGGGCGCGTGGTGGACGCGCTGGGCGCGCCGGTGGACGGCCTGGGCCCCGTGGAGACGACGGAGTTCAACCCCGTCGAGCGCGTGGCGCCGGGCATTGTGGACCGCCAGCCCGTGCGGCGGCCCCTCCAGACGGGGCTCAAGGCGATCGACGCCATGACGCCCATCGGGCGCGGGCAGCGCGAGCTGATCATCGGCGACCGGCAGACCGGCAAGACCGCCATCGCCCTCGACGCCATCATCAACCAGAAGGGCCAGGACTGCGTCTGCGTCTATGTCGCCGTCGGCCAGAAGCGCTCGACCGTCGCCCGCGTGATCCAGGAGCTGCGCGAGTACGGCGCGATGGACTACACCGTCGTCGTGAGCGCGTCGGCCTCCGACGCCGCGCCGCTCCAGTACCTGGCGCCCTACGCCGGATGCGCCATGGCCGAGCATTTCTGCGACCGCGGCGGCCATGTCCTGATCGTCTACGACGACCTGTCGAAGCACGCCGCGGCCTACCGCCAGCTCTCGCTGCTGCTGCGCCGGCCGCCGGGCCGCGAGGCCTACCCGGGCGACGTCTTCTACCTCCACTCGCGCCTGCTGGAGCGCGCCGCCGCCATGAGCGACGCGCGCGGCGGCGGCACCCTCACCGCGCTGCCGATCATCGAGACGCAGGCGGGCGACGTGTCCGCGTACATCCCCACAAACGTCATCTCCATCACCGACGGGCAGATTTACCTGGAGTCCAGCCTGTTCTACTCCGGCGTGCGCCCGGCGGTGAACCCCGGCATCAGCGTGTCGCGCGTGGGCGGCAACGCCCAGACCAAGGCCATGAAGAAGGTCGCCGGCATGCTCCGCCTCCACCTGGCGCAGTACCGCGAGCTGGCGGCCTTCTCCCAGTTCGGCAGCGACCTGGACAAGGCCACCCTGGCCCAGCTCCAGCGCGGCGCGCGGCTCGTCGAGATCCTCAAGCAGCCGCAGTACCAGCCGCTGCCGGTCGAGAAGCAGGTGCTGGTCATCCTCGCGGCCACGGAGGGCCACCTCGACGCGGTCGCCCCGGCGTCCGCCGCGCGCTACGAGCAGGAGCTGTACGCCTATTTCGAGACCGACGCGCGGGCGCTCCTCGACGCGCTGCGCGAGACGCGGGACCTGGACGACGCGCTGGCCGGAAAGATCCGCGAGGCCCTCGCCTACTTCACCGCGAACATCTGGAAGGACGACGGGGACCGCTGATGCCCAGCCTCCAGGACATACGCCGCCGCATCGCCAGCGTCAAGGGCACGCAGAAGATCACGCGGGCCATGAAGATGGTCGCCGCCGCGAAGCTGCGCCGCGCCCAGGACTCCCTGCTGCGCGCGCGGCCCCACGCCTACGCCCTGCGCGGGCTCGCGGCGCGGGTGGCCGCGGGCGCCGGCGGGGGCCATCCCCTGCTCGCCCCGGGCCGGGGCGACGCCGTCTGCCTCATCGTCGTCACCTCGGACCGCGGCCTGTGCGGCGGGTTCAACGCGAACATCGTGAACGCCGCGATGCGCGCGCTGGAGGAGGGGTTCGCCGGGCGCCCGGTGGAGCTGGTCGTCGTGGGGCGCAAGGGGATGGAGGCGCTGCGCCGCCGCCCCTGCGTGATCCGCGCCTCGCACACCGGCGTCTTCGAGAAGCGCGCCTCCTCCGCCCACGAGCGCATCATCGGCGCGGCGGCCGCGGACTTCCTCTCCGGCCGGTGCGCCGAGGTCCACTGCCTCTACAACGAGTTCAAGTCGGCCATCTCGCAGAGGGTGACCGTGGAGCGCCTGCTCCCCTTCGAGGCGCCCGGCGACGACGGGGCCGCCCCGTCCGCCGTCCCCTACCTCTTCGAGCCGGACGAGGCCGCCGTGCTCTCCGCGCTGGTGACCGAGAACCTGCACGTGCAGATGAACCGCATCCTGCTGGAGTCCGCCGCGAGCGAGCAGGGGGCGCGGATGGCGGCGATGGACGCGGCGACGAAGAACGCGGGGGAGGTCATGGAGCGGCTCACCCTGAAGTACAACCGCGCGCGGCAGGACGCCATCACGAGGGAGGTCGTGGAGGTGGTCAGCGGCGTGGAAGCCCTGTAGACTGGAGGTTCCGATGAGCACAGGTGTCGTCTCGCAGGTGATCGGCCCCGTGGTGGACGTCAAGTTCCCCCCCGGACAGCTGCCCCCCGTCCACACGGCGCTGGAAATCGCGCGCCCCGGCGGAAAGCGCCTCGTCCTCGAGGTCGCCCAGCACACCGGGGAGAACACCGTGCGCGCCGTGGCCATGGACAGCACCGACGGGCTGGTCCGCGGCATGGAGGTGGCGGACACGGGCGGCAACATCACCGCCCCCGTGGGCAAGGCCGTGCTCGGGCGCATCATCAACGTCATCGGCGAGCCCGTGGACGAGCTGGGCCCCGTGGACGCGGAGGAGCGGTGGCCCATCCACCGGCCCGCGCCCGACTTCGCCGACCTCGACACGCGCACCGAAATCTTCGAGACGGGCATCAAGGTCATCGACCTCCTCGCCCCGTACTGCAAGGGCGGCAAGACCGGCCTCTTCGGCGGCGCGGGCGTCGGCAAGACCGTCCTCATCATGGAGCTGATCCACAACGTCGCCACGAAGCACGGCGGCTACTCCGTCTTCGCAGGCGTCGGCGAGCGCACCCGCGAGGGCAACGACCTCTGGCTGGAGATGAAAAGCTCGGGCGTCATCGACAAGACCGCCCTCGTCTACGGGCAGATGACCGAGCCCCCGGGCGCGCGCGCCCGCGTCGCCCTGACGGGCCTCACCGTGGCCGAGTACTTCCGCGACCGGGAGGGGCAGGACGTCCTCCTCTTCATTGACAACATCTTCCGCTTCACCCAGGCCGGGTCCGAGGTGTCCGCCCTGCTGGGCCGCATGCCCAGCGCCGTCGGCTACCAGCCCACCCTCGCCACCGAGATGGGCGAGCTGCAGGAGCGCATCACGACCACCAAGAAGGGCTCCATCACCTCGGTGCAGGCCATCTACGTGCCCGCCGACGACCTGACGGACCCCGCCCCCGCGAACACCTTCGCCCACCTCGACGCCACCACCGTGCTCTCGCGCCAGATCGTGGAGCTGGGCATCTACCCCGCCGTGGACCCCCTCGACTCCACCAGCCGAATCCTCGACCCCCGCATCGTCGGCGCGGAGCACTACCGCGTCGCCCGCGGCGTGCAGCGCATCCTCCAGCGCTACCGGGACCTCCAGGACATCATCGCCATCCTCGGCATGGACGAGCTGTCGGAGGAGGACAAGCAGATCGTCGGCCGCGCCCGCCGCGTCCAGCGGTTCCTCTCCCAGCCCAACTTCGTCGCCGAGGAGTTCACCGGCATGCCCGGAAAGTACGTGTCCCTGGAGGACACCATCCGCAGCTTCGCCCTCATCCTCGACGGCGAGTACGACCACCTGCCCGAGCAGGCCTTCCTCTACTGCGGCGCCGTCGAGGACGTGGTCGAGAAGGCCCGGGCCATGGGGGCCGGATGACCATGGCCGACGCGGAAAAGCGCGCCCTGCGCCTCGAAATCAGCGCCATGGACCGGGACACCCTGGTCCTGGACGCGGCGGAGGTCGCCGCGCCCGGCGCCGCCGGGCGCTTTGTCGTGCTGCCCGGCCACGCGCCCATGCTGGCGTCCCTCGTGGCCGGCGTGGTCCGCGTGCGCACCGCCGCCGGGGACACCCGCCTCTTCGCCGTCAACGGCGGCGTGGTCCACGTGCTGGAGGGCGGCGTGCTCCTGCTCACCCGCACCGTGGAGGAGGGGGCCGAGATTGACCTGCCCCGCGCCCGCGAGGCGCTGCGCCGCGCCGAGGCCCGGCTGGCCGAACGCGCCGACGGCACGGACATCCCCCGCGCCGAGGCCGCCCGCGCCCGCGCACGCGCCCGCATCGGGGCCGCCGCCCGCCCCTCCGCCGGGGCATAACCGGCCACCCCTTTCCCGCCCGTGTATTCCAATAGGGCGCCGCGTGCGTTACACTAGGGGAGGATGGAGCGCACCATGTACCGAAAAGGATTTCATTGGGCCGGACTGGCCCTCGTGCTGGCCGCGGCCGCGCTGGCGGCCCCGCAGGCCGCCGCGCAGATAGTCGGCGGCCGGGGCAACCCGATGGGCGTGTGGCTGGAGCGCGTCCACGCGCCGCGCTACGCGCCCGGGGCGCTCTTCCAGATCGCCGTCACCATCAACGCGGAGGGCGGGGGCGTCATCAACGCCATGGGCCTGCGCGAAACCGTCCCCCCCGGCTGGACCCTGGCGGCGGTGGAGGCGGCCATCGGCGACCCGCCGGACATCTCCTCGCCCGTCGGGGCGGCCGGCACCCTCGAGTTCGCCTGGATCACGCCCCCCGCCCTGCCCCACACCTTCGCCTACACCCTGGCCGTGCCCGAGGGCGAGAGCGGCCCCAAGCGCATCCACGGCGCCCTCGAATACCGCACCACCGGCGGCGCCCTCTTCGCGTCCCCCGTCATCACCGAGACCGAGGGCCCCTCCGCCCTGGCCCCCGTCATCACCCTGCGCGGCGACAACCCCGCAACCCTCCCCGTCGGCGGGGTCTGGGAGGACCCCGGATACATGGCCGTGGACGCGGGAAACCAGGACATCACCGCGAAGGTGGTGGTCTCCGGCGCCGTGGACACCGCGACCCCCGGGGCCTATGAGGTGGTATACGAGGTGCCCGCCGAGGGCGAGACCCCAGCGGCCCGCAAGGTGCGCACGGTCAATGTCCGCGCCGCGGACGACCCCGGGGACACCGCCGCGCCGGGAACGGTCATTGCGCCGCCCGGCGACCCGCGCGAGACCTCGAACGCCATCGCCGCCACCACGGCGGCCAACCCGCTGAACGCGGCCCCGCAGCCCCCTGCCCCCGCCGCGCCCGCCCCGGCGGCGCGCGCCTTCCAGCGGCCCGAACTCCCGGATGTCTCCGGCCTCCGGCCCGATCCCGTTCCGCCCGGCGGCGAAACCGCCGCCCCCGCCGCGACGCAACCCGCGCCGGACGCCGCAGCGCAAACCGCCGCCCCCGGCGCGCCAGCGGCATCGGTTCCGGCCGCCGCCGCCACAGCAGCGGAAACGCCGCCGGCGGAAGCCGCCGCCCCGGCGCCCTCCGGCGGAACCGCCGCTGGAACCGCGCCGCCGCCCGCCCAAACCGCCGTGAACGCCCGCGTCGCCGCGCTGGTGGCCGGGGGGACCCTCGGGATGCTGGCCGCGGCCCTGCTGGCGGCGCGGCAGGTCTACGGCGGCGGCCGGCGAAAGCGGAAATAGACGCCCGCGGGAACCTTTTTTCCGCCCCGGGCCATTGATTCCACAGCAACCCACGGGGACCTGACACCATGGCCAAGACACGGATGACAACGGCGGCGCTCGCGGTCTGCCTCGCGCTGTGCTGCGGCGCGCCCGCGCGCGCGGAGGTGACCCTGGACCCCGACGAGGCGGTTTTCAACGGCGCGGACGAGGCGGTCACCCTGCGCGTTCTCGCCGACGGGCAGCCCGTGCCCGCCGCCGACATCACCGGGTTCCGGCTGCTGGCGGGCGGGAGCGACTACCGCCACATGCTGCGCATGGAGCCGGGGATGGGCGTGGTCACCCTGCGCCCCAGCCCCACCGCCGAGGTGGGCAGCTACAGTCTGGCCGTGGAAACCCGCGGCGGCACCGCCTGGGCGCAGGTGTACACCCCCCTCAGCCGCCACCAGACCAGCCTCCAGGCCCTGGCCGACCGCCTCCACATCACCCTCGACGAGCTCAAGCGGGAAATCGGCATGACCCGCGACTTCGGCACCCCCCGCATCACCGTCGAAATGCCCCCGGTCCACTATGCCGGGCACGCGTTCCGGCTGGCCCTGACTGGTGGCGGCGATGTCCGCAGGGTCTGGAAGGTCAACGGGGAGACCGTCTCCGAGGGGCCGGAGGCCGCCGCGCTGGACCATGTCTTCGCCGAGCCCGGCTCCTACGTGGTCTCCTGCGCCGAATACCAGGGCGACCGCCGCGTCGCCGGATTCTCGGAACTGCTCGAAGTGGTCGCCGAGCCGCCCGTGCTTGTCGAAGTGGCCCCAAAGACCATCCTCAACCTCACCGGCCCCGACGGGTTCCGCCAGTATTCCTGGGAGGTGGACGGAGCGAAGGCCCACGCGGGCCAGAAACTCTCCCAAACCTTCGATGCCCCCGGCGCCCACACCGTCACCGCCACCGGCACCGACCCCGCGGAGGGCAACCCCAAAGCCTTCCGCAGGATCACCTACGCCATCACGATCAAGTGACCAGGAATCCGCCTGCGCGGGCCTTCTGGTCTTCGGCCCGGAGCCCCGCCGCGAAAGAGGAGGGCGCGGCACGCGGCGCCCCTGCCCGCCGCGCGCGTTGACCCGGACCGGGCGAAAACGGTACAACTACCCCGCCGCCACGAGAACCACCCGGCGGCGGGAGACCGTCCCATGAAGCTGCCGCTTGACAAGCCCGCGCCTGACATTGACCGGTTTGTGCGGGTGATCTGCGGGGAGGAGGCGCCCGCGCGCCCCCCGCTCGCCGAACTGTTCCTCGACCACGAGGTGGAGCGCGAGATCGCGCGGTCGTTCCTGGGCCGCGAGTGGGTGGAGCCGGGGCCCGACCGGGCCTCCGTGGCCGCCTACCTCGACAACCGCACGGCGGTCTACCACCGCATGGGTTACGACTACCTGCGCGTCATCGGCGGCGCGGACTTCCCCGGCGACTACCTCGACGCGGCGGACACGGCGGACCTCTCGCGGGGCACCCGCAAGTGGACGAACGAGGACCGGGGGCCCATCGCGTCGTGGGCGGATTTCGAGGCCTACCCCTGGCCGGACCCGGCCGCGTCGGACCTGTGGCACTACGAATACGCGGCGTCGCGCCTGCCCGAGGGCATGGGCCTGTTCGTCTGCCCCACGAGCGGCTTCCTGGAGATCCCCCTTGACACGCTGCTGGGCTACCAGAACCTGTGCATGCTGGTCTATGAGCAGCCCGACCTTGTGGAGGCGGTCTTCACCCGCGTCGGCGAGATCATCTGCGGCGTCTACGAGCGCCTGGTCGGCCTGCCCAACCTGCGCGGGTTCTTCCAGGGCGACGACATGGGCTTCAAGACGGGCCCCCTGCTCGCCCCGGACCAGCTCCGCGCGCTCGTGCTGCCGTGGCACAAACGGCTGGCGGACCTCGCCCACCGCAACGGCCTCGTCTACCTGCTCCACTCCTGCGGCAACCTCGAGAGCATCATGCCGGACCTTGTTGACGACGTCGGCATTGACGCCCGCCACTCCTACGAGGACGAGGGCAACTCCGTCTTCGACTTCAAGCAGCGCCACGGCGGCCGCGTCGCCGTCCTCGGCGGCGTGGACGTGGACAAGCTGGCCCGGCTGCCCGAGCCCGAGCTGCGCGCCCATGTGCGCCGCGTGATGGACGCGTGCGTGCCCGGCGGGCGCTTCGCCCTCGGCTCCGGCAACACCGTGTGCAACTACGTCCCCCTGCAAAACTACTTCGCCATGGTGGACGAGGCGTTCCATTACGGCGGCGCGTGAGGCGCGGAACGAAACAACCCAAAACGCGGGAGCGGAACCCATGGCACAGGACACGGAACACGGCGGGGCGGTGTCGCGGCGGAACTTCATCGCGTCGGGCGCGGGGGTGACGGGCCTGGCCGCCCTGGGTGCGTCGGCGGCGGAAACGAAGAAGGAAGAGGCGGCCCTGCCGCCGCTCGGCCCGCGCGACACGGCCACCATCACGATGGTTCAGCTCACGGCGGGCGAAGGGATCCTGCCCGTGCTCGACCGCATGCCCGCCTTCTTCCGCCAGGCGGCGGACCTGGGGTCCGACCTGGTCGTCTTCCCCGAGTACGTGCTCGGCCACAATCTCACGCCGAAGTCCGAAGCCGCCCAGCGCTTCTTCGCCCTCGCGCGGGAGCACCGCATTAATGCCGTTACCGGCTGCGTGGAGGCCCACGGCGACAAGTGGGCCACCAGCGCCTGGGTCGTGGACCGGCAGGGCACCCTCGTGGGCCGCTACCTCAAGAGCCACCCCGCCTCGGGGCCCGCGCCCCATTTCTGGCCGCCCGTCGGCGACTCCGCGGCGGAGGCGCAGGGCGTGCTCGGGAGCGAGTTCAAGGTGTTCACCCTCGACTTCGGCCCCGTCGGCATCCTCCAGTGCTACGACGGCTACTTCCCCGAGGCCTGGGGCTGCACCTCCTACCTGGGCGCCGAGATCATCCTCTGGATCAACGGCCGCGACGGCATGGTCGAGGACGCCTACTGCATCACCGCCGCCAACTGCTACGGGTGCGTCGTCGGCGCCAACATCACCATGGGCTTCAACACCGGCTTCGCCGGGCCCGGCTGCGTCGCCCCCGCCGGGGGGTATGACGACCCGCCCGAGCAGATGCGCCTGTGGCCTCGCGTCAAGCAGCCCGGCGACGCCGCCGTCACCGCCGTCATCAATCTCGCCGAGCTCCGCTGGAAACGCAAGCACCTGCGCACCATGCACCAGCGCCGCCCCGAGATGTACGGCCTGCTCACCCGCGACGTCACCATGTGGAAGGACTACCCCGACATCCCCTGGGACCGCCCCGAGTGCGCCGCCCTGGTGAACAAGGCGCAGCTGTGAGGCGGGGGTGACGCCTTGACTGGCCGGGGCGCGCGGGGGATAATGAACCCTGCGGACGGCGCAAACAAGGAGCGGCGAGTCATGTCCAAGAAACCGGTTGCCTGCCTGATGGCGCTTGCGGGGGGGATCCTTGCGGTGGCGGCGTGGGCCGCGGAGGCCCCCAAACACCCCGAATCCACCGCGGACTGGAAGGACCTGTTCGCGAAGGACCTGTCCGACGCGGTCTACCCCAAGGGCGTGTGGAACTGGGAGAACGGCGAACTGACCGCCACCAAGGACGAGGCCATCTGGACCGCCGCGGACTACGAGAACTTCGCCCTCGACCTGGAGTTCAAGAACTCCGAGGCGGCGAACAGCGGGGTCTTCCTGTACTGCTCCGACATGGACAAGTGGATCACCAGCTGCATCGAGGTGCAGATCCTCGACGACTACGCGGACAAGTGGGCCGACGTGGCCCCCAACTGGACCTGCGGCGGCGTCTTCGGGCGCCTCGCCCCCGCCAAGCGGGCCGTCAAACCCCACGGCGAATGGAACCGCTTCACCATCTACTGCCGGGGCAAGCAGGTGGACGTCGTGCTGAACGGCGAGCATGTCGCCTCGATGGACATGGCCAAATGGACCGACGCCAAGAAGAACCCCGACGGCTCCGACGCCCCCGAATGGCTCGGCGGCCCCCTCAGCGCCATGGCCACCAGGGGCAAAATCGGCCTCCAGGGCAAGCATGCCGGCGCCCCCATCTGGTTCCGAAACATGAAGGTCAAGAAACTCTAGCTGACGCGTGGCAGGCGGCGCGCCCGGGGCGCGTCCGCGGGCATTCCGGAGACCGCCGTGACAGACAGCACCGACACCCCGACCCCGCGCCCGTGTTTCCTTTCCGGCCGGCCGCTGCACGCCCTGCTGTTCGCCCTGATCCTGCTGGCGGGGCTGCTTCCGCGCATCTACGGGCTGGAGCGGGAGTCCATCTGGTGGGACGAGTTCACCAGCGTGGTGCATCTGGAGCCGCCGTCGGACTGGAGCGCGGACCCGCAGTTCGTGCGGTGGAACCAGATGGTCATCCGGAACACCGCGCCCAGCCTGCTGGGGTTCTGGAAACAGAACCGGTCCATGGACCCGGCGACGATGCCGCTCTACTACACCTTTGAGTACCTGTGGAGCCGGCATGCCAGCAGCGACTTCGACACGCAGCGGTACCTCTCCATATTCATCGGCATGCTGCTGCTGCCCGCGGCCTACCTGCTGGGACGGATGTTCTTCGGCCCCGGCGGGGGGCTGGTGGTGATGCTGTGCGTGGCGCTGTCGCCCATCCACATCCAGTTCTCGCGCGAGATCCGCATGTACGGGCTGATGACGGTGCTGGCGGCGGTGTCGGTATACAGCTACGCGCGCATCGTGGGCGGCGGCGGGCGGCGCTGGTGGGTTCTCCACGGCCTGAACAACATGGTCCTCTTCTGGACCCATCCCTTCGCGGTGCTGATCCCCTTCACCGAATTCGTCTTCTGGGCGCTCGCGTTTCCCCGCGACTGGCGGCGCATCGGCAAGTGGATCGGGCTGCATGTCCTCGCCGTGGCCCCCGTGGCCGTGTACATCGCCTCCATCCGGTTCTGGGACCAGTCGTCCACCGACACCTGGATGAGGGTCCCCAACCTGAACGAGCTCGCCGGCGACCTCTTCGCCGACGACGCCATCGGCATGACCTACCAGCTCAACGCGTCGGAGGCCTTCTGGAACCTCTTCCTCGTGCCGGAGGCGGCGGGCGCCGTGGCGGCGTTCCGGTGGACCGTCGGGACGTGGTACATGGCCGCCGTGCTGCTCGCGGTCGCGTGGTTCTTCGCGAAGGACCTTCTCAGGGTCCGCGCGGCCGCCTGCGCCGCCGGCGGATGCGACGCGCCCCCCGCGGCGGACAAGGGGCCCGCCGGCGCGCCGTGCCGGTGGAAGCTCTTCCTGCTGCTCTGGTTCCTGCTGCCGCCGCTGGTGCTCTTCGCGGCGTCGTACTTCTGGCGCCCCTGCATGATGCCGCGCTACACCCTGCACTGCTCGCTCGCGCTCTACTGCATCCTCGCCGGCGGCGTCACCGCCCTGCCCTGGCGGTCCCTGCGCGCGGGGGCCGTCGGCCTGCTGCTGTGCTTCTACGGCTACCAGCTCTCCCTGATGCTGCCGGAGCCGCAGCACCCCGACTGGCGCTCCGCCATCGCCGCCCTGAAGGCGGAGGGGAAGACGGACGACTTCATCCTCGTGCACAACTGGCTGTGGAAACGGGTCTTCGCCTACAACCTCGGGCCCGTCCCGAACCTTGTGGACTACGGCAGCGGCTGGGACGTGCTGGCGGAAAAGGCGGCTTTCCTGACCGACCTGAACCTGCCGTCCACCGTCGCGCCGGGCGAACGGCGGGGCGTGTGGGTGACGGCCCAGACCGACTATTACGCGCGCGGACCCCTCGCCGACCTGGAGCGCGAGCTGAAACTGCGCGGCCTGTCCTTCGACTACCGCGAGTACGGCGGCATCCAGCACGTCTGCCTTTACCGCGTGTGGCGCGAGCCGGGCGCGGTGATGCCGCCCGGCACGGCGGATTCCCTTTCCGGCGAGCCCGCCCGCGAGTTCGGCGACCTGTCGCTGGAGTTCTGGCGGGCCGGGGAGTACGAGAACGCCGTGGCCGCGGCGCGCAAGGCGCAGGCCATCACCCCCGGCTTCGCGCGGGCCTGGTCCTACGAGGGCATGGCGCAGAAGGAGCTGGGGCGCAACGAGGAGGCCCTGGCCGCGTTCCAGAAGGCTGTTTCGCTGGACTTCCACGACTACCCGTGGTCGCATGTGAACATCGCCATGCTCCTCCTCGACATGGACCGCTACCAGGAGGCCCTGGACGCCAGCCTGCGCGCCCTGCAGCTCCTGCCCAACGACGCCTGGGCCCACGCCTGCCTCGGCCGCGCCTACCACGGCCTCGGCCGTGTGGATGACGCCATCGCCGCCCTGGAGAAGGCGGCCTCCCTCGACCCGAACGACCAGCGCCTCCGCGACCTGCTCCAAACCGCGCGGACCGGGGGCGGCACCCCGCAATGAGCCGAACCGCGCGCACCGTCTTTCTGCTGGGCTCGGCGCTGCTCTGGGGAATCGTCCTCCTGCTGGGCGCCGAGGTCCTGGGACGCGCCCGCTGGCGCCGGGTCCTGGACACCAACCCCTACATCCGCGCCTGGTCCGGCAGCGGAGTCCCCGAGCCCGGCACGAACGGCAACCAGTTCTCAGAGGAGCTGCTTGACGAGGCCCTGCGCGACCGGTTCCGGGGGCCCGGCCAAACCCGCGAGCCCCTCCCCGCCTGGGACGCCGCGACGGTCCTGCGCGCGCGGGCAGAGCACTTTTTCGCGCTGGACAAGGTGGCGCGGCGCCCCTTCGCGTCGTTGTACCATGTGCAGGTGCTGGCGCTTTCGGCGGAGGGGGACATTCTCGGCGCCTACGGCCCCGCGCCCCCCAAGCCCGGACAGTCGCTGGAGGAGTGCCTGGGCGCGGAGGCGGCGGCGCGCGCGCGCGCGGCCTGCGCGGGCGCGGCGGACGACTTCACCGCGCCGCTGGACGGGGAGGACCGGGTGTTTCATGCGCGCCCCTTCTCGGGGGACTGGCAGGGGGGCGGCCCGCCCGCAGTGGCGCTGTTTTACCCCAACACACGCCAGCCGCGGGACCTGCCGGACGACAACGACCTGTGGGATTCCTCCTTCTTCACCTACCGGCCCCTGGCCGCGCTGCGGCAGCGGGTGGATGTCATCGGCCGCGCCGCGCAGTTCTCGATCAACAACGCGGGGTTCCGGGACGACAATGTCATCCTGCCGAAACCGCCGGGCGTCTTCCGCATCGTGTGCGTGGGTGCGTCCACCACGGAGGAGGGGCCGTCCAACGACCTGACCTATCCGAACCTTCTGGAGTTCTATCTCAACCGCGCCCTCGGCGGGAGGCGGGTGGATGTGGTCAACGCGGGCGTTTCCGGCATCAACTCCGACAAGCATGTCCTGAAACTGGCCGACTACCTCCTGCTTGAGCCGGACATGATCGTGGTGTACAACGCCGCGAACGACATCTGCCACGGCCTGTTTCCCAAGTGGGTGACCGGGGCGTCGGCGTTGCAGCGGGCCGTGCGGAGCCTCCGTGTGCTGGACGCCCTGGCCCTCCCGGGAGAGGCGGCGCAGCGGCGGGATGTCAGGAAGATGACCGCGAACCTTTCGTTTCTGTGCGACCAGGCGGCGGCGCGCGGCATCCGGGTGGCCCTGTGCACCTTCGCCGCGCCCCTCCCCCCGGCGGAGCTCCCGCCGGTCGAGCGCGACTTCTTCGATTTCGTCACCCGGCGCAACTGGGCCGGAAAATACGTCTCCTACGCGTCCTACCTGCGGACGCTGGGGCTCTACAACGGGGAGATTGAGGCGCTCTGCCGGGAGAGGGGGATTCCCTGCCTGCCCGTGGCGGACCGGGTGCGCGGGAGCAAGGACATTTTCGGGGACATCTTCCACATGAAGAACCGGGGCATCGAGCGCAAGGCGCGCGCGATGGCGGAAATGGTGCTGCCCCTGCTGCCGGAGGGGCTCAGCGCGGGCGCCGCCCCCCAAACACCCAGTAGCGGCTCGCCAGATAGTTGAAGGTCAGCCCCGCGAGGATGCCCAGCACGGCGGCCGCCTGCGGCAGGCGCTCCAGCGCGGGCCACGCCCGGATCGCCCCCATCGCCACCGCCCAGTTCACCGCCGCCCCCACCGAGCACGCCGCAATGAACGCGCCGAGCTGTTTGAGCGCGCTCCCCCCGCGCGACTCGGCGAAGGTGATCTGGCGGTTCAGCACAAAGTTAAAAAGCATGGCGGTGAAAATGGCAAGGGCCAGGGCGGCCTGGAGCGGCACGCCCGCGGCGTCATAGGCCGTGAGGGCCGCCAGATTGACCAGCGTGCCCAGGAAACCCACCGCGGCGAACTGCGAGAAGTGGGCCAG
>ERZ795031.3572-NODE-3572-length-13806-cov-4.615955_pt1 | contig 13806 bp, 10 predicted proteins | sample MGYA00375123_ERZ795031 | MGnify/ENA primary metagenome ERZ795031 (study PRJEB30166, sample SAMN05720159) | activated sludge metagenome | isolation source: anaerobic digester from wastewater treatment plant | place: USA | collected 2015-04-21 ... | reverse complement strand
TAATTGAGATGATAGAGCAGATTAGGTTGTGGTTCTACTCAATGCTTGTATTTGGTGTTGTTTTTAAAAAGAAAGCACCATACAAAGAAGTTATGTGTTTTGCAGAGGTCAGAGATGAGAAGAATGAGAGAATGAGTAAGACTAAACCTAACTATGTAAAGTTTGATGATGCTGCAGACAAGATGGGTTCTGATATTTTAAGATGGAACTATGCAACAGCATCTATCGGTTCGAATATGAGGTTTGGATGGGGAACTCTGGAAGAAGTGAGGAGAAGATTCTACATTCAGCTTTGGAATTCATACAACTACTTTGTTACATATGCTAAGTTACATTATTGGGATTGGAAGAAGTATGATGTAAAGAAACTAACACATTTGATGGATAAATGGATGGTAGCAAAGACAAATGACCTAGTCTTTAAGGTTAACAAATCTCTAGAAGAGTACAATATGGCTACTGCATCAAGAGATATTGAGGAATATTGTAAGGATCTCTCACAGTGGTATATCAGAAGGTCAAGGAATAGATTTAAGAATGGAGATAGTGACGCTATTGGTACACTTCATTACAGTCTAGTCACTCTTTCTAAACTTCTTGCTCCATTCACACCTTTCATAGCAGAGGAGATGTATCAGAATCTTGTTGTGAATATGGGTATGGAGAGTGTAGAGTCTGTACATTTAGAGGATTATCCTACTGTTAATGAAGATGAAATTGATTCTAAGATACTTGAAGATATGCAAAGAGTTAGAGATATTGCATCATATGGATTGAAGGTTAGAGAGAATGTTAGATTGAATCTAAGACAACCTCTTTCTAAAGCTTTTGTGAATATTAAGGATGAGGAGTTAAGAGAGATTGTTAAGGAAGAGATTAATGTTAAGGAGATATTCTTCTCTGAGAAAGCAGAAAAAGGAGAAGGAATGAACACAGAAGTTGAGGGTAGTGACTTTATTACAATTGATTGTAATTTAACAGATGAATTGAAGAATGAAGCTTTTGTTAATGAATTTATGAGAAGATACAAGGATTTAAGAAAGAAGAAAGGTTTAAAGGTTGGAGATATGGTTACTCTTCATATTAAGATAGAGGAGAAAGATACAAGAGATGTATTACAAAAATATATCCATGAAAACTTCTCAGAATTCAATGCAAAGAGTGTAGAGATGGATGATGTAACAACAGATGAAGAGATAGAAGTAATGGGTATGAAGATAGGAGTAGGGATTAGTTAATACTACTCTTTACTAACATCTACATCTATACCAGCAATACTACTAAAATTCTTAGATGCAGTTTTTAATGAAGTACCACTAGAGACTGCTAATTCTCCAACAATGTTTCTAATTGCACTTTCTAATTGTTTCTCAATGCTTACAGGGATCAATCTTCCCTCTTTCTCTCTATTCTTCTTAACAAAGTTACAATATTGGATAATCTTAATAGTGTCATCAATATTAGAACTCTCTTCTAACTCTTTAAATGTATTTAACATTACATTGAAATCTCTTACCTTTGGATTTACAGTAGGGGTTTTCTTTAACAAAGCTATCTTCTCTTTGATCTCTTTTGCTGGAAGAACATTTCTAATTCCTAAGTTTCCAATATTTTCAACTGGTGTAGAAATACTAAGAAGGTTTGTAATTAACTCAAACTCAAAATATTTTTTCTTTTCACCATCAAACTCAATCTCTTTCTCTCCTCTAATCCAGCCAGCACCGTGTAATGGGTAAAAAACTTTAGAACCAATCTTGAAATTCATATTAAAGGTTTTTTATCTTAATACTTAATTATACCATAAAAATGGTATACTGTTCTATGGAGATTTTACTAATTGGAGGAGGTACAGGTAGTACTGTCGTTTTAGAAGGCCTTAAAAAGCATAAAGAATTAAATCTCTCTGTCATTGTAGGAATGATGGATGATGGAGGTAGTAATGCTGTTGTAAGAGATGAGTTTGGTCTTCTTCCTCTTAGTGATATTAGGAAGTCTTTACTAGCTTTGTATGATAGTGGGAACAATGAGGTTTTAAGACAGTTGTTTCTATACAGATTCTCAACAGGAGAGGGGATCAAAGGACATACTCTTGGTAATCTTCTCATGGTAGCTATGACAGATATATTGGGAAGTGAGATAGAGGCTATTGAGATGTTTAAGACAATATTTGGAATAACGGGGGATGTAATACCAGTTACACTAGATAAATCAAAGTTGGTAGCAGAGTATGATGATGGGGTAATTATAGAAGGAGAGCACTTAATTGATGAGCCAGAGAATGATAAGAATATATCCAAAATCTATCTTAATCCACCTGCAAAGGCTACAGAAAATGCACTAAAAGCAATTAGAAAAGCTGATTATATAATACTTGGTCCCGGAGATTTATATACAACAACACTTGCTAACTTTGTAGTTGAGGGTATTAAGGAAGAAATTGAACAGTGTAAGGCCAAAATAGTATGTATAGGGAATTTAATGAGTAAAAAAGGTCAAACTAGAAATATGACTCAGAGAGAATACCTAGATATTATAGAGAAATATGTAGGTAGAGAGGTTGATTATTTCTTAATTAATAATGGAAAGATTCCACAAGGAGCATATAAGAGGTATATTAGGAAAGGTGAGCATATAATTGAGGATGATATTACAGAGGAGAATTTTGATGGCAAAGCCATAAGAGCTGATTTAGTAGCATCAGGAATGATAAAGAAAGATAAGGGGGATAAGTTAGAGAGAAGTCTTGTAAGACATGATAGTGAGAAGATAAGGAGAGAATTAAAAAAGATATTTTCTTCTTCTCAGACAATTGTGGAAAGATTAATTGGTAAGTTTCTTTCCTACTACAAGGATTAATCCTTCTTCATCTTTGTTTCTCTCTTCAATTTGGAAATTATTTTGTTTCAGTAAAGTTTGAATCTTTTGATATTTATTTCTACTTGTTGGATGAAATTCAAGAATAATATTCTTTACATTATCTATCTTTTTACTATCTTCTAACTCTTCTAATATCTCTAATTCAGCTCCTTCACTATCTAATTTTAGTAAATCTATTTCACCTTTAATATAGTGACTTAACTTTTTTACACTAACTTGTATTGGTATTGTTTGTTGTTTTCCATTCCATGCATTTTTGTAGAATGAAGATGTTGAAAATGCACCGTAACCTGATGAGTCAATATATAGTTCTCTAACTTTTTCTTCTCTTCCTAGTGCAATATTATAAAGTTCTACGTCTTCTATATTATTTAAGAAAATATTTTCTTCAAGAAGTGGAAATACATTTGGATTCGGTTCAAACCCAATAATTGTGCTATTTGGATAGAGAGATTTAAAGTATATGATACTTAAACCTATATGAGAACCGACATCTAGTATATGAGGTTTTTTAGATAACAGATCTATCTTGTATATCTGATCTTTAAAGATTTCTTGTTTAAGAATATTAAGCTCTTCTTTGCAAAAATATGTAATCTCAAAAAGACCAATTTGTGTTGTTTTTGGTTCCATTTCTAATTATACTCCAGATGTGGGATTATTGAGCTATGACGTTCATTACTCCTTGTACTTTTCTTGCCCATGATTCAGCATTAGGAGGACAGTATGAGTAACTGATTAGTTCTGGAGTTGTTAGACCTTTTGAGTAATATCTTCCAATACTTGCTGATACAGTATTAATACCTTCTACCCAGCTTGAGAAACTCTTTTTACCCCATCCCCATGCATTGTAGGGTCTAAAGTTTTTCTTTCCACCTTCTGATTCAATAATAGATATAGCTGCAACAATTCTGTAGTCAATACCATGCTCATCAGCTGCTCTTACAAATTCTTCTGCATATTCTGCTAATGGAGAGTTTCTACTTGCAAGATATACCCTAATCTTCTCAACTTTAACTTCATCTGGTACATATTGTTCTTCGTAAGGTGAATAGATTGGATCAATATCATCTAAGATATTCTCTACCTGTGTTCTAGCAGCATTAGGGGTAATAGTTCCAGAGATATCTGCTTCTACCTTGAAAGTATCTATTCTTTGAGAAAGTGTATGTAAAATTACACCAGCAAAGAGTATTCCACTCAAGATGGCTAATGTTTTTTTACTTTTTAATAATAGTTTATTCATCCTTAATATTTATTAAATAAGTTAGGCTGAATACTACATTATACCACAAAACACCCTATAGTATCAACCGTAGGGTAGAGTAACTCTATTTATGGTAATATTACATATGATCAATATTGATATGTCTGCTCCTAGGAAGATTGAAAGAGATAGGAGAATTGATAGAAAGAGGATTAAGCGGGGTAACAATGAGTCTTTTTTGAAATCTTTCAGTATTAAGAAGAGTATTCCATATCTTTTGTTGATTTCTTTCCTTTTTGTAATAATATTCTTGTTCTTTAGTGATAGGAAACAATTTCTCTTTGCAACAAGATATCTTTTTACTTTTGGTAGAAAAAGCTTAGTTTACAAAACATACAGTATTTCTTTTGAGGATGATGTTCCAGAGGAGTTTAAGAATTTAATGGAAGAGAATCTTTCTAAGGTAGTTTTTGAGAAAACACCTAGGTTTAAGTTTAAAGAGAAAAGAGGTGATTTGGTAATAGGGATGGAAGAGAAAAAGGGTAGTAAAGTAATTCTTAGTCAAGACTTTATACCCGTTGGTCATTTCTATTCTTTAGTTACTAATTTAACCGATGAAGAGTTAAAAACGAAGAATATATATATGATTGATGGGAGGTTGGAGAAGAATATTGAGGGACAGTTAGGTGTGGAAATTACAGTATTAGATGGTGGTATTGATAGTTTAGTTGAGAAGCTAAAAGAGAGTGATGATAATATTGGCTTGTTATCCTTTGATACTTTGGATTACAGAGTTAAGATAATTCCTTTTAATGAGAAATACTATTTAGATGATCAAGACGGAGCTGTTAAGTTTAGGTTTTACTCTTCATTAAAACCGGAAGATGAATTTATTGTTTCTGTAATAGGTGCACATATTGGAACCTCTGGAAGTGGTGTGATGAGAAGAGCATCTTTAACAAAATTAAATATGGGAGGAGTTGTTGCTATTGCAAGGAATTTGGCATTTAAGATGGAGGCTGTGAAAGATGATGCTTATGCTGCTGAGCATATAGGGGATTTCTTGGCAGACGCTGATCTTACTCATGTTTCTAATGAGGCATCTTTTGTACCAGGGTGTACTCCAACGAGAAGTATGGCTTTTTGTTCTAATCCTAGATACATAGATACATTGAAAAAGAGTGGTGTGGATATTGTAGAATTAACAGGGAATCATAATAATGATTATGGTGCTACACATAGTGCTAGTACTATTGAGATGTATAAGGAGTTGGGTTGGGATTATTTTGGTGGAGGACTTAATCTAGAGGATGCTGAAAAGATTTTGTATAAGGAGGTAAATGGTACTAAGATAGCATTTATTGGTTATAACTATTACGATAGTATGTTGAATAATCAAGGACCATTAGCTGGAGCTAGTAAGTCTGGAGCAAATCCTTACAGTGAGAAGAAACTCAAGGAAGATATTGAAGAGGGAAAGAATAAAGCTGACGTTGTGATTGTTAGTATTCAGTTTCAAGAGTGTTACTGTTATCCTGATGGTGATGTTATCTATCCTATCTGTTACAAACCACTTTCTGTTCCTGACCAAAGAGGTACATTTAAGAAAGCTATTGATCTGGGTGCGGATATTGTAGTAGGTACTCAGGCACATCAACCTCAGACATATGAGATATATAAGGATGGTATGATATTTTACGGTTTAGGTAATCTCTTCTTTGATCAATATATTTGGATAGGTACTAGACAAGGTCTTGTACTTACACATTATTTTTATGAAGGTAAGTATATTCAAACAAAGGTTGTTCCAATATATATGGATAAAGATTTTAAAGTAAGACTGGCTACTAAAGAACAGGGTGATTTATTGTTGAAGTTACTAAAAGATGCTAGAGATAAATAGTTTACTGTAATACCTTTATAAATATCCCACTTTGTTTGTCAATCTTTAACTCTTCTCCAAATATGTTGTTCTTCTCATCTTTAAATGTGTAATCAAACAGACCCTTGTGATCTTGCCACTGTCCTATCTGTTTAACCTTGTTAAATTCTAAATTCTGTAACACCTCATATGATGTCCTCCCCTTACTATCGAACACTGAAGATGGTACTAGATTCCAACCTGACATCTCTAATATATCTAATTGCTCTAATCTATATCCACTAACATTAAATACTGCTTCTTGTAGAGATATTACCATGTATGATTTGTTTGAATCTAATTGAAAATCATTACCATATATCTTTCCTCCTTCATACTTCACAACTTGTATCCATTCTCCTGATTTGTACTCTCCTACAGCAATTACCCTCTTGTCTGACATTTCAATCAAATCATATGCTGTTTTAGGGTGTAGTGTTTCTTCAGTGTCTAAAGCTTCTACTGGATTAATGAAACTAACACCTTTTTTCAGTTCATACTTAACATTTGTATTCTTACAGTTTTGTATTGGAATATCTTCTCTAAATACTCCACTACAATTGTATGGCATTTTTGTAGATAGTTTGTCGTTTTCAAGACAACATATGTTTTCCGTCTTTATTATTTCACCATCCACAGTACATGTGTATCCATTTTCAACTTCTTCTCTTACTTCTTTATTATTCCAGTAACATACACAGCCTTTTGTACTTTTACAGTATTGGTCTTCATCAGTTACTTCCAATACTGTTTTACCAGCATCAGGGTCATCAATTACAGTTTTATCCGTTTTACATATCTGTCCATATTTTGCATTTAGTTTTGTTTTGTAGTTATTTCCTTCTTTATCGTAGAGACATATACATCCATTAGGGTCTTCACACTTCCTATCTTGATCAGTAATTATCATTTGGTCTTTATTCCCATCATTACCACTGTCTGGGTCTGTACTTGGAGTTGAACCAGAACCTGAACCGGAGCCAGAACCTGAACCAGCGCCAGAACCAGGGTTTGGGGGTGTTGTAGTGTTACTACCACAACAAGGATTGTCATAGGGTGAATTGCCAGTAACTATAATAGAATTATTACTTATACTGCATGTTTGTCCTTTATAAACATGTCTTGCTATTGTTTTTGCTCCATGGATTTCCATTAAGTTTGGATTTGGTGGACCTGGTGGTAGTTTTGGTGTATAAAAGCAGGTACAACCCATTGATGCATTACATGTTGCTTCCTCTTTTTCATTATCCTTAAGTGTTATTGAACCTCTTGAATATCTTACACACCTTTCTCCACATAGTGAGAATCTTTTTTTGGTTCCGTTTGAGAGACATTCACATCCATCACGATCAGTGCATATCTCATCTGGTTCTATATCTGTATCACTCTCTGGATCATCGTTACAACCAGTGCTACTCCCAAGAACATCTCTTTTTTCTAAATCATTACTCTCACCACAATCTTTGTATATGGTATTAGTTTCTTGATTAGAACGATCACATATGTAACTACTAGGTTTTTCTATCTTAAAAGGAAAATCCATAATACTATGACTAGTACTTCCATCAAGTAATACATACTTGTAATTTCTAAGAGTCTCTGAATAATATAATAAACCTAGTGCAAGATCCTTTTCAGAATTACAACCTTTTCCTTCCTCATCTCCGGATATAAACTTGGTAGCCCATTGGATATTTTTGAAAAGTTGTAGATCTTTATTAAGAGAAAATTTATTATTACTCTCTTTACCAGAAAACCAATTTTCGACTTTGTTCGGAGTAAAACTATCTAATGTACAACTATCGAGATAATCCTCTTTTGTTACATTATCTAACAACCAATCTAACTGTTTACTAAAATCAAAGTAGATATCTGAATTTTTAATCCCGAAATCTCCAAAATCTCTTACTCCCTCTTGGTTAGCTCTGGCATAATTGCTGGCAGCTGTTTCCTGAAACCACAGGGTTAATGGAAATTCAGGAGCAATACCTTTCTCTAAAGAAGTACAATATACATCATCAAAGCATTCTTCTGCATAGTGACTCTTTCTACAATTATCATTATATATTCCGCTTTCAACTTCTTCTATGAATCTATCTTTATTTATTTTTGTATAGTTGTAGTTATTTACAGTTATGCCAACCATACAATTAGCACCTGTCTTTTCTTTTGCAGCATATGTCTTAGGTACAAGAATATCACGAATTGATGCAATTAATTCTTCTTCTGTAGTAATTTGAGCATACTCTCTCTTCTCATACTTCTGTCCTTGAGTGTCAAATGCCCATGTACCATGCTTTGCTGTGTCTAACATAATGTTATCCCCATTATCAAAAGACATTAGAACTAATTTATCAACATGAGTGTCTCCTGTCATTATATTAGGAACAGTGACTTCTTCCTTTATCTGTTTTGTTTTAAAGTTAAATTCTTTTCTTTCTATACCTTTTGCAGAATCAATTCTAAATATATATTTTGTGTTGGGTTCTAGATTGTTAATTCTGGTAATGTATAGGTTAGAGTTAGATATATTATCTTTGTAGAGTAGTACATTGTTAAATGCTTGCGTATATGGTCCGGTAAATGATTCTTTTTTGAATGACAATATTTGAAAATCTTCTTCCTTTATCTTCCAATATATCTCTGTACTATCAGTAGTAGTATTTGCAACAACAATATCAAAAGGAGTTCTTAATATCCTTTGATTATCAGCATAAGTTTTGAGTAGGAATAGAGAAGATGCTAGAAACAACAGTATACCTAAGGCAAAAAGTAAAAATATTTTTTTCTCCCTTTTCTGTATTTTCATTACTACATAATATCAAATATGGTTTTTATAATCTATTGTATAACTTTAACAAATATTCCGTTTTGTTTATCAATCTTTAACTCTTCTCCAAATATGTTGTTCTTCTCATCTTTAAATGTGTAATCAAACAGACCCTTGTGATCTTGCCACTGTCCTATCTGTTTAACCTTGTTAAATTCTAAATTCTGTAACACCTCATATGATGTCCTCCCCTTACTATCGAACACTGAAGATGGTACTAGATTCCAACCTGACATCTCTAATATATCTAATTGCTCTAATCTATATCCACTAACATTAAATACTGCTTCTTGTAGAGATATTACCATGTATGATTTGTTTGAATCTAATTGAAAATCATTACCATATATCTTTCCTCCTTCATACTTCACAACTTGTATCCATTCTCCTGATTTGTACTCTCCTACAGCAATTACCCTCTTGTCTGACATTTCAATCAAATCATATGCTGTTTTAGGGTGTAGTGTTTCTTCAGTGTCTAAAGCTTCTACTGGATTAATGAAACTAACACCTTTTTTCAGTTCATACTTAACATTTGTATTCTTACAGTTTTGTATTGGAATATCTTCTCTAAATACTCCACTACAATTGTATGGCATTTTTGTAGATAGTTTGTCGTTTTCAAGACAACATATGTTTTCCGTCTTTATTATTTCACCATCCACAGTACATGTGTATCCATTTTCAACTTCTTCTCTTACTTCTTTATTATTCCAGTAACATACACAGCCTTTTGTACTTTTACAGTATTGGTCTTCATCAGTTACTTCCAATACTGTTTTACCAGCATCAGGGTCATCAATTACAGTTTTATCCGTTTTACATATCTGTCCATATTTTGCATTTAGTTTTGTTTTGTAGTTATTTCCTTCTTTATCGTAGAGACATATACATCCATTAGGGTCTTCACACTTCCTATCTTGATCAGTAATTATCATTTGGTCTTTATTCCCATCACCTGTATTATTATCATCATCGTTATTACCGTTCTTCTCGCATTTTTTACCACATGGAACGTCTTTTATATAGTTGTCCATTGTAAATGCTCCATCATAACATTCGCAACCACCTCCATCTGTGCATTTTTCTCCAATCTTAATATCTTTCTTTCCGGGAGGATCGAAAGAACAATCATCTATATCGTGCAGTGGATCTGTTGGTGTAGAATCTCCCGATTCCCCTGAGCATGTTCTATATTTTGTATTTCGAGTTTCATTTGATCTATCACATGCTGTTGAATTAGATCCTACTCTCCATGGCCAATTAGGTAGATCTTTACCTGTCATTTGATAAAACATTTCTTCTAGATATCCAATATATGCAACTCCTGCAGCTATTCCAGTATCGTCTTCTGTGCATACATATCCTCTCCAATATTTAGTTGCCCATATATGTTCTGGAGCGTATTTTTTTTTCAATCTATCTATTTCTGCATCTGATTTGTTAGCTCTTCGTTTACATGCTTCATCAAACCAATTGTTTGCATATGATTCTGTAGCTACGTTATTAAGAAAATAGTTAAGTTGTCGAGTAAAATCATTGGTCCATCCTGGTAAGTGGATTCCGAAATCTTCAACCACAGGGTATTTTGCATACATACTTGCAGCAGATTCATGCATCCAAACAGTTAGTGATATTGCAGGATTAAGTCCAGCATCGATTGATTTACAATAGACATCAGCGTAGCATTCTCTTAGATAGTCTCCTTTACAATATGAAAAACGACCTCCTTCTGTCAGTGCTAATGATTGGTTTAGAGTAGGTAGGTATCTATTATCTTTTATTTTTACATTCGTCATACAGTTAGCACCTGCAGCTGCATATACACTGTTGTTTAACGCAGAACTTAATCTTTGCTTTAATTCAAACTTTGGAATATATTGTGCATATTTAGTTTCATTGTAGTCTTTACCTTTCAAATCTAATGCCCAGTTGGTGTTTCTGTTGGCAAAAACCATATACTTCTCTCCTTCTGCATCAATTAGAACAAAGTCTCCAGGGTCAGAACTTCCTGTTTCTATCTGTGGTAATTTTACTTGCTCATCAATATTTTTAGTTGTGAAGGTGAGATTATAGTTCCATATGTGTTCTGGAGAATTAATTCTAAATACATATTTTGTATTTGGTCTTAGATTTGATATTGTTGATTTATATAGATCTTCTCCTTTAGAAATATCTGTATACAATCTAAAATTCTTCTCATTCTTATACGGAGCTGTACTCCATTTTTCTTTGTATGTTAGAACTTCAATATTTTTACTTTTGGTTTTCCAATATACTTCCGCCTGATCTGTTGAAATATTGGCCACTACTATGTCATAAGGTTTTTCTTCTAAAATTTGAAAAGTTTTTCTATTTTGAATAGTTAGGTAAATATTCGCAACTACTAATAGAATGGCAAGGAAGAATAAGTATACAATGTTATTGGTTTTTCTAACTCTTTTCATTGCTCTATAATACCAAAAATATGTTGTTTTTGTAGAGTAAATTAATTATTAACAGAGTATATCAAGTGTAAATAATTATTCTCTAATCTCTGGACATCTTCTAACTTTAAGGTCTTAATGTTTTTTAAATCTTCTACAGTTGTCAACGACTCTCCATCAATGAGGGTAGGGGTATCTTTACCTCCTATTAAACATGGAGCAATTACAATTGATACTTTGTCAACTAGCCCCTTTCTTAAGAAAACTGAATTGAGAGTACCTCCTGATTGTATTGTTACTTTCTCAGCACCATATTTCTCTTTTAGTTGAATGAATAAATCTTCAAAATCTATTTCATTCTCATAGTACATAATCACAAGGTTTTCTTTGTGTACTTTTAATGCAGGGTGTTCTTTGTTAGTAGTAACTAAATACAATGTTTTAAGGTTATTACAGAGATTAATAACTCCATTTCTGTCGAGATTCTTGTTGTCTATTATCACAAAGTTAACAGTAGGACAGTAAATGGGATTGTTATCTGTATTAACACCCATTTTGGACATAACAAAACCAGAGTTTAGTGAATATTCATCTGTTGTTTTTTCAATATCGTAGTATTGATGTAAACCTTCCTTTATTCCAGTAATATTCTTGTAATCTTTATCTATATCTCTTTCAAGAGTACTTCCTGTTGATATTTTCCCATCAACAGATATTAGGAGGAATAGGGTGTTAAATGTTCTGTTCATATGGGAATAATACTATTTCTAAAAATGCTCCGCATACTAGGTATTGTGCGAACTGAAATAATAACATTGTTGTTGCAAGATATAGGTAATGAAGAATTGAAGTTATTAGTGAAGAATACACTTATTAAAAAGGTTTACTAAGACATCTTTTTCTTAATGATAAGAGCTCTCTCTATTAGATACTGTATAGGAATATAACTATGTATCACTAGGGTATTAAATACCTATCTCCCCATTGTAAATTTTCTTAATCAAGTCTTTAGCATATTCTAATTCTTCATCATTGCTTACAAAGACAACTGTGTCTCCTGTCCCCCAGTGTCCTTTGTCTTTCACATCATCTACATTTGATTTTGGATTATCTATATCCTCATAATCTACAGATAAGTAAACACCTAATTTCTCCTTATTAATTACTATACAAGCTAGATTCTTAATTGTTTTATATGCCCAATAGTTCTTTAATTCCTTCTTCTGAATATCATCACCCAAATTTAATATATATTCATCCAACTCTTCTATGTATCCAACAATATTCTTGTTGGCAGTTTTTAATTTATATTCAATTCTGTCATGAGGATATTTATCACCTGAGAGATTTGAACTTCTGGGTTTTTCACTAACTGCTGATGCCAACTGAACCATTAGGAAGTCATTTTCAAACAAGGTATATCTAATTAACTCAATATTTCTATTTATCTGCTTTATTGCATTGTCATCATATTTGTTGAAGTCTGTTGCTATACATAATAGCCTGGGATTGTCCCAATCAATATCTACTTTTGTACCGATTTTCTCTCTACATAGGATATCAAAATCAGCTTTGTGTTCCATGAACCAGTCTAAGTAGAAGAGACCTTGGTTAATCACATTGGAGTGAGAGTCTAGTTTATATTCAATAATTACAGGGCAATTGTTTTCATCTAATCCTAGTGTATCTACTCTTCCGTTATCAATAATATATTCAGAAGCTAAGAATCTAATTCCAAAAAGCTCTTCTAAGTTCTTCTCTACAATATCTTGTATCTGCTTCTCTAATCTTAAACTTTTAGCTTTTATCTGTGTACTTTTGTTTGTTGAAGAGATATTGAAGAGTTTTATTTCTGACATGTGATTCCAATCTTAATTTACATAGATTTAATTATTATATATCATTATCTGTATGGATAAAATAATAGAACAGGCACTCAATAGTTTTGACAATTTTCTAAAAAATAGTAATTGGTACGGCAGGGAAAATGAGGTTGTTAATATCTTTGCACATAAATTTCTAATAGAGTTTGTTGGTAAAGATCCCTTATTGTCTTTAGATCAGATAGGCATAGAGGTAGCAGTAAAACAGTTATATTCAGAAAAAGGAAAGGAATTGGTAAGAAAAGATCTAGTAATATGGAGCCATGGAGATACTTCAGTGTGGAATGATGAAGGAAAGATAGCCAATAACCCCCTTGCCATTATTGAATGGAAGGTGAATGATATAAAAAAGTGTAATTATGATATTAAGTGGTTGAGTGAATATACTACTAGGTATCCAGAAGTTGTATGTTATTCAGTATGTGCTTTCTTAAAAGAGAATAGGGGGTTGCAATTTCAAAGAATAAAAACCTTGCCTTAAAATATTTAAACTAATGCAGTATAATAACACAATACTTACACCTAGGAATGTAAAGATATGGCAAAAGAAGCTCAAGCAAGAATTAAGATCAATGATTTGTTAACTACTTCAGGTTGGAGATTGCTTGATGACCCAGTAAAAGGAAAGGCTAATGTATCTTTAGAAAGTAATGTAAAGATTG
>ERZ795031.3567-NODE-3567-length-13834-cov-12.016111_pt1 | contig 13834 bp, 10 predicted proteins | sample MGYA00375123_ERZ795031 | MGnify/ENA primary metagenome ERZ795031 (study PRJEB30166, sample SAMN05720159) | activated sludge metagenome | isolation source: anaerobic digester from wastewater treatment plant | place: USA | collected 2015-04-21 ... | reverse complement strand
GTTTCAGAAGTATACTACCCCGATGAACAGGGTACTGCTTACTACATCACAGGATTAGCCGAGGGGCTGGCAGAGCACTACCAACTTACTGTTTTCTGCGGATATCCTGCCGTTACAGCACGGGGAAGAAAGGTACTGGCCAGAGAGACAATAAATGGAGTTCGTGTTGAGCGCTCTCACGGGACTACTTTTAATAAAGACAAATTGCTACTGAGACTGATAAACCTGGGTTCCCTGAGTTTGTTTATTTTTTTCAAGCTCCTCATTTCTGTGCGCAAAGACGATATTGTAATTGTGGTGAACGGACCCCATCCGTTACCTTATCTGGCCAGGCTGGTGTGTTTCTTTCATAATGCAAGGTGTATTTTGCGCATCGATGACGTGTACCCTGAGGTTTTTATCGCTACCGGTATAATACCGGAAAAGAGCATTATAGCGCGCTGCATAAGATATATGAATACATTGCTCTTCAGGCGGGTGGACCGAGTTGTTGTCCTGGGACGTGACATGAAGGCTCTGGCAGAAAAGGCAACCAAAAACGGTGCCAACCATATTGAAATAATTCATAATTGGGGAGATGTGGATACTGTGCTTCCGAAAGATAAGGCAATCAATCCCTTGCTGGCACAACTTGGCCTCAAAGATAGGTTTGTAATATCTTGTGCTGGTAATATGGGAAGGGTTCAGGCCATAGAGACCATGTTTGGCGCCATCAATCGGATAAAAAACAACGCTGATATACACTTTGTATTTGTCGGCTCTGGCTCGAAGAGACCCTGGATGGAAAGGGAAATCAGAACAAAAAAATTACTCAACGTTACCCTCGTTGACCAGAGACCAAGGTCTGATCAGATAAATTTTCTGAATGCATGTGATCTTGCGCTGGCATCCCTCATACGCGGAATGGCAGGGGCAGGTGTGCCGAGCCGTATGTATAATGTAATGGCCGCTGGCAAACCATTGATTGCAATTGCTGAAGAAGAATCAGAATTGTCAAGAGTTGTGCGGGAAGAGCAGATTGGGTGGGTTGTAGAGCCAGATAACCCTGAAAAGCTTGCGAATGTAATCCTGGAAGCATATATGAAAAAAGAAGTTCTTCATAATATGGGAAAAAGGGCAAGAATAGCGGCAGAACAAAAATATTCAAGAGGCAAGATCATTCAAGACTACCGAGGATTATTGCAATCCCTCGACTGTTGAGATATAGACAGAGCATCTGATTAAGTAACTCATTCCAGGCAATAATGATACTGTTGAAGCGGCAGGACATGACCAAGGAAGAAAAGCCAGGGCCAATACTTCATTGAAAATATTCTTCATATTCCTCTTATCCTTTACAACATCTTTTTTCATTATGCCTTTTATAATATATTTAGCCCGCAGGTGTGATTGTATTGATCATCCGGGGCAAAGAAGCATGCACGCTGACCCTACACCACGATGGGGCGGGCTGGCATTAACCGTAGGTATGGTGCCTGCCCTCTTTTTTCTGGAAATTGATCGGCAGGTAATCTCTTTCGTCATTGCAATTCTCATTCTTATTGTTATTGGAGGAATTGACGACTGTAAAAGGCTTGGTTGGAGGACAAAGCTTTTTGCTATTCTGCTTTCCATAACAACCTTTGTTTTTCTCGGAGGCGTATCTATCAGAAACCTTGGCTTCTATGGACTTGACTTTAACGTTCGGCTTGGATGGGTGTCTATACCCTTTACTTATTTTTGTATCGTTGGTGTTACGAATGCAATTAACCTTATTGATGGTTTGAATGGGCTCGCTGGTGGTATATCATTCATGGCTTTTGTTTTTCTTGGGATTGGGGGGATGATGTCAGGAGAGCCTGTGCTTGGGTTCATCTGTTTCTCTTTTGCTGGCGCCCTACTCGGTTTTCTTTTTTATAATTTCCCTAAAGCCCGAATTTTTATGGGCGATTCAGGGAGTCTGCTGATTGGCTTTTCTCTTGCATCGCTTTCAATTTTGCTTACTCAAGGGAACAACCACATTCATGCAGTCGGTCCGATTATTACCGAGGTTGACCTTTACAAGGCCGCCCTCAGTGAAGAGTTTGCCTTACAGCCTATGTTTCCTGTGCTAATCCTTTTTGTGCCTATTTTTGATACCCTCAGAGTGATTACGGTCAGGCTCCTTCTGCGAAAGAACCCTTTCCATCCGGATAGAAGCCATTTGCACCATTTATTCATTAAGTCGGGATTCTGCCCTATTACAACGGTTGTTGCACTCTGGACTGTAACATTTCTTTGTGGGGTTGTCGCTCTTCTGCTTATAAAGCAGTCATCGGTACCATATCTTGGCATTGTACTTGGTTTGTCCCTTTTTGTAAGTTGGCTTGCCGATGCCCTGGGAAGAAAAAGAAAGGATCAACAAAAGCAGTTGAAGGAGGCCAAGGATACATGATTGCGAAAAAAGTATTAAGTGGTATGTCAGTGCTGTTACTGATCATGTTTTCCATGCCTGTGCATGCTATGGACTCAGAAGTTACGAGGGAGACACTTAACGGCCTTCCAGGGTTTTATGTAGCATTCGAAGAATTACAGCCAAACATCAAGCAGTATGATGTCACAGCATCAATGACCAGAGATCAACTACAAAAAGATATAGAAATGAGGCTTCAAAGGGCAAAGATAACAGTTCTTTCTCAGGCTCAATGGCTGAATACACGTGGCAGACCGGTCCTCTACGGGAACATTAATACTCACCTCGAGGACGCAAATATTGCTTACAATATACAGCTTGAAGCCCGCCAGATAGTATTTACGGATTCAAACAACAGAGTAAAAACACTCGCCGGAACCTGGGGCATTACTATGACAGGAATAACAAAGATTGATAAATTGGAAGTCATCAGGCAGAATCTTTTAACTCTCGTGGATAAATTTGTTGAGGCATATTGGACAGCGAATGGAAAGGATAGCAAGAAGTAAGACGGGGCTGATGGGAAAGACTGCAAAAAAAGGGGGAAGTGAAAAGTGAAAACAAACAAAATAATATATATGTATTGATCAAAAACACTCAGATACAAACGATTACGAAGGATGAACCCCATAATTATCTTGACAAAGGCTTAGGGCAGTGTAAAATGTAAACGTGTTATAGGGTGAGTACTTACAAACATGATATGTACCAAATCCAGTTAGGAGGAGAAAGATCATGATGAAGTTGAGAAAAGTTGTAGGCGTTATTGTTGTTGCCTTGTTTGCGCTTAATTTTATTATTCCTCCTGGTGTTTTTGCACAGCCACAACAGAATGCAGAGATGGAGAAGAAATGTGCAGCCACTAAAGCTGGAACAGAAACCGATGAGGCAGTCAGGCAGTCATGCGCTACATACTTTGAACAGACCGAGGCTGCTGCCGCAGCAGGAGCGAGTGGAGGTGAAGCAGCAACTGCTGGCGTGAGCAAGGGTACCGTTGCTCTTACCATCATAGGCATTGCACTTTTAGGCGGAGCTGCAGCAGCCGCTGGCGGCGGTGGCGGCGGTGGTGGAGGTGGCGCTGTACCTAAGCATAAGAAATAAAACAGAGAAACTGTTTAACCGGATGCGCTCACTGACAAAGTATTAAACTGCCATATTTAGATATACAATTCTGAACTAAATTTCTCTCCAAAGTAGCAGTCACGTTTACCTGAGTTCCATTTAAAATATGATTTTGATGTATATCGTTAAATCAGCCTGAGCAGGAGGAAAAAAGGGTGGAAGAAAAACCTATAGAAACCCAGGAAGAAGAAATCAATCTCTTGGATTACCTCATTGTTCTTGCAAAACAGAAGAGATTTATTATTAAGGTAACTTCTGGTTTCGCAATTATAGCTGCAATTGCCAGTCTTGTCATGTCCCCGGTATACAAAGCTGAGACAAAGATACTGCCGCCGGTGAATATAAGTTCTGGTATTGCATCTCAACTTATGAACCAGTTGGGACAACTGGGTACCATAGCCGGTATAAGTGGTGTGCCAATCAATGGAAAGGCACCAAACGAACTCTATATCGGTTTGTTGAAGAGCAGAACTGTCCTTGACGAAATGATCAACAGGTTTGACCTTATGAAGCTATACGGGAAAAGATACCGTGAGAATGCGAGGGAAAAGCTTATCAATGATGTGCTGACAGTTCGCGATGACAGGAAGAGCGGCATCATAACAATCAACATAGAGGATAAAGACCCAAAGAGGGCAGCGGAGATGGCAAATGCCTTTGTAGAAGAATTGCAGAAGCTTAATACTGGTCTTGCCATAACCCAGGCGAGCCAGAGAAGACTCTACTTTGAGGAACAGTTAAAAGCAGCAAAAACCTCTCTAACTCAGGCTGAAGAAAATATGAAAGGGTTCCAGGAAAAAACAGGGGCACTTCATATTGAATCACAGGCTAAGGCGGTTCTTGAAGGTATAGGAATGATTCGTGCTCAGATCGCAGCAAAAGAAGTAGAGATAAAAGTAATGAAGACATACTCTACCCCTCAGAATCCAGACTTAAAGAGAGTGGAGGAGACCCTAAAAGGTCTAAGGGCAGAACTTGCAAAGATGGAGGGTAAGGGTGGAAAGGGGCATGACCCTCTTATGCCAACAGGCAGGATGGCTCAGCTCGGAACTGATTATGCAAAGCAACTAAGAGACCTCAAGTTCAACGAAGTTCTTTATGGACTGCTTCTCCAACAGTATGAAGCAGCGAAACTCGATGAGGGGAAGAATGCGACCACCATCCAGGTAATTGATAAGGCAGTACCCCCCGAGAAAAGGGTTAAGCCGAAGCGAACAGCAATGGTCATGCTGGCCGCCATTATAGGTTTTTTCCTTTCAGCGTTCGCTGCCTTTCTGATTGAATACCGCGAGCGGGCAAAAGAAAACCCAGAAGACCGCGCACGATTCGACACACTTAAACAGTATTTGAGCTTTAAGCGGTAAAGGAAGTGAAAAGCAAGAAGTAAGAAGTAATAAAAAGCTTACAAGCTATCGAGCGGGTAAGCTATCAAGCAATACGATAAACGAGGTAGATATCATGAACCTAAAGAAGACTATAATTGTGTTTTTTCTGATCCTTTCTTTTGAGGGGAGTGGGTTTGCCCAGATGGCACAGATGAACCCTGCAAAGCCAAACTCAGAAGAAATCACTCTGGAGAAGCCATATAATACAAAAGATGGGATAAAAGATCCACAACGCATATCCCCAGAACAGCTGAAGCAACTTGGAATAAAGGACAGCGCTCTCCCCCCGCAGGCTCAATCTGTTCCGAGTCAAAAGCCAGAGCCAGATAAACCTGACCAGCCAAAGAAGGTGCCATCAGGACAAAGCTCCTCACAAATTCCTGCAGCCGAGAGCCTGTCGGAGTTTGAACTTTTCATAGCCAGGGGAACCATGGGTAAAATTTCAACAAATATTCGTCAGTTCGGTTACGATCTTTTCCGGCAACCACCGTCAACCTTTGCCCCCGCTGATAGAATACCTGTCGGGCCTGATTACGTTATTGGACCGGGGGATGAACTGCGAATAACCATCTGGGGGAACATCGAAGGACAATGGTCTGTTGTTGTGGACATGGATGGAAAAATCACCCTGCCCAAGGTTGGTACAATTGGCGTAACAGGACTTACTTTTGGTGAACTTAAAACAACCCTCAACAAGGAACTTTCCAGGTACTATACTAATTTTCAGATGAATGTAAGTATGGGCCCGTTGCGAAGCATGAGGGTCTATATCGTGGGAAATGCCGCAAAACCCGGAGCTTACACAATTTCATCCCTTTCAACCCTGGTAAATTCGCTTTTTGAGGCTGGCGGACCGAACAAAACTGGATCGATGAGAGATATTCAGGTTAAACGAAACACTCACACCGTTGTCCGGTTTGATATGTATGACTTTCTCTTAAAGGGAAACAAAACGAAGGACGTCAGGCTCATGCCCGAGGATGTGATTTTTATCCCGCCTGTGGGTCCTCTTGCCGGTATAGCAGGAAACGTAAAAAATCCTGCCATTTATGAGTTGAAGGGAGAGACCAGACTCCTTGATCTTATTGAAATGGCAGGAGGGCTATCAGGTATGGCTTTCCGTGGAAGGGTTCAGGTACAGCGAACCCAAACCAACGAGTTCAGAACTGTTTTCGAAGGTGACCTGATTGATGTAGAAAAGAATGCCGAGAAAAATTTCCTTATCAAAGACGGAGACCTGATAAAGGTGTTCTCTGTTGCTGACCTCAAGAATACTGTAACCATAACAGGGGCTGTCCAGAATGCAGGAGAGTATGGCGTTGAAAGTGGAGTCACCAGGGTCAGGGATATTATAAGCATGTCAGGAGGCCTTCAGTATTATGCATCGAGCCAGATGGAGATTACACGGGTGAAGGTAACCCAATCCGGACCTCAGACTGAACGCTTCGTAATCGATGCCTTCAAGGCTATGGAGGGAGATCCGGCCAATAATGTGCTCCTTGAGATGAACGATTACCTCTTTGTTCGCACTGTGCCTGAATGGCAGCTCTATCGAACTGTTATTGTGGGGGGAGAAGTTAAGTATCCTGGCATGTATACTATTACTCGGGGTGAAAGACTTTCTTCTGTTCTTGAACGGGCAGGAGGTTATACAAATTTTTCCCACCTTCGTGGTGCGGTCTTCACAAGGGAGAGAGTAAGACAGCTCCAACAAAAAAGTTTAGAGGAACTGGCGGAACGCCTGGAGAGAGAGTTGATTACGGAAAGTGCAAGCCGGACAGGTGCTGCTGTGTCAGTCGAAGAGGTGGAGGCAAAAAAGCTGGAGATGGAACAGAGAAAACAGTTTATAGAATCTCTGAAGAAAGTGAAGGCTACGGGCAGGATGACCATATGGCTTGCCCACCTGAGGCTCCTTAAGGGGAGTGAGTATGACATTGAGCTTGAAGAAGGCGATACCCTTTATATACCAGCAGAAAACAAGGTAATCAATGTAGTCGGGGCAGTAATGTCGAATGGCAGCTTTATCTATAATGAGAAATGGGGCTACGAAGACTATGTCCAGATGGCTGGTGGCTATTCACGGCATGCAGATGAAGACAATGTATTTGTTATGAAGGTTGATGGTAGCGCAAGAAAGCTTTCAAGGGGATTCATGAACTGGAGCCCTCTGAAAAAGAGGTGGGAGATTGCGGGATTCAATGAATCCAGAGGAGTGCTTGAGGCAGGGGACTCTATTGTTGTTCCAGACAGGCTTGAGAGAACGGCCTGGCTCAGGAACCTGAAGGACATTACCCAGATTCTTGCCAATGCAGGTGTAGCAGCAGCAACAATAGCCGTATTGTATAAAACGTTAGATTAGCGGGAAAGGAAGTAAAGCGAGAAAGGCGAGAAGGGAAGTAAGGTGAGACTGGTGGGAAAAACTGATGCAGCTATGAGAAACAAAGTGCGAAAACAATGAAAAACTATGAAGAGCTTCAAATCTGGCAAGAAGGGTGTCGGTTGGCGGTTGATATCTATCAGCTAACTACAAATGAGCCGTTTACCAAAGATTTTGGCTTGAAAGATCAAATCAGGCGCTCATCTGTTTCAATACCGAGTAACATTGCAGAAGGCAAAGAAAGGGAGACCATTAAGGAGTTGGTCAGGTATTTATGCGTTGCAAAGGGTTCAGCTGCAGAACTGAAAACCCAGCTTTACATTGCTCAAGGAGTCGGATATTTAAATGCTGATATATACTTAGATTTAAATGAAAGAATCGCGCTGTTATCTAAACAGATCGGCGGTTTCATACGAAAACTGAAAAGTACTCGAAAGAAAGAGATTGTCGACATTAATGGATGACGGACTTGATTTTACCGTATCTATTAATTCATTGTGTTGACATAGGCTCAGGTCTTCTTCATCATATCATTTTATATCCATTTAGAATAATCTTTCAAATCAGTTTATGGCGTAGCTTGTTTTTTTGTTTGGCTCGTTTTTTGCGCTTTAACATCCTGCACGCCCTTCTGGCTTGTCTCGCTCTTCTCGTATTTACCTCCTTTCCCGCCTTACCTCCTTTCCCGTTTTTCCCACCTGTTGCATACGCCGCTGATGAGCCATTTCTTGGACCGGCAAATTGGGGCGGAACTGGATTAATGGAGATTCCAACTGCGCGGGTAATGAAAGAGAACACATACCGGTTTGGCTTTGCTGAAGTCTCCCCTTACCGCTATTACTATGGCGCATTGGGGCTTTTCCCTGGTTTGGAGGTTGACGGGAGGGTGACGGAAATTGTCGGAGTGAAAGCCTTCGAGACACCTTCTAGCGGCTGGTATAGGGACAAGGCGTTTGATGTCAAATACCGCTTTCTCCCTGAGAGTAAATACGGACCAGCTCTTGCGTTGGGAATTATGGATCCACAGGGAACCCGCCTGTATCCATCCCAATACCTCGTGGCAAGTAAACAAATCTACCCCTTTGATTTCACCATTGGTTTTGGCAACGGAAGATTTGGAAAAAAACCCCTTGCACCATCCAATGAAGATATAAAGGCAGAGATCTTCACTGATCCGAAGCGATGGTTTAAGGAATCCCAAATCTTCTGGGGAGTACAGTTCTCTCCTTCCGACAGGTATTCTTTTATGATGGAATACAGTCCCATCAAGTTCCACAAGCAGATTTCTGATCCTGCCCGCAGGAAATACTTCGATAAAGCAGTTCCTTCAGGGTTTAACTTTGGATTCAGGTGGAAACCATTTAAATGGGCGGAGGTTGATGTGTCATACCAGCGGGGGGAGCAGTTTGGCCTTAACCTGTCCACCCTATTTGAAATAGGAAAGCCCCTTATCCCGATCTATGATGAATCATACAAGGAGAAATCAGATGACAAGGGCTATTCTGTGGAAATACGACTCATTAATGCCCTGTTTGCATCAGGTTTCAGCAATATTCAGGTAAAAATCAATGTGACTGACGTGTTTGTTGAAGCACAGAATAACAGATATTTCTATGTTACAAAAGCTATAGGCATAATACTAAAACTCGTTAACGACATAACGCCCCGTCATGTAGAGAACATCCATATCATTATAAATGATAATGGCATTCCTTTGTTCAAATTCAGCGCCATGCGTGCAGACATAGGGGACTGGCAAACAGAGAAGCTGAGCAACGATGAACTGATCTATTTGTCAAGTTTTGACCCGTCTATTACGGGAGGCTCTGATACCAGGGTGTTTCACCGGAGTCTGATTGATTACGGTGCAAAAATGTCTATTGAGAATTATTATGACGTAGCCGATTTTTTTCAGTATCGCTTCGGCTTAGCAGCATGGGGAAGCTATCGTCCCTGGAAAGGTGCAACATTCCTTGCCCAGCCCGAGTGGTATCCCATTAACAATATCTCTACCAGAACCCTGCCTTTAGTTGATGCTGTGAGGAGTGATTTTGCCTTGTACAAGGAAAAGGATGTGACACTGGCACGGCTGATGTTTGATCAGACCTACAAGGCAACAAATCAGTTGTACAGTCGGATTAGTGCAGGATATCTGGAACTGCAGTACGCAGGCATCTATGGCGAGATTGCCACGACTATTGTGGATGGGAGAATAATGTTTGGTCTTGGGGGCAGCGCTGTGAGAAAAAGGGATCCGGACAATGTTCTAAAGTTGAGTGATCATTATACCCAGATATATAAAACGGCATTTTTTAACTCGCGACTCAATATTCCTGAGTATGACGTAACTCTCGATATGAAGGCAGGAAGATTCCTTGCAGGAGATATAGGTGCGAAATTCACGATATCTAAATTTATTAAGGGGGTAACAATATCAGCATGGTACAGCATTACAGACACGTCCAACCTCAAAGATCCATTAAACAGAGGGTATCACGATAAGGGAATATCGATAGCCATTCCCATAAGAATTTTCAGAGGATCAGATTCCAAGACGTCGTACACCTATGTGCTGTCTCCATGGACCCGTGATGTAGCACAGGACGTTAATCAATATGAATCCCTTTTTGATTTTATTGGCAGGAATATCAAGATATTTTTCGACAAAGATTCAAAGTGGTTGAACTAACAGCGCCTAAATGTGTTGCAGCGTATAGCCCATAGTTGAAAACTCGTTGATGTAAAAACTTTTTTATGGGAGGCAAATGCCTCCCCTTTTTTTGCCCATTGTCCATAATCTCTCGCCCATTGCCCGTTTTTTTCAATTTTATATTGCTAAACCAAAAAGAATGGTTTATAAAACATTCATAGTGCATTTTTTTATTGTCATAATCTGCTTGTTCCTTGCCATTCCTTGTTCTCTTCCAGCACATGAAGGTATTACGGCCTGTAGTTACCTGCTTGTTGAAAAAGATACATTTCAGGTCATATCGGGAAGGAATTATGATCATAAACATCCGCCGGCAAGTACCACGAAGGTCTTGACCACTATTGTTGCACTGGAGAACCTTCAGGGTAATGAAACCATTGTACCGAATGCGCAGGTTGTGAAAATCCCTGCATCAAAACTTAACCTTATACCGGGCAGGCAGTACAAAGCCTTTGATCTGATAAAGGGTACAATGATTGAGTCGGCAAATGATGCCGCTTACACAATTGGCACACATATAGGTGGCTCAGAGGAATCATTTGCAAAGATAATGAACGATAAAGCCCGTTCTATCGGGGCGTTTGATTCAAATTTCAAAAACGCTTCAGGCCTATTCGTTGAAGGACAGTACACAACGTGCTGGGATCTTGCTATCATGTTCAGATATGCCCTGGAGAGCGATAATTTCAGAGATATTATTGCAACCAGATATTTCCTTTTTAATGACAGCAAAAAGAGCATAAGATACAAGAACCACAATAGGCTTTTATTCTGTTTTGAACCAACGATTGGTGGCAAAACCGGTTTTACCAGGGCATCAAAGCATTGTTATGTGGGTGCTTTTGAAAAAGAGGGAAGAGTTTACATCCTATCAATGCTGGGAAGCAGAGATCTGTGGGGAGATGCAATCAAAATTCTGCAAAGCCTTTATTCTGATCTTCCATCAGACCGGGAAATCAGGCTTGCAAAATCAAACTCTCTTACACTCACATCATACAAACAGAAAACACCTCACAAAGAAGCTGTAAAAAAGACCACTGTAAAAAAGACCACTGCAAAAAAGAAAACTGCAAAATACAAAACTGAAAAGTACAAAAAACGCAGTAAGAAATCCGCAGCAAGATAATGAAGTTAAAGCTGTTTTTTGTTGTTTGTCTATTCTTATTCTCTCTTTGCGTCTCCTCGCTCGCCTCAGGATTAACAGTTGAAGAGGAAAAAAAATATGGCAAAGAGATATTTTATCAGATAGCAAACTCTGTCCCGATCAATAATGATCCTTTCATCTCCCTTTATCTGCAGGATATCAAGAAGCGCCTTGAGGAGGTTGCCACTCTACCGTTTCCCATCACCTTGACGGTGATTCAATCCCAGACTGTCAATGCTTTTGCAACAGTTGGCGGATATATATATATGACTACAGGCCTGATTTCCTTTTCTGAAACAGAGGAGGAACTGGCAGGTGTTCTTGCACACGAATTGGCCCACATAACCAGACGACATGTTGCACGGAGGGTAGAGAAAGAAAAGTATATTAACATCGGCATGCTTGCAACTATGCTGGCAGGGATATTGGTCGGTGGTGACTCACAGGCAAAACAGGCGATTATTGCTGGAAGCCAGACAGCAGCACAGGCATTGTCTCTAAAGTATTCAAGAGATGATGAAGAGGATGCAGACAGGACAGGAGCGATATTTGCGGATAAGGCAGGCTATAATGCAACCGGTGTGGCGGACTTTTTAAAAAGATTGAGAATATCAAGCGGAGAAGTGACTATCCCCCAGTACCTTCTAACCCACCCCTATCATGAAGAAAGAATTATAAAAATAGAAAATACCTGGGCGGATAGCAAAACTAAAAATAATACGACGTTTTATCCTTACCTGGTGGTACGGGCTAATGTCCTCTATAGGCCGCCAGGGACAGGATCGAAGGAGATATGGTTAAATAAGTACAAGAAGGATAAGGATTCTCCCTTAAATGCCTATGGTGCGATATTAGCCTACATGTCTGCCGGTAACATTTCGGAATCGGTGAAGATTGCCTCTAATATCAAATCACCGTACAGGGACCTTTTTCTGGGAGAGGCCCTTGTAAATGGGCGGAAGTTTGCAGATGCGGTTGAGATACTGAAATACAAACATGATCCCATGTCAAAAATGTTCCTTGCAAAGGCATACGACGGTTTAGGCGATGTTGAAATGGCTGCAAAAACTTACAGAGATTTGCTTCCCTACGGGCCGGTATTTCCGGAAATTTATTACAGGATTGGAATGCTAACTGGAAGAATGGGCCTGGAGGGTATGGGTTATGAGTATCTTGGCAAATACTATTTGGAGATAGGCAGGTATGACCTTGCTAAAACCAATCTTGAGAAAGCAGTCAACAGATATGGGATAAACAGCAGGGATGCGCAGGATCTCCTCAAAATTCTCGATCAACTCAAAAAAACCAGTTATTGATAATAGCCGGGCTTTATCGTTTCTTGCGCCTTCTCGTGGGATTTGGAACGAGGAGATCGATAATGTCATCCACTGTTATGATGCCCAGTATCCTGTTATCGTCATCAACGACGGGCAAAGCTATGATATCGTATTTCGATATCATCTCAGCAATCTCTTTCCGCCCGGTGTCGAAGTGAACAGCCTTTACATTCTGCGTCATAACCTCTTGCAGTGTTTTGTAGAGAGGATTTGTCAAAATTTTTTTCAAAGTTACAACCCCGAGCAGATGATCCTCATTATCAACAATGTAGATGTAATAGATAAATTCCACATCAGGGATGAGGAGCCTAATATCGGTCATGGCTTCTTCTATTGTCATATCAGGGGTGAAATCGAGGAATTCGGTCGTCATGAGACCACCCGCTGTGTCCTCCTCGTAACTTAGAAGGTCCTTAACCTCTTCAGCATCCTCTTTCTCCATCAGGGAGAGCAATTCTTCTGATTTTTCTTCAGGCATGCCTCCAAGGATATCCGCTGCCTCATCAGGCGGCATTTCTTCAAGGATATCAGAAATCAGTTCCTTGTCCATCTCCCTGAGGATCTTTTCCCTTACCTCATCTGGCACCTCATGAAGGGCTTCCCCAGCGAGTTCCTCGTCGACAGACGCAAGAATTTCAGTGCCCTCGTCAGGTGCGACTTCTGTCAATATTTGTGCTAAATCCGAAGGGTGGAGCTCGCCGAGCTGCTTTTTTGCCACGTTCAGTGTCAAATGACGGAGGTGGGGATCCATGGTTTGCAAGTAGTGCCACCCGATTACAGACTCTTTGATTGGCCGGTTAAAGGTCTGGAGCGCTTTCTGGATCAGGCTGCCTCCGTCTATTCTTCTCAGGATACCGTTGGGGCCAACATCAATACCTATTACACACACCGAGCCGTCAGCGTCACCAAGCTTAAGATCATTTACCCGCACGACTTTGGCACCGTTTACATCGACAATTTGTTTGTCAAGAATATGTTTTCTTATAAGAATATCTCCCTCTTTAATACTGTAAGGCCCGGGGCTTGTATCCGACAGGTCTACAGTTATGACGAATCGGTTGAAGTGTTGGAGGCATTGAACGGGCACAGCATATAGTTGACGTCTTTTTCTTAAGATCAACCTGGTTACGCTTGGAAGTTCTGCACCGGGGACTATGGTCAGGTCCCACAAGGCACCTACTTTCCTTCCGAATTGGTCAACCACATCTTTCCTCAGGATCTCGCTAAGATATACATCTGTGATGTAGGTCATAAACTAATTTTATCACCGGAAGAACATGAAAACAATATTCTTTGAAAACGGGTAAGAGGCAATGGGCAATAGGGGA
>ERZ795031.3566-NODE-3566-length-13837-cov-12.662531_pt1 | contig 13837 bp, 11 predicted proteins | sample MGYA00375123_ERZ795031 | MGnify/ENA primary metagenome ERZ795031 (study PRJEB30166, sample SAMN05720159) | activated sludge metagenome | isolation source: anaerobic digester from wastewater treatment plant | place: USA | collected 2015-04-21 ... | reverse complement strand
AACTGGCGTCTTGAAAACCCCGCCATTACCCACCAATCGATGAAGACGAACGGACTATCGACCTTTGCCGGCAAGCCCGCGCTTCTTCAGAAGCGGCTCAACGGCCGGATCGCGTCCCCTGAAATCACGATACATCTGTCCCGCCTCTACCGTGCCGCCACGTTCAAGTACATTCTTCCTGAACTTCAGCGCCACCCCGGGGTTAAACAGATCCCCGGTTTCCTTGAATGCCTGGAATGCGTCCGAATCCAGCACTTCGGACCAGATGTAGCTGTAATAGCCTGCCGAGTAGCTGCCACCGCCCCCGAATATGTGATTGAAATAGACGCTTCTGTACCGCGGGATAATCTCCTTTGGCATCCCAATCCGCTTCAGCACGGCCGCCTCGAACGTTGCGGCATCGCCGAATTCGGCCTTTGTTGCCCTGTGCCATTCCATGTCCAGCTTGGATGCGGCCAGGTATTCAACCGTGGCGAACCCTTGATTGTGACGGCTGGCTGCTTCGATCTTGGCGACCAGTTCAGCCGGGATGGGCTGGCCCGTCTTATAGTGACGGGCGTACAGCGCAAGCATTTCCGGCTCAAAAACCCAGTTTTCCATTATCTGCGAAGGCAGTTCCACAAAGTCGCGCGGCACACCGCCAAGGAACCTGTAGGGAACCTTTGCAAGCAGCGAATGGATACCATGCCCAAGCTCATGGAAAAGCGTTTCGGCCTCGTCGGGCGAAAGAAGTGCCGGATCATCGCCGGACGGCCGGGTGAAATTTCCGACGTTGACAACGATTGGACGGATATCTTTTCCGTTGACGACTTCCTGCGAACGATAGCGACTTGACCACGCGCCAACGCGTTTGCCGGGACGAGGATGGTAATCGCCCAGGAACAGCCCGACAAAGGTACCGTCGGCCTCGGTGACTTCCCAGGCAAGCACGTCGCGGTGATAAAGTTTCAAGCCTTCAACCGGCTTGAAATTGATTCCGTAAAGCCTTCGAGCCAGTTCGAAAGCGCCGGAAAGAACATTATCCAACTTGAAGTATTGACGGAGTTCGGCGGCATCGAGTCCGTATTTGGCGACCCGTGTCCGCTCGGCGTAATAATGCCAGTCCCACGGCATGAAATCGCCCTTGAGCCCGTCCCTGCGGGCGGCAGCCGCGTACTCGCGCGCCTCGCGGGCGGCAACCGCGAGGGCCGGCTTCCAGAGCCTGTCCAGAAGACCATCCACCCCGGCGGCATCCTTGGCCATCCTCTCCTCGAGGACGAAGTCCGCCCACGACGCGTACCCAAGGATTTTCGCCTTTTCGAGCCTGAGTTCGGCGATTCTTCTCAGAACTTCCTTGTTGTCGTACTCATTGCCACGATCGCATCTGGAAGCATAGGCCTGGATGACCTGCTGCCTCAAATCGCGTCGCTGGGACTGTTGCACGAAGGGCCACATGCTCGGATATGACAAGGTGATAAGCCACTTTCCCTGCTGGCCTTCCGCGGCGGCGGCCGCAGCGGCGGCGTCGATCGTTGACTGCGCAAGCCCCGCCAGATCCTCGGGCTTCTCAAGCACGAGCTTGAAAGCATTTGTTTCCGCAAGCAGATTGTCGCCAAACTTCAATCCAAGAACCGCAAGCTCCTGGTTAATCTGCCGCATCCTCTGCTGGGCGGCTTCATCAAGGGCGGCACCGGCCCTGACAAACGATTTGCGCATTTCTGAAACAAGGCGGGTCTGAACAGGATCAAGCCCAAGCGCGGCCGCCTTCCTGAACACCGCATCAACCCGTCCGAACAGCACCTTGTCAAGGAAGATGTCATCCCGAAGCGCGGTGGTAAGCGGCGCGATCTCCTTCAGGATGGCCTGGATCCCGGGCGTGGTTTCGGCCGAGGACAGGTTGTAAAGGACAAGCTCAACCTTTTCCAGCAGGCGTCCGCTCGCATCAAGCGCAAGAACCGTGTTCTCGAAATCCGGCTCGGCCGAGCACTCAACGATAGCCTTGATCTCCGCTCGCTGCGTCTGGATTCCGGCCTTGATCGCCGGGACGAAGTCCGACTCCAGAATCTGGTCGAATGGGGGAACCCCGAACGGGGTGGTCCATTCCACAAGCAGCGGGTTGACCCGTTCCGCCACAACCGGGGCCGGCTGCCCCGAAACGGCTTCATCCACAGGTTTATTGACGCTCACCTGCTCCTCCCTGACCTGATTGCCCGCGCAGCCGATTACAGAAACAATGACGGCAGCGTATCCGATTCCCCTGATTACTGATTTCGCCTTCATCAAAACCCTTCCACTGAATAATTCCGGTAATCAAGTAACCCGATTTGCAACACAGCGTCAATCAGGAATCCCGCAATTTTTGAACAAATCAGATTGATTTCGGTCGAACGGCACAATCCGATCGATTCAAAGCTCCGGGCAGCCTGTGCTAGAATTTACCGTCATTCGTGAAGGAATCCAGGATGCCGAAACAGACTGCGACCGAGTTGCCCTCAAATGTCTGGATTTTTCAGGGTAATCCCGATGTCTTCGACCTTGATGCGTATCTGGCCGAAGGATCTGGCAGGCTGACGTGGGAGGTGAACCAGAACGCCGACCGCATTAATGACGGGGACACCGTCTATCTTTGGCGCGCTGTTTCAAGAGCTGTGCGGGCACGGGCGAACGCGCTTGCGGACAAGCCTTTCAGCCGGGCCGCGCGACAGGCCAGGCTTGCTGCCCGTCCAGCCATTGTTGCGGTTGCCAGGGTCGTCGGTTCTGCTTTCGATGGCCCGGACGATTCTGATGCCGTCCAGTTCCGGCATGATCTTGCGCTTCCGGAAACCAGGCGACGCGTCTGGCTGGACATTTTGGCAAATGCGAACGGACGCGAGGCGATCCGTCGCGAGTGGCTTGCTTCCGACCCGCTGTGCAATTCGCTTCCGATTCTGGATCGCTGCGGCGACACGAATATCCCGGTTACAACGGCTCAAGCAGAACGGCTCAATGCGCTGTGGGAGAACTCCGGGCGCCCAATGACGCGAAAGGATTTGCTGGCAATTCTTTCCTGCTACTGCCGCGTTCGCGCGATTGAGTCGCGATCTTCGGGCAAGGCCTTGCGTGAGTCCGCCGGCACGACGCGGGCAGCCGGCAAGGCTTCCGCCGGCCCGGATCGTCAGTCCCGTCTTGAAATCGACCAGGCGATTGCCGATACGGCCGTATTGGTGGGCCGCGCCATCGGTGGCGTTAAGCTTGCGATTGCAAAATTCCGGGCGCTTGATCCGGCCTATCCAGGCAACGGACTGTCCGGCGCCACTTCCGTCTTTCATGACGTCATCAATCAGTATCTGGACTCTTCCCGCGGGTGCCTTGACGACGCCGCGGTTGAACGGGATTTTGCCAATATCTGGCTTGGCCGCTCGGACAGCGGCCTGTTGCTCTGACCCGGCGCCTGGTGGCAAATTTATCACTCGGCCTTGACACAAGCCGCTCCCGCAACTACTTTACACGTGGTTTGCCGGTCGCTCCGGCATTTTCACAATGGGTGCGCCGCCACATCCCGGTTGGCGCAGGTTTATAAATCGGTACGGTCGGGCCGCCGTCCAGAGTCAACAACGACTGGAAAGGGGGCCTATCATGACCAGACAAACGAAGCCTGCCGTATCGGGATCCGGTGAAAACAGCCTGCTCGGACTTCTGATCAGGATGTACTGGATGGCGTTTGGAAACCTGCCGCTGCTGTTCCTGCCAATCCTGATAATCAAGAGCCGCACCCCGGAATTCACCCGAAGGGACGTCATGTTCATCGTTGCGTGGGCAGCCCTGGCAATTGCCCGACTGGCGGACGCCAGGTTCTTCAACCCCGTTCCCGCGGCCGATGTCAGGAAGTACATACTTGGTCTCACAGGGGTTTCCGCCGGCTTGATCGCGTTCGGCCACATCGTCGCCAAGCTGATGTCCTGAACTGTCTGGATTGATTTGAAGAATTACTTCAGCACGGACTGGTAGAGGAAGCCCAGGAATCCCCGGGAAATGTCCTTGATGATCCAGTCTTCCGCCGTCGCCCTGGCCTGTTTTCCGTTGAGACCGCCTTCCCGAACCTTGCGAGTGGTTGACGCAATGACCTCGGCACTGCCTTCCAGGTAAATGGAAACGGCCGCCTCGATCTCAGTGAATTCGAACCCGGACGGCGTCTTGCCGCTGTCACGGGCCGTCAATTCGACCTGAAGGCGAACGGTGGCCCCCGATTCGTCGGACACGCACACCATCCCGGCGGTCGTCATCAGGTTTCTGAAGGCGTTTATAACCCGTTCGGCAAGCTTTGTGTCCTCCGGGGCGACGCTTACGAAAACCCGAACCTGCTTGGCAGCAGTCTCGAAAGCCCTCCGAAGACTCCCTTCGCTGGCCCCGCCGGGAAACTCCGGAGTCCAGTTCGGATTCAGGACGCGAGCCTGCAGCAGGAACGGATCCAGACGGGAAAACACCCTCATGGCGGTTGCCCAGCGACCGGCCTTGCGAAGAGCATCCGTCTCGGACTCGGCCTGCTCCATGACTGCGGCCAGATCCTTCAGGATTCCGTCAATCGCCTTTTCAACGCGATCAAAGGTACTGGCCCGATCAAGAACCGCGAGCGCGTAATAATGAGCGGTTTTCTTGTCAAACCATGTCTCCGCGATGGTCAGGTCTTCCAGTTGCATGCTCGAGGACGTCGCGACGCCATCGGTCACCATTCCGGCAGACCCCTGGCTTACCGCCCCGTTGCTGTCCTGGATCCAGGTACTCTCGACGACCACGGTTCTGGACTCCACGGAAACGCTGAACCGCTTGCTGATTTCAGCCCTGGCGCGATCCGCCGCCTTTTCACGGGTATCGCCCTGGCCAACACCCGTCATGAAGCGCCTTTCCGGATACTTGTCATGCTGTCCCAGATCGACCCACGCCGGGCGCTTGGCCGCGGCGGAAGTGGCGCAGGATATCGCGCTGACTCCAATCAGGACGATGCCGGCACAGATGGCCAGGCTCAACGGAAAAGTCGTGTTGAAGCGGTTCATAGTGGCTATCCCCTTCGGTTAAGGGTTGCGGAATTACATCTGGGTTTCGGCCGGCGCTTCACCCTGGGCGGCGGCCGGCGGCGGAACTTCGACTTCCATGCCGGGGCCGAACTTGCGGGTCATGGCGACGCCGGGGCGATCCATGCTGTACAGTACCACAAAGGTCTTGGAATTCGGTTCAACATTCGCTTCGACCGGAATCGTGCTGACGGTCATGCCGCCGGCATTGGTGAAATCGACATTGAACTTGTGGATGCCGGGCTCGACGGGAATGCGGGCCATCGTGTAACGATTCGGCAACGACATCCAACTCCTGGTGTCGGCCTTTTCCACGGCCTCGGCAATCTGGATGCTGGCACTGACGATGCCGCCAATCAGGGCGGCCCAGCCTCCGCCGCTTCCGCCGTAGTTATTTCCGGCGTTCATCGCGGCACGGGCGGCCTTCTTGGCGACGTACTTGGCCATGGCGCGGGCGATTGCCTTGTCCTTCAACTGATCCAGGCGCTCCTTGTTGACTTCGACCGCAACCTTTCCCATGTCATAGACGGTCGATGTCACATAGTCCGTGCCGCCCATGACGACCTTCGCGCCTTCAACGGCGGTCGGGGACGGGAAGAATTCCGGATACGTCACGACGATGTTGTCCTGCCCGTCGCTCTGAATCCATTTAAGGCTTTCCTTGTGAGGAATCTGGCCAACGCCGGTAACAACGATGATCTCGGTCGCGGAAGGACCTTCCTTGCAGGTGCCGCTCGCGGGCATATCCTGCGGATTGCAGACTTCCGCTTTGATCCTCTCGACATCAGCCGGAAGACCGGCGGGAATCTCGACGCCGTACCTGCCGCCGACGCCCTGGTAGTCCTGCAGTGCCTTCGTATAGGCCAGGCGCGCCTGATCCAGCAGGTTGAACCGCTGTTCGCCGCCTTCCTTCGCTGCCGCGGCCTCGAATGCAAGGCCGGTCATGAAATAGGCAAAGGGATCACTGACAAACCCGGTCGTGACGTTGTTCCTGCGAAGCAGTTCAACGAAGTCGGCCAGCTTCGTATTCGCCTGCTGGGCCTCGATCCTTGCGGCTTCGTAATCGCCCATCGACAGGAAGTTCATCGCGTGCAGGAGATCGACCATGTTCCGTTCGAACTCCTCGCCCTTGTACTTCGCGGTCGATTCGTTCCAGCCGATCGCCGCCAGAACGTCGCTGACGTTCTCGGTGAAGTATTCCTTAATCTTGTCGTCGGCCTTCTGAAGATAGTCGTTGGCTTCCTGGAACCTGCCGGCGCGGCTCAGCACCATTGCCATGTCGCAGGTATCGACGAAGAAGTCGATTTCCTTCTTTCCGCCCATCTCCAGCAGCTTCGCCTCGGCCGCCGAGTAGTCACCGTTGACCACGTCAACCATGAACTCCTTGCGAAGTTCGCTGTGGGTGGTGCAGCCGGTTCCGGCCGCGACCGCCACGAGCACCGTAACAAGTATCATTCCCTTGAATTTGAACACGATTAACCGCCCCTTCCTGACACCAGAAAACACCCCTTTATCCGCAACGCGGCGACAGACCGGTCACCGCGAAGGAACCACGCGACGCACCCGTGACTGGGTCGCGAAAAGCCCCACGGCCAACCGCGTCCCTTCGAACGGATGGAGCACCCGCAAAGCAACGAAGAACAAAATTACCGGCGCGGAATAATCACGCGCCGACAGGAAAAGGACCCGTTACCAGGCGACCTTCTTCTGGTTCTTCAGCTTCTTGATATCCTTCATGCCAATCCAGGCCTTCTCGGCGGTGGCAATATTGTTCAGTTCCAGCTTGACCTTGTACAGGACGACTTCCTTGCCTTCCCAGCGATCCCGCACCTTTGAAATCGTTCCGAAAAGGATGAAGTTGGCGCCGATCTGCTTTCCAACGCGCGCGGCCGTGTCCGGATCCACGGCGCCGCCCTGCTGGTACTTCATTTCCTTCGCCAGTTCGTTTCTGAATGTCGCGTTGGTGACGACCTTCAGGCGGCCGCTGTTGACCATGGCAAGCTCGATATCGCCAAGGAAAGTATCGGGATTAATGTGTTCGTCCGTGTTGTTATAGACACGGCCTACGACCACGACCGGTTTTGTCGGCTGGCCGCTCTGGGCCGAGGCGTTTGCCACGAATTCCTCGATCCAGTGCTGGTTGAGCATGTCGTTGATAAGGTCGCTTGAAACCATCCGGGAATCACTGTCATTCCAGTTACCGGAAAGGTCGATCGTTTCATCGACCGCGACCCTGGACACCTTCATCGTCGGGCCGCAACCGGCAAGACCGGCGACCACGACCAGAACAAACGAAAACCTTGCGACCCACACAAGACCAGCGCGAAGAATCGACATACAGCCTCCTGAATGACAAATTGAAAGATACCTCGCTTGAACGACACGTTTACCACACGTTAACACTTCTTGGTAGTGGGTTTTATCAATATGCCCGAAATTGGTCGAAAAATTACTTCAGCCACCGGCGCGGCCGGTTAAAGGGGTGAAATCCCGGGGGTGTGCCGGCCCCGGGATTTCAGTCAGGATCATGCAACCCACCGCGGCAAGATTCTTGCCGGGTTCGAACTTTCTGGACATGATATGCCGACAACCATTCGAGGTGCATCATGCCAAGGGCACGCGGTGAAGGTCCGGACGATCCGAAGGCTTTGAATCTTGCGAAGATTGTCTTCAAGCTTCTCTTTGAACCAAGGGGCATCAACGTCGCTTCGCTGATGGATGAACTTGGAATCAAGGAGCGCACATTCCGTTCGTACCGACAGACGCTCGATCTCATGCCGCAATTTCAGGACAGCAACGGGGCTTCGCTTATCCAGGTCGCCGGCCGTGGATCGGAACGTCGCATTTCCCTGCGGCCAAGCGCGGAAAAGGATCTGAACGAATCGCACTTCGCGATACGGTACGCGGCCCTTAATTACGCGCGCCAGACGTTTTCCTTCATGTCCGGGACGCCGATCGGCGAATACATGGCGACTTTCTGCAACGACTACGTCGCGCAGGTCAGCAACCAGACGTATGTCTTCAACCACCTCTTCCGGGATGGCGATCGCAAATTCTTTTATCTGCCCTGGGCGCCCAAGGACTACTCGGGGCGCGGCAGGGATGTCCAGACCATCATCCGGGCGCTTTCGGACAACTTCAAACTGGAGGTCGAGTACGAGTCGTCAAGGAATCCTGCCGCGCGCGTCGTCCTTCCCCTCACCCTGGTCATGTGGAAGAGCGCGCTTTATCTGATCGTGCAAAGTGAGGATCGACGAAGAACTTACATGATGGCAGTTGATCGAATGCGACATGTCCGCACCATTCCACAGAAGTTCAAGTACCCCGACCGGGGATCGTACATGCCGGCCTCCTTCCTTGACGGCGGCTTCGGCGTGTTCGTTGACAACTGCGGAAAGCCAAGGGATTTCGAGCTGATATTCCTGCCCGACCCCGATCTTCACCGGCAGGTGCGCGAACGAAAATGGCACAGATCACAGGTTTTCGAGGATCTTCCAGACGGACGGATGCGGATGACGTTCACGGTTACGACCGATGTCGAGGTGTGGCCCTGGATTCGATCATTCGGTGACGCCGTGGAAGTTATCCGCCCAGCCCGTTGAACCCGCGATTCAGCGCCGGCGGAACTCCGGCCCAGTGCGTGGTGTGTGAATGGTCGTTCGCATACACCAGGCGATGGAATGCTCAGTCAAGTACGGTCAGATCCAGCGCGATTTCAAGGTTCAGCACGCGCGAAATCGGGCAACCGGCCTTGGCGGCGGCGGCAGCTTCCTCGATCTTTGCCTTGTCGGCGCCCTTCGCCCTTACGACCGTGGTCAATTCGCTCTTCGTCAGAACCAGGTTTTCCATCGTGATGACGCAACCGGTTTCAACGGCTTCTGGAACGATGCCACGCTCGCCCATCTGGGCGGAAAACGCCATGCTGAAGCAGGCCGCATGAGACGCGGCGATAAGTTCCTCGGGATTGGTGCCGGGAACGTCGCCGAAACGCGTCCCGAAATCAAACTTCATGCCGTCGATCACCTTGCTGCCGACGCTGAAAGTGCCCGTTCCGTCCTTCAGTCCACCGTTCCATACCGCGCTTGCCTTACGTTTCATGTTGGTTGATCTCCATTAAAGCGGGCGAATTTTCATTCGCCCCTACCGATTTTCGGGCCAACGTGCATTTTCGGGCGGATTACATCCGCCCGCTGCGATTCTGCACGATGCCCCAGGCGAAATTTCCGCCGCTACATTTCAAAATTCTTCGCCGCGAAGTCCCAGTTAACCAGCTTCTGCAGGAACGTCTCGATGTACTTCGGACGGGCGTTACGGTAATCGATGTAGTAGGCATGCTCCCAAACGTCGATGGTGATTATCGCCTTCTGTCCGTGCTTCATCGGCAGATCCGCGTTTCCGGTCTTCGTTACCTTCAGCTTTCCATCTTCCAGAACCAGCCAGGCCCATCCGCTTCCGAACTGGGTCGTCGCCGCCGCGGTGAACTCCTTCACGAAATTGTCGAAGCTGCCGAAATCGCGGTCAATCGCCTCGGCAAGCTTGCCGGCCGGCTTGCCGCCACCGTCCTTCTTCATGCAATTCCAGTAGAAGGTGTGGTTCCAGACCTGGGCGGCGTTATTGAACACTCCGCCATCCGAAGCCATAACGATTTCTTCCAGCGACTTGCCTTCAAAGGCCGTCCCCGCGACAAGATTGTTCAGGTTCGTGACATACGCGTTGTGATGCTTTCCCCAGTGGAAATCGATCGTTTCCGCGCTTATGTGCGGCTGCAGCGCAGTCTTGTCAAAGGGCAGTTCAGGAAGTACGAAAGCCATTTTCTTCACCTCTTGCTTGGGAATGTCCTTCTTTGCAGCCGTCTGCCTTGCTTCGGCAGTTCCGGCGGCAAACACAAGCATAGCAGCGAACCCGGCGGCCGCCGCAATGCTGAACCCGAAAACCTTCAGACCCCGTGGACTTGCGATGTTCATCAAAACCTCCCGCGTTGTCGAGAAGAGGATCACCGATCAAAGGCACACCGGAATCCAATATCGTTCGAACGTATCACATTCCTTGAAAATGGCACTCCCTCCGGCATGTTGTCCTTAACAAGGCAGATGAAATGCCGGTTGGTCACCCTGGTGTGCACCATGTCCTCGTACCGCCATGAAGTCGCGCGCACGGTCACGCCCTCGCATACCGGATCGATCTCGGGATCCACCTGGCCCTCCGGCAAATCCCTGTACATCGTCGGACCGTCCTTGAGGAATATGAGCACGTTGTGCGTCATGTCGCGCGTCCCGAACGGCCCGGTGTCGTCGCAGGTCTGGTACGTGTCGGGGCCGCCGATCCAGCCGCCCTGAGCCCGCGTCTTCAACCCGCCGTCAAAGAATCCGACGGGCGACGTCTGCGGGAACGGATCTCCCCAGGCGGTCGTACCCTTTATGTTTGCATGACACTCGACTTGATCGGGAAGCTCGCTTCCCTCTGAATCCAGATTGCTTCCCCACGGGAAATAAACGATTTGATTCGCGTCTGTCATCGGTCCGGCAGCAGCGTACTCGAACCTGGCCTCGGATGGCAGTTCGCCGCCGAGCCAGCCGCAGAAGGTTTCCGCATCCGCGTAAGACACGCAATCGACCGGATGGTTCAGCTTCGCGTCGTCTGAAAGGTTCGGTTCGGCCAGGCCAAGATCACCAGCCATCGGATTCGCCAGGCAGGAATTCGCGGGAATCGGCCGGCACGGGCCGTTCTGGACGCAGGCCCTGTACTCGGCAACGGTAATCAGGTACTTCGACATCCTGTACCCGGTCAGGTGAACCATGCGCCTGGGAACCTCCTTCTGCATCGGTACGATGTAAAGTTCATTCGGAACGGCACCCATCCAGAAGGTGTGACACTGGCCTTCGGGGACGACGACGCAAGTCTGGTGGGTCCCGCCCTGATACTCGACGGGATGCGCGCAATCGACGACGGGTGCGGCCGGGCCCGTCGGAGCGCAGCCAAGGGTCACGGCATCCTGAATCGGGGCGACATCCCCGGCATCGACTGTCTGGGAATCAAATGAATCCAAAGCCGAATCAGCATCGGCGTCCAGTTCCACGCCATCGTCGGCCAGGTCACCCAGGCCGGGATCCTCAAAATCATCGGTACCGGAATCCACGGGGGAGGCTTCCGCATCATCAAGTGCATCGGCAAATGTGTCGGTTGGACCTGCATTATCACGTTCAACGCCGTCCCCGCCGGAAGCATCGGCCGCGTCGGCGGCTACGTCCGACTGGATGTCGCCGGCTGAATCGCGGGCGGACGCGTCGCGCGGCAAATCGGCGGAACCATTGCCCGAATCGCCACAACCCGCCGCCCCCGCGATCGGCAGGAGGAAAAGAACCGCCATCACGGCGGGCGACAGTTTCATATTCATTACCTGTTTATGCGAACGTAACGACCCTTGCGGTCAATAATGCACGGAATCGACCGGACGGACAAGGACTCCGGATGGGAAACGGTCAGAACGGCGGGGTAATCAGGTACGTCATCATCAGGTAAAAGGCGGCAGACCACATGAAATCCGGCGAACCGATACCCTGCCCGCTCGTCGAGTCGTAATACTCCCACGTGGTCGGCGACAGACGCATCATCGAAAGCGTTTCCGTACGAAGCTGGTTCGCCTGTTCATGCAGGTCGTAATTCATCAACCCGAACCAGGCCAGCGCGTTCATCACGATCCATACCGGCCCGCGCCAGTAATTGTCGGAATCGTACGCCGGGCCGGTGACCGGCGTGGTCGGAAGCGGGAACGGCGCGTCGAAAAATTCGGGATCGTTCAACCTTGAGGCAACCGCCTGGGCCTGTTCCTGCGTCGCCGCTCCGACAAGCAATGGAATGAACGCGACCGGGGTCGGACTCCTGACAAACTTGTCGGCGGCAGAATCATCGATCTTCAGGTCATAGAAGAGCCCGTCGGCCGGATCCCAGAAGTTTTCACGGATGTCGGCCTTGCGGTCTTCAGCCTCGGCCCGCCAGGCTTCCGCCTCGCCCGTCCGGCCAAGCCTGTCCGCCATGCCGGCAAGAAGTTGCGCATCCAGCGCCAGCCAGGACTGAAGATCGACGCCTTCGACGGGCCCGTCGTCGAACCTTGGCGACGTATCCATTCCGCTGTCTTCCCTGGTCCACTCGCAACGCCCGTCGCCATCACTGTCGGTATTGTTGACGAACCACTGATGGCCGGCGACCAGCGCGCCATAGAATTCTTCAACCAGTTCCACGTCCTGGTCCCAACGCGCCAGTTCCCAGACAGCCCAGGTTAGAATCCCGGGCGGCTGGAAACCGGTGCCGGCGTCATGGGCCCAGACCTCGCGGGGAAGCCGTCCATCCGGAGCCTGGCTGGCGACGATGTTGCGAATCTGATCCGCGCCCAACGCGTGCGCCTGCTCGTTTCCTCGCGACAGCGCGATCGCGATGAACCCCGCGTCCCACAACCAGACGCCACGGAAGTAGTGGCGTTTGCTGGGAACGACGGCCTCGTTCGGCCAGCGGCTTCCCCAGGGGTCCGCCGTGTTTTCCCAGAACAGGTACCACGACATCATGGAAAGCGGATCCCCGATATCCTTGACCGGGGAATCCTTGAACCATGCCTCAAGTTCCTCAATCCTTTCCAGGTTGGCAACGCTGAACGCGGTACTGTCCAAAGGTTCCTGCGGGGATGCGGACGGCACATCCGGCGCGGTCCCGACAACCCAGTCCCGTTCGACCCGATACGTCACGACGCTGGTCCTGTCGGCCGGAAGCGATGCCGTCCAGCAGGAGTTTTCAAGAGAAAGAGGCACATCAAGCATGTCGGCCCGGGCCGCAATCGTATAGGACAGGTTTTCATGGGCCTCGACGCCCCAGAAAGAGTAAAGCGTGATTGTCTGCTTCATGAATACGAGACCGGCATCGGCGTCCAATTCGGTCGTCAGCATCCCATCCCCGTTGTCATAACCGCACCCGCGCACGCCGATCGAAACGCCGGCAAAGTCCTGCCTGGCAGCGACGCGAACCGCGAAGTCCTGGCCGCCGACATAGGCGAATTCGACCGCGATGCTGCCTTCCGTGCAGACAAAAACCTGCTCCATCTCGAACGGGAACCATGTGCGCGCATCCAGGACGCAACCCATTGCCGGATCCAACTCCAGCAGCGGACTGACGACCGCCTTGTACTGACCGAAATGTGACATCAGGTCACTGTATTCGCGGGAATACAACGCGTTCGGCGCACTGGTGCCCGAATCGGGCCCGACAGCCTCGATGTAGGTGTGTGCGCCACGGTGACTGATGAAGTCGCGATCCAGGCGGTAAAGCGCCTCCAGGCCGGTCTCCGGCCCCGACTGCCGATCACGGCCGCAACCTGCCATCACCGACACTGCCATAAGAACCGCGAGTCCAACAAATGCCGCCTTCATTCCGGAATCTGGCCCCCAGCCAAAGTCAAGACCGGGCGCTATCATGATTTACCGGGAAACGGTGTCAAATTTTTCAGCACTGCCGCACCTCGGGAATCGCGGGGCGTGCGCCCTGTCGTCGTCGAGGAACCCGGGATTCCTTCCGTGGCCCTCCCTGCCCTTTACCAACGCTGAGCCGCGTCAACCGCACTTGACGACCTCACCTTGTTCCATGTACCATCAGTCCGCTTTTGACGCGCCTGTAGCTCAGTCAGGATAGAGCAACGGATTCCTAATCCGTGGGTCAGGTGTTCGAATCACCTCAGGCGCACCAACTGGCCCCTCTTTCCGCAGGTTCGCAATGCCACAGCTTTCCCACAGGCCGCGCCTGCTGATTGTTGACGACGAGGAAGCCGC
>ERZ795031.3562-NODE-3562-length-13850-cov-9.092352_pt1 | contig 13850 bp, 9 predicted proteins | sample MGYA00375123_ERZ795031 | MGnify/ENA primary metagenome ERZ795031 (study PRJEB30166, sample SAMN05720159) | activated sludge metagenome | isolation source: anaerobic digester from wastewater treatment plant | place: USA | collected 2015-04-21 ... | reverse complement strand
TCAATAAGAAAAAGCAGCCAATAATCTAAATGTTGACTGCAACGTATAGAACCTTATTTTTATATCATTCAAGTTGTAAAATCTGTCATAATTTTAAAGAAATCCATGGCGCTTAAAATCTGCATAGCAGATAATACCTACCAAACTCTTTCCCAATCATTGCATTTCATTTCCTATCAGTATTGCTATTAGAAGATTGAGTATTTGTGTTTTTAGGTTTATTTAAACCACAGCAATCGAGCCTGTCGGTTCCAAAATTCTTTTCATTCTCCTTAGCTAATCTGTCTAACCAATTTTTTATGAATTTAAACATAAATATTACCTCCTTTTTTAGCTGTCTATATAGATATAAAGCATAAAAATGCCATACCCCGGTGGGGGGTGTATGATGAATATTAACAATACTTTGTGAAGAAGTTATGAAGATATATATATTCTATTATGTCATCCTGAGCACAAGCGAAGGATCTAATATTAATGATGATTCAGATTAACAAATTCAACAATTACATTTGTTCCTTTTCCAACCTCGCTGTCTATTTTTATGGTACCACCGTGAGCTTCAACCAATGCCTTTGTAATTGTAAGCCCAATGCCGGTTCCTCCGGTTTGACGATTCCTTGATAAATCGCTCCTGTAAAACCTTTCAAAAATATGTTTTAAATCTTCCTTAGGGATACCAATACCCGTGTCTTTTACTGTTATTCTTATCTGATTTTTTATTTGCTCTAATGAAACACTGACAGTTCCATTTTCATTAGTATACTTAAATGCATTTGAAAGGATATTAATAAAAATTCGTTTTAAATAATCTATATCTCCCATCATATTTACATCATTTTGAATGTTTTTATTTACAGAAATATTTTTATCTGAAAACATAGGCTCATAACTGTCTACAATATCATTTAAAATTTCCGATAAATCAACAGTGCTTAATTTTAATTTTATTTCATCGCCCTCTACTATTGATAAATTGGATAATTCACTGATTAATTTAGTTAATCTTATTACCTCGCCGTGAATAACAGAAAGCCGCTCATAATCAGGCTCCCATACCCCGTCCATAAAGGCCTCGATATGGCTTTGAACGGCAGCTAAGGGTGTTCTTAACTCATGGGCTATATCCGTAGTCATCCTTCGCTTTAATGTTTCCTGATGGTGCAACCTTTCGGCAAGCTCTTTTACAGATACGGACAATTCATGCAATTCGGATGTATTTGTTTCCACTTCATTTATATTTTTATATTTTCCTTGTTCTATCAGCTTAGCATTTTCTTGTATTCTATATATTGGATTTAAAAACTTCTTTGATAAATGAGCACTTGAACGCAATGCTATTATTAATGTCAGCAATGAAGCCGCTGCGAATATACTGTTTATGGTAATTAAAAATTTTTCATCCTCAATATTGGCTATTATGCTTTTAGGTCGTCCAATATCAATAGTTCCAACTTGTTCATCATCAATAATAAACGGATAGCTTCTAAACGAAAATTTTTCTTCATTTTTGCTGTATTCGTCTGTAATTCCTATGATTGTACCAAATGCGCTGCTGTTAAACATTATACTGCTATTCGTATCCTTAATCTGTATAACAACATCCTCGCTGAAAGCATAATGCATTAAATTCATTGAAGAATTATCATTTATTTCTTCGTATTCACTGAATACACTTTCCACATACTTAAGAACTTTTAAATCATCTCTGCTTCTTGAATCCCTTATATAGCCGGAGAAGAAAAAGTTTATGCTTATATTAGAAGTAATTGTAATAAATGCGATTGATAATATTGAAATTGTGATAAAGTACTTCCTTAATTGCTTGCTTATTTTAACCATCTTATACACCTTCAAACTTATATCCGACACCGTAGACAGTTACAATATATTTAGGTTCCTTTACGTTATCTTCTATTTTTTGACGCAAATTTTTTATGTGTGTATCAACAGTGCGATCAAATCCTTCAAAATCATATCCGAAAGCCAGACTGACTAAATGGCTCCTGGTAAATACTTTATGAGGATTTTGTGCTAATACTGATAATATTTTAAATTCATTAGGTGTCAGTTTTATTGATTCGCCTGCTTTCTTGACTATATGTTTAGGTATATCAATATACAAATCTTTATCATTAAATTCTAAAACATCAGCTGCAGTGCCCTTTGTTCTTCTAAGAATTGCCCTTACCCTGCCGACTAATTCCCTTGGACTGAAAGGTTTGGTTAAATAATCATCTGCACCGATGTATAAACCGGTAACCTTATCATCTTCGCTGCTTTTAGCAGTAAGCATCAAAATAGGAACATTTGATTCCTTTCTTATAAGTTTACATATTTCCTCTCCCGAAATATCAGGAAGCATCAAATCAAGTATAATAAAGTCCGGTTCTATTTTACGAAATAATTCGATAGCTTTATTCCCGCGATTAGCCGTATAAACTTCATAGGACTCTCTTAAAAGGTAATCCTTTATTACATTTAGTAAATTTTCCTCATCATCAACAACTAAGATTTTTTCGTTCATTTTTCACCTTTAATTTTCTGTTATTAATGTTAGCAATACCTTAAATTTAGTATATTGCTCATATTATACTCTTTAAATCCAATATTAAAACATGTGGTTTATGAAGAAAATTAATTAATTTGTTTTTCTTCATTATTTCTACATAATTTACTTGTATAATCTGTATAGTTTTCAAACAAAAGTGATTGTTATAATACTTGTCCCCCCTAAACAGTGATTAACAATCGAATAATAAGACCATTAAGGTCTTATTTTTTTATGTAACTCTATATAATAACAATGATAAAGCAGGAATGTGAAGAAATTATGAAGTTTACTTCTGAATAGCGTTAATTTGGTCCTCAATAAATGCCTTAGAAATGAGCATAGCTTGGATTATGGGTTCAAAGCGATTAAATTGCGAACTTCCTTTCTCGTATTTACTTTGTGCTTTTGTAGTCTTATTTATGATAGAAATTACACGAGGCAACGCCTCTCTCAATTCATCGCTTGTATAATTACTTGTTTTATCACTCGTAAGAAGCGCTTTTGAAATACTGAGCGCTTTAATTCTGTTTTTTAAGAGTGAATGTTGAGATGTTCCCTCAGAAAACTTTAGTTGCATTTTTTCACATTTATCAATGGTAGAAGATAGTAATAATACAGCATTTTCTAATTCTTCTTTATTAAATTCCATAATGATATCACCTTCTAAATTCTAACTATAAATTACTCTCCTATTCAGACGTACTGTTAGTTTACTCTCCTTAGATAGTAAATTCAACTAATTTATATATTACTTACAATTGTTATTATATAATGCAGAGAATATTAAAAACTTAACATAAGAACAAATAGTTACAAACCGTAAAAAAGTTTTTTGCAATTTAAAATATTAAATGCTATAATCCCTAAAAAGGTATGGAATGAAAGGTAGACTTCAATGAATGAAATACAGCTGAATTACATAGTACAGGCAATATTAGGAGGAGCCTCCGGTTATATTACAAATGACTATGCAATTAATATGCTTTTTAAAGAATATACTCCCTTGAAATTAGGCGGCGTTATTAAAAAAACGCGTAATGAATTTATAGAAAATTTGAGCTCACTGGTTGAAAATGACATTATAAATAAAGAAAAGCTTCTTGAAATTTTTGAAAGCCCTGAGTTTAAGTTCAAATTTGAAAAACTTACCTGTGATTTCTATGAAAACTGTCTTTATGAAACTGTGGGCAATGGCAAATTTTCGGATATTGACGGGTTTGACTCCTCATTGAAGGGTTTAGATAATTTTGTTATAGAAATTCTTAATAATAATTTGGAAAGTATAATTGGATTAATTGCAGATAATTTTGATGCAGAATACTTTCTGACAAATTCTCAGTCGGAAAAAATAGCAGATTCCATTTATAATTCTATTAAAGATGTTATTGAAAATACTGATGCAGTTGAAAATATTTTAAAAAATATTTATGAAAACAATAAAGAATTGAATCTTTCTCATATATTTGGCTCAAATATGCAGACGACAGATAATTTAATAAATAAGCTTACAGAAATTGTAGCAGATAATGCTGAACATTCTGAATTATTTGCAGGATTTAATGCTGCTTTAAATGAAGCATTGAAGGTTTTTTATGACAAGCAAATTAAAGATGTGATTAAGTTTGATAAGGAAATTATAAATTCCTTTATTTCATACATAGAAAAAAATGATATTATTCTTAAATTATGCCGCTCTTTATTTTCTTACGGGAGAAGCATAGACAAAAGCTTGTATTCTATAATAGACCCTGCATTTGAAAGCAGTCTTAAAGCATATATCGAAAATAATCTTCCCTTTGTAACTGAAAAATTAGTCAGCTACGTTCAAAAAAACAGTATTCTTATTGACAGGATTATAGAAGATACTTTAGACGAAGTAGTTAGTGAGTCGGAAGGCTTTAGAAAAAGAATGCTGCATGTGATTAAAAACACCTATTTTAATAATTTAAGCAAAAAATACAGCATTGTTGACAAAATTATTTCATATATAAGGCAGTTTACAGAGCCTGAAAAGTTGAGCATAGATATAAGCAAAAATATAATTGAGCGTTTGGATAATATAACCGTAAGCGACATTATCTCAGAAACAGAAAACAACTTTAACCTTTATAAGGTTTATGAAATTGTTGCAGGCTTTTTAAACAAAAATGCCATGGCTATTTATGAAAATATTGAGAATTATATTTCAAAACTTCGAATAAAAGATATTTTTCCACCGATTGATTTGAATGCAGGTAAAATTTTATCTTCAGAACAGGCACAAAAATATATAAAAAATAAATCACAAAACTATGTTAAAGCTGTGTTATCCAAGCAAATAAATGAATTGCTTGAAAATAATTCAGATATATTTATTAAAAGTACAGCTGATTATTTAAAAGTAAAATTTATTGATAACGAAATTTCAATTAAGAACTTTCTATCCAAAAAAATAAAGGATTTTAAAATAGACAATAATTATTTAAAAAGCAAGGAGCTTACAAATTTTATCCGTTTAGAATTATATGATAAATATAAGGAAGAAGCCTCTAAATTGAAAGATTTTGATTTATCTTTAGCTTTGGATAAATTAAATTCTATAGAAAATATATCAAAAAACAGCTCGGAAACCTTTCGCAAATACATAATAAGCAATACGGATATCATTTTAAAGGGCTCTATAAAGGGTGTTGTGACAGATAATTTAAATAAGCTGAGTGATGATGAGCTTGTTAAATTTGCCAATGATTTTGTAGGTCGGGAGTTAAAACCCATAATGTTTTTTGGCGGCGTATTGGGAGTTATTGCAGGCTTAATTTTGGCTGCATTTCAGAATTCCCCCCTTGACCCAGCAAATGTGAATATAGCCAACATGGCAACCTATGCTTTTGTAGGTTTTATTACAAATGTAATAGCAATAAATATGATATTCAAGCCCTACAGAGAAATTAAGCCTTTGTCTAAAATTCCTTTTTTCCGCAATTTCTCGCTAGGCTATATAATTAAAAACCAGAAAAACTTTGCAAAGAGTACTGCCCATTATATTGACACAAACCTATTAAGCAAAAAAAGCATAAATGAATTGTTTGAAAAGCATAAGGACAGCATTAAACAAAGCTTTATAAAAAACATTGCCGAAAATGACTATTCAACACTAAGCAGCCTGCTTGTTAAAAATAGAGAAAGTACGATAAGGGGAACATATAATTTTATTAAAAACAATATTTTAAAAAAAATAATTGTATTCAGCGACTATTTGTATGGAAGAATTTCTAAAACTTCTCTTTCAACGGTGCTTACCGGCAAGAATATTAACAGTATAAGCAATTTTGCATGTGAATGTTTAAAGACAAATAATATAAAAAGCAGAGTTTATTCAGTTATAAACTGGGATGATAGATTAAACAAATTTTTATCAACCGATTTTTTCGTTAAACTTTTAAATAAAAAATTTGCGAAATTGTGTGCTAAATCAATTAATTATTTGAAACCTGATACAATTAAAAATAAAATTTTACAGTATAACTATAAGTATAAGTCGCATACGAAAAGAAAAATTGAAGAAGTATTCAGTATAAATGAAGTATCAAGATTTTCCGGAAAGGTTAATAAAGCTGTTCTTTCTGAAGGTTTTAAGAATAATGTTACTCTGGCTGCCGTCAGTTTATTTAATAAATTATTTGACAGGAATAAAACCTTTGGAGAATTGTTTGACGGCAGATTAAAAATATATATAGATATAAATCTGCCTCAAATTCTTAAAAATATAACACAAAAAATAAAAAATAGTCTTTCAGAAAGCAAAACATTTGTTTCAACAGCCCTTCGGGCTGAATTCAAAAACCAGCTGGGTTTTTTTGAAAGCGGTCTGTATGCCATAATGGACGGCGATACAATTATCGACCATATTGTCGGTAAAATTATGACAGAAAAACTACCTTTGTTTATGGATATGAAAGAGGATGAAATAAACAAAATTATATCTGAATTAATAAATGACAGGTTTTACAAAGCTAAGGTTGAAGTTTTATATGCAAACTTAAATAAGCTTCAAATAAACGAAGTTGTTGAAAACTACCTAATTGCAAATAAAGAGAAGCTTGAAGCTAAAATAAATAAAGCAATAGTTGAACTATACAATAAAATAAAATACAAAGACTTAGACGGTATTTTAGATTATTTTAACATGAGTGACTTGGAAAGTTTTATAAGCTCATATGACTCTGAAATTAATGCATTTGCAAATGCAATGCATTTATACTTATTGAACAATAAGGATGACTTTACCAATGAAGCTTCTTCTTATATCGGCTCTGTGGCAGAAGAATTTATGAATTTGAAATTCAATGATATTTTTAATTATGAAACTCAAGATGAAATAGACATAATTATTGGAAATGCAACAAACATTCTTTGTAAAAAGGAAGTTATAAAGAAGACTATAGAATCTTTCATAGGAACATATAAAAAATACTGTAATAATATCCACTTGGATTTTTATATTGACGAGGACGAATTTACAAACTCTATACAAATTTTTGCACAAAATTTATTGATGAAGGATGAAACTGAAAAAACAGTAAAACAAATCCTATATTCTGTTATTAATGAAGCTGCACAGTCTAATTTTTCTTTTATTGATTCTAAGTCAAAGGAACATATTGTTAATATATTTGTTGACTCAAGCATTGAAGGTCTTAGAAGAAACTTGGATGATATACTTATGTCCGTTGAATTTGACGTTATTGCAGCGGAAGAAATCGAAAAAATGGAGCCGGAGAAAATTCATCTCATGTTTAATTCATTTGGAGAAAAATATTTCAGAAGGCTTATGCTTTACGGATTTGGTGGGCTTGTTTTTGGAATAAACATGTATGTGGGATTTGCATTGACAGGGTTAAAAATATTGTCCGAAACTATTAGGATGAAATTCTTGGCTGACGGCGAATGACGAAAGGGTCGCTCGTAAGCGACCCTTTGTGATTTACATAATTTTAAATATGTAAACCTATGACTACAACCCCAAACCTTTATATTCTCAAAACTTCCGAATTTTAGATTTACATAAATTTATATATGTAAACCTTTTGACAAAACCCCTTTTCCCAACAATGACTGAAATTTTCATAAAAACGAAAGAGCGTCCCTAAAAATCGGATCCTTCCGGTGCCCCGCTTATACTGCCGATTAAATGAGAGTTATCGAACATCAATTTGTTTATATTGTATGCAGCCAATAGCTGATAATATCCAATTTCTGCCTGATACATGCCTGTATTTGCCTCCAATACATTCAGCATAGTTGCCATTCCGTTATCATACAAAAGCTGATTTATCCTCGCTGCCTCTTTTGCCAATTCAAAAGTTTTTTCCATGTTAATTAGGGCTCTTTCTGCCTTAATCAAGTTCAAATACGATTTTCTTACATCAAGTTCAACGTCCTTGTATGCTTGCGGTACATTTAACTCTGCATCCTTGAGTTTTTCTTTGGCGGCTTTGTGCTGTCTTAAGTTTGAAGTATAGTATGCAGTATAAGCATGCGTTTCTATTTTTTGAAGTTCTAAATTATTTTCAGCCTTCAGTATTTCAGGTCTTTCTGCTTTTGCTTTTTCTATTGCTTCAGCTAGATTAATTTCTTCCGTCGGCACGTAGGTAAGATTGGTATCCGTAAGTATAAATTCAGTATCAAAAGGTAATTCCAGTTTATTTAATAAATTTAACTTTGCAATGCTGTAATCGTCTACTGCAGAATCCAATTCAGTCTTAGCTTTCTGAACTGCCATTTCAGCATTTAATACTTCCGCCTTTGTAGCAGAACCGTTATTAAATTTTAAATTTGCAACTCTTAATTGTTCCTCTGCTTTACTTAAATTTAACTTGTTAATTACAATTGTTTGCTCGGCAACCAGTACATTGTAGTATAATGACTTTGTTTCTATTTCAATGCCTGCCAAAAGCATTTCTCTGTTTTTCTCCAATTGTGCCTGCTGGGAGTCGGCAAATTTAATATAATAATCATTTTTTGCCAGTATTCTTTCAACCTGATTACTTGTTACATCAAAGTCCGGACCAAATGTTGCTTCAATTTGAGATAATGGAATGCTCATTATTATCTCTGCCAAGTTTTTAGCATCCTTAGCATCTTTTCTTGCTTCTTTAACCTGAGCAATTCCATCATCGATTTTCCACATTTCTCTGCTGTTTTCTGTTGCTATTCTGACAGCTTCCTCCATTGACAGCATTAGAGGCTCATTAACCGGCAGTGTCTCTTCTGCAGCTTCTGCCGTTTCTTCTCCTTCCACTGCTTCTTCTGTTGCTGACACATTTATCAAGGTACTTAATATAAGCATCAGTACTATTAATAAAGATATTTTTCTTTTCATCCTTTCCTCCTATTGTTGATGTTTTACAGCAAATCCGTTATACAATAAATCAAAAATTACATCATCTTCTTTGATTTCTTTTTCTTTATTTTGTAATTTTAATCTCGAGTATTCACCCAAAGTACCTACAATCAAACATGCCAAAACTTCAGATTGAATATTCTTTTTGACGACGCCCTCCTCCTTGCCTTGGTCTATTATTTTGCATATTAAACTATACATTTCAGTAATTTTTCCTATTATTGTCTTGATTGTTTTTTCTGAAATAATGTTTTTGCTGGATAATACATTGTCTATGCTCATATCAGCAAACTCTGATTCCATCTTAAGTTTTCCATTGAATAAAATCAATAATTTATTTTTAAATGTATCATCTATATTACTGACATATTCTATATTTTCAATAATTACATCAACATATTCAATGCATGCTTCATCAAATACATCTTGTTTGCTTTCAAAATACTCGTATAAGGTTCCTTTTCCAACACCTGCACCTATTGCAATATCTTCCATCTTAGTATTATGAAACCCTTTATCTCTGAATAATGTCATGGCGGAATTTAATATATCCTGCCGCTTTTGATTTTTTTCACGCATTCCTATTTGCCTCCTATACTTACAGTATCAACTCAGTAGTTTCATCTTTTTTTATCTTTTTCTTAAAAAATTCTGAAATATCATCGAATATAGTATACATAACAGGAACTATCACTAAGGTTAAGACTGTTGACAAGGACAATCCTCCTATCACCACAACACCCATCGACTGAGTAAATTCAGCACCTTCGCCTATACCAAGCGACATAGGTACTAATCCTAAGATGGTTGTCAATGCAGTCATCATTATTGGACGTATTCTTATTGGACCTGCCTTCATTATGGCAACATTCCTGTCTTCTCCTCTTCTCCGCCTGTTATTGATGTAATCAATTAATACTATTGCATTATTAACAACAACGCCTACCAATATTATCAACCCTATTATCCCTATTACATTAAGAGGAAGCCCTGTAATAAACAGGCCTATAAATCCTCCGGACAATGCAAGGGGCACCGAGAACATAATTGACAAAGGCTGAATCAATGATTCAAACTGTGCTGCAATAATCATATAAACCAAGGCAATTGCCATCAGCATCACCAAGAATAAGTCAGTAAAAGTTTCCTGTATCTGCTCTATTTCTCCGCCAAGTATATAACTGTAGCCGTAAGGCATTTCATATTCTTTAAGAAGTTCTTCTATTTCAATGGAGGCAGATTGAACATCTCTTCCCATAACACTTCCCGATACGGTTAGTACTCTTACCTGATTTTCTCTAAGTATGCTTATTGGTCCTTTTTCTATTCTTATATCGGCAACTTCAGATAAGGGCACATTGCTGCCCATTGGGGTTTCAACAGGAAGCATTTCCAAATATGAAATACTTTCACCGTAAATATTGTCACCTTTTAAAACCACATCTATTTCATCGCCGTTAATTTTGTACTTTGTAACATTGGAACCGGATAATGTATTAATAACAGCCCTGCCTATCTGAGCGGTAGTTAAACCGTATTGGGATGCAATTCCTCTGTCTGCTATAATTTGAACTTGAGGAATCCCGTCTTCATAACTTGTGGTCACTTCTCTTGTTCCTTCAACTTTTTCTATTATTTTTTTAAAGTCGTCTCCAATAGCTTTTAAAGTATCTAAATCATCTCCTTTAATACTTATGCTTATTGCTCCCGCCGTCAATCCCAGCATCATTGTTGATGATTCGGAAACACTTATTTCAGCTCCGGGGATATCCTTAGTCATAATTCTTATTTCATCGCTAATTTCTTTTGCACTTTTGTCCCTTTCATCAAAATCCCTTAATAATACAATCATAGAGCCGCTGCCGCCGGAGCCGCCCATTCCATACATATTTCCACCTCCTGCAGAGGTAAATACATCTTCAATTTCAGGAATCTCTGTAATTGTTTCTTGTATTTCATTCAATACAGCATCTATTTCCTGCGTTTCAGAGCCGGCAGGAAGACTAACGCTGACATTAATCATACCTTCGTCACCTGCAGGGAAAAATTCGGCTCCCACGGATATTACCATTATTACGCTTACAACAAATAAAGCGATACTTATCAATATTGTTATTAAACGATGTTTTAAACTGTAACTTAATATTTTTTTATAGAAAACAACCAAAGGACCGAGCTTTTTCTCCTGCTCTTCTTCTGATTCGAGGTTTTTTACCGAAACCAGTTTTGATGACAGCATCGGTACCAATGTAAGAGCAATAACCAAAGAACTTAATAAAGCAATTGTTATGGTAAGTGCAAATTCTTTAAATAAAACCGCGGCAAGCCCGCCGGTAAACACAATCGGAATAAAAACGGCAATAGTAGTTAAGGTGGAAGCTGTAACTGCCATTGAAACTTCGTTTGTTCCATCTACTGATGCGGTAAATCTGTCCATCCCTAAGCTTCTGTTTCTGTATATGTTTTCAAGAACAACAATGGAATTGTCAACCAACATTCCTACCGCTAAGGCTAAGGCTCCTATTGACATCATATTCAGTGTAATATCGGTAAAAAACAGAATAACAAATGTGGTTATTATGGAAAAAGGTATTGAAATAGCTATAACCAATGTTGTTTTAAAACTTCTCAAGAAAATCAAAAGTATCAGTATAGCTAAAATACCACCCTTTGTCGTATTACCTATCAAATTATCTATTGCAAAATTAATATAATCAGCTTGGTTAAAAACAGTAACTAAATCCAGCTCCGGATATTCTGTTTTAATTCTTTCAATTTCTTTCTCTATGTCATTTGCAACATTGACTGTATTGGCGTCAGATTGCTTCATAACCGATATCTGGACAACTTCCTTGCCGTTCAATTTTGTTATTGATGATTGCTCCTTGTTTTTCAAATTAACATCAGCAATATCTTTCAGCCTGACAGTACCGCCTTTCATAAGAGGTATTATCAAATTTCTTATTTCTTCGACGGATTTAAATTCGCCCATTGTCCTTACTGTTAGCTCATTATTCCCTTTTTTGACTGTCCCTCCGGGCATATTTAAATTCTCTGCCTGAAGTATTTGTGCAACATATGAGGAATTCAAATTATATCCTTTAACCGTTTCTTCTTTCAGCATTATTTCTACTTCCTGCTCTAATCCTCCGGATACGGAAGCAGAAGCAGTGCCTTCTATACGCTCAAAACGTGGAGATATAACATCCTCCGCAATCTTTTGAGTTGTGTATAAATCTCCTTTGCTTGAAACAGCCAATTGAATAATTGGAATAGCATTGGGGTCCATTTTTAAAGCCAAGGGCGTAGATGTGCCATCCGGCAAAAAACTCTTTATAACATCAATTCTTTCCCTTATTTGAAGCATTATTTCATCCAAATCAGTATTAAATGCAAACTGCATTAATAATAATGAACTTCCTTCATTAGATATGGAAATAATATCCTCAATATTTTCAACCGTGGATAAAGTTTGCTCCAAGGGTCTAGATATCATATTTTCTATTTCTTCAGGTCCTGCCCCTTGATAGGTTGTTTGAACCATTACATAAGGCAGTTCCATTTGAGGAAGCAAGTCTATCTGAAGCTTGCTAAAGGATACAACCCCTATAACAATCACTATTAATATCATCATGGTGATTGTTACGGGTTTTTTAACCGAAAATCTTGCAAGCATTCTTATTCACCCCTTACAACCTTTATTTTACTGCCATGACTTATGTAATCCTGACCTTTCACAATAACTTTATCTCCCTCTGAGAGACCTGTTTTAATTTCTATGTATGCTCCTGTGTCAAGTCCTGTTGTAACTTCTTTTTCAATTGCGCTGTTATCCTCTGCAACAAACACATATTTTTTATCCTCACGTTCTTTAACGGCTTCTGCTCTTACGGCTAAAGCATTTGCAATATTATCTGTTTTTAGATAAACCTTGGCAAACATACCGGGTTTAATTGCACCGTCATTTTCCAGCACTATGCTTACGGTATACAGATTTGTCATAATATCTGCTGAAGAGCTTACGCTGTTTATTACGGCTTCATTTTTATAACCTGCTGAACTTATTTCAACAAGAGTCTTATCGCCGGCTTTAACCTTATTTACAAGGCTTGCGGATATTCCAAACTCAATTGTAACACTGTCGGAATCAACTATTGTTACGGGAGGATTGGATGATGTTGCATATTCTCCTTCAACTATGTTTACACTCGAAATTACACCGGATATGGGAGCTTTGACCTCAGCATTTTTCAACATCGATGCTGCATTTGAATAAGCTACCCTTGCTTGTTCAACACCCATTCTTGCAGCTTCTAAAGACTCATCTGATGCAGCAAGCTTTGCTTGTTCATACTGAGTTTCGGGAACTGCTCCCTCTTCATAAAGCTTTTTTATTCTCTCGAGATTATCTTTAGCACTTTGTATTTGAGCAGCACTTACTTCAAATCCTGCTTTTGCTGCTTCATAAGCAGCATAAGCTTGATTCACCTGTTTCTCTATATCATCTTTATCCATAACAAATAAGACATCATCTTTTTCTACTTTGTCGCCCACTTTTACATTTACACGTTCAACTTTTCCAGCCATTAAAGGAATTACAAAAACGTCCTTATCTGCAAATACTTTTCCTGTCATAAGGTTTTCTATGTATAAATCCATAGGCATTAGTGTTTCTACTTCTACAGCAGTATAAGCCTCTTCTTCATTTACTTTTGTTTCCTGGCCTGCTGTGCAGCCCGTAAAAATAAATACAGTGATTAATAATATAGTCAATACCTTTTTCAAATTGCCCTCCGAAATTTCGACCGACCGGTCAGTTTTAATGAAATTATATCACCTTCAAAATTTACTGTCAATTAATATAATTAAGAGACCAAAAATCATTAGTGGTGCCCATTAGCGGCGCCAGGCACC